>ERZ795030.11-NODE-11-length-295115-cov-10.592208_pt1 | contig 295115 bp, 247 predicted proteins | sample MGYA00375122_ERZ795030 | MGnify/ENA primary metagenome ERZ795030 (study PRJEB30165, sample SAMN05720146) | activated sludge metagenome | isolation source: anaerobic digester from wastewater treatment plant | place: Japan | collected 2015-04-20 ... | reverse complement strand
TAAACAAGGCGGGTCGAAAAACGGAGAACGGGAGAATTCGGAAGGGACATTTTCGGTGAGCGCCCGTAACCCCCAGGGTTGCACCCGGCCCCCGGACTGCGGGCTTCGAAACGGAGAATCAGGGTAAATGTGCGGGCGGGCGTAAGTCGGCGTGGGCACGCCAGAAACGACGAGACCCCGAGGGGATCACCCCACGGGGTCTTGCGTTAAACAAGAACCGCTGAAATCAGCGGATTGAATTTTGGCTCGGGCGACAGGACTTGAACCTGTAACCTAGTGGTTAACAGCCACCCGCTCTGCCGATTGAGCTACGCCCGATCACAGACTGACAGGAAATGTTGAATAATGAATTATACTTCCTTCCGGTCGTGCCGTCAATTCCTCCGGGCAACGCGGTGCGAGCGACGCAAGGCTTGGAACGCGTCACCGGATTGCGGCCGAACGGCCTTAACGGACCTCCCGTGGCCGGGGTGATACCCTGATCCCATCCGTCACGGAATCGGGAGGATACAGGATGACACAGTCGCGTTCTGCGAGGCCCGAAAGCACCTCCGCGAAAGCCCCGTCTTCGTGCCCTGTTTCGACTCTTGCCAGGCGCGCTCTACCCCCGTCGACCACGAACACCATCCAGTCGTCGCCGCGCCGGAAAAGAGCTCCGACAGGCACCTGCAGGACGTCCTCACCGCGCCAAGTGGCAATGCGCGTTTCCACGCGGAATCGGTCCCCGAGGGTGTTGCCGGGCGGCAGGGAATCCACGATCGCGATGTGAACCGTGACTCGCTGCTCCTCCACCCCCAGCGCCGACACCTTGGTAAATCCGCCCGGTTCGACGAGCCGCACACGACCGCGGAGCGGCACCGCGCCTCCCCAGTGCTCGATAGAAACCTCGGCGCCCGGAACGACCGAAGCAGCGTCGCTGGAGAGAAGGTCAACCTCCACCTCAAGGTCCCGGGTGTCGCCAATTTCCATGATCGGCGTTCCCGCGGTTAGCACCCGGGCGTTCTCTTCAAACACATTCAACACGACCCCGTCGATCGGAGCCGTGATGCGAACAACGGTCGCACCCGTTTGTTCCGAACTCGAAACCTGTGTGAGAGTCGCGCGAGCCTGGCGGACCTCAAACTGGGCTGCCTGCAGCGCCTGCTCCGCCGATACCACCTCCTTCTCCAGAACGCGCACGCGGGTCTCGGCATCTTCCCATTCCCGCCGCGGCACTCCGCCTTGCCGCTCGAGCACGTCGACGCGGGCAAACTCCCTCTGGGCGAACTGAAGCGTTGCTCTGGCCCTGCCCAGATCCGATTCCCGCTGTCGCCTGACGGCCTCGGCCACTTCGACACGGGCTTCCGCCTCGGCTCTTGTCCGCGGATCCAGCAATCCCGACGGAGGAGCCTGGATGGTTGCGAGTGTTGTCTTTCCCGCGTGCACCTCCCCGCCGGCGGACAGCTCTACGCGATTCAGGTATCCGCTGACCGGAGCCGCAATCACATACCGATTCCTGATTCGGGTCCTGCCCTCTTCCACCACGTGCGTGGCGAGGGGGCCCCGGGTGACAAGTGCAGTTTCGACGGGAACGGGTTTGGGCCAGAAGGCCGCAATCAACGCCGCCAATACTGCAACGCCGATCGCGCACGTTACCCACCTTCGCCGTCGGGCCGTACCCCTCGTGTTCCGCCTTGCCGGCGAAGGCATCCGCGCTGCTTCAGGGTTGCCTGCGTTGTCCATCACTCCCTCGCTTTGAGGACTCCGAGTAGATCCAGCCTGACAATTCGGCGACTGACCACTCCGAACGACACGAACGAGGAAACCAGCACGACCGTTGCGGCTGTGGCGTAGGCCCGGCTCGTCACGAGAACAGGAATACGCATCGTTTCCGTCACCGTCGATGCCAGAATCAGGCGTGTAAGCTGATTTCCGAGGAACAGCCCCGGTATCAGCGCGAGAACCGTAAGGATCGCCAGCTCCCCGACCAGAACCGCGGCCACTTCATTCCGCGTGAATCCGAGCACCCGTAAGGCCGCAAGGTCACGCGTCCGTTCAGAAAGCGCGATCCGTGCGCCGTTGTAAATCACACCGAACGAGAGCACAACTGCAAACAGGGACATAATGACTTTTGTGACATCCATCATGTCTCCCATCATCCTGTCATACGTCTCGCGGATGGAGCGCGTAGTTGCCACCGAAGCGACACGCGGTGACCGTTTCACCGCCGCGAAAAACCCGGTCCATCGGTTGCCGTCCAATTCCAGATGGGCCCCGCTGACGGTGTTGCCCTCTCCCATTCTCCGGCGGAGAGCTTCAATATCCATGTAAGCCCCCACCCCGGCGAAGTCCGTCAGCAACGCTGCCACCACAACGGTGAAGACCGGTCGTGTTCCCTCCTGAACCTCTATGCGCAGCGTGTCTCCCCGTCCGACATGGAGCGTCTGCGCCAGTTGTTCAGACAGCGCCAGTCCCCCGCGGGGAAGTCCGATCGGATTGGCTTCTTCGTCCAGCAGACGGCTCAACCGCGCCGTCCGAGCCAATCCTGTGACGGCGAGCTGGCGCTCGCGATGCCCCGCCACGATCCGCGCCGGCACCGCACGAAACGGCTCGGCGTACAGAACGCCCGGCAAGGCCGCCAGTTCTGTCATCGCCCGGTGTGATCCAGGTTCGACAAGAGATACCGTCACATCCTGCCTTTGCGCGAGCCTCCACTGGAAATTCATCATGTATTTTATCCCGTCATCCATCGCTACTGATACCACGGGGATGGCCGTGGCAAAGGCAAGGCCCAGCCCGGTGAACGTGGCCTGCCACGGCTTGCGGCGCAGGTTGCGTACCGCCATCCGAAACGAAGGAGGCGCAAGGCGCTGGAGTTGCGGGAACCTTACCACCGGGCGCCGGAATTCGCCGGGCGGTTCGGGGCGCATGGCGGTTGCGGGCGAAAGGACCACTGCATGACGCACTCCGGTGGCCACTCCTGCGAGGGAGGTTGCCCCACTCGCAAGCAGACCGACGAAAAGTGATGGCCACTCGGGGTGGAATGTCAGGGAGGGAAACCGAAAAAACGGATGATAGAGCAAGACCAGTTTGCTTCCCGCCCACAACCCGAGCGCCCCGCCAATGCCTGTTCCCAGCACAACAGCCACAAGGGCGAACTTGGTGTAGTGCCAGCCGATCTCTCGCGAAGAATACCCCAGCGCTTTCAGTTGCCCGATCTGTTCGCGTTGCAGGCGAACGAGCCTGGTGAGGGCGGCGCTGGTCATGAATGCTGCAATGCTGAGGAAAACCAGTGGGAACGCCACCGCGGTTGCGCGCAGCCCCCTGATTTCCTCATCTACCATGTTCACGGAGGGGTGTTCACGACGCCCGTACGCGGTGCGTGCGCCATACGGGGCGAGAATGCGCTCGAGTTCCGATTTGACGGCGCGGATATCGCCATACGGGGAAACGTCTACCACCACGCTGTTGAACCCGCCTTTGAGACCCAGCGCGGCGGCCAGCTCCCGCTCTCCCATCCAGAGAATCCCGAAGCGGCGGTTGTCCGGCATGATGCCGCCGGGCGGCAGTTCGTACACGAACTCAGGCGAAAGAGCGGTTGCCACGATCTGAAGGCGCACACGCGCGCCCAGAATCGTCGCGTCAATTGTGTCGCCGGGGCGGAATCCATGTTCCTGTGCGAACGCGTCGCTCACCACGACTTCACCTCGCCTTCCGGGCAATGGCAGCCTCCCCGATCGAAGGTAGAGCAGGTTCAACCGGGGAGGGTGATCATCGGGGATGGAAACAAGAGTTGCCTGCGCAGGCTCCTCCATGCCGGGGATATCCAGGGTCGCAACCCCGAGAACACGTGTTTCTACTGCTGCTGTGCCTGAGATGTGGCTCAGCGTGGCGCGCAGGGAATTTGGAGCTCGCCGGAGCTCGCAGAACACATCGGCAAGCCTGTGGCGCGAGTAGTACTCGCTTTTGGAATACTCAAGCGAACGCACCAGCCCGCGCTCCATCACCATTACCATCAGGCCGCACGCCATCACGACGATCACCGCGGCCATCTGCCCCTTCATCCGCCCGAGGTCCCGAAAAAGCTTCTTGTCGAGAGGGCTCATGGCTCCTACCACGAAAGCTCGGCGATCGGCCTGCGGGTCGGATTCTGGTGAACCCCGGCGATTCGTCCGTCAGAAAGACTGATTACGCGATCAGCGATCTCGGCGATGACGGCATTGTGGGTGATGACGACCACCAGAGCGCCCAGTTCGCGATTCACACGGTCAATAGCATCGAGCACCAGCGTTCCGGTCTTCACGTCCAGCGCACCTGTCGGTTCGTCGCACAGGAGGACCTCAGGACGTTTCGCAATCGCCCGCGCAATCGCCACCCGTTGCTGTTCGCCACCGGAAAGCTCGGAGGGAAAGTGGTCCATCCTGTCCCCGAGGCCCACAAGCCCCAGAGCCTCCTCCGGTGCGATGGGATCGGTTGCGATATCCGTGATGAGCTCGACGTTTTCCCGGGCGGTGAGACTTGGGATCAGGTTGAAAAACTGGAAGATGAATCCTACGGTTTGCCGCCTGTACTGGGTGAGCATCCAGTCATCGGCTTCCGTCAGATCGGTGTCGCGGAATCGGACGGTTCCGCTGGTGGGAGTGTCGAGCCCTCCAAGGATGTTGAGGAGGGTTGACTTGCCGCTTCCCGATGGCCCCAGCAGGACGACAAGCTCCCCTTTGTGCAGATCAATGCTCACGCCGTTAAGCGCGCGGACCTCCGTCGCAGCGCCTGTAGGGTACACCTTGCTGACCGCTCTTGCGCTCAGGAGCGGTTGAGGCGCCGCGTGAAGGTCGGGCAAAGAGATGCCGTTCGTGCCGTGATCGACCATTGCGTCCACCAGACGCCCCCCCCGGATTGTTTGATACGCTAAGAATACCTACCCGCTTCACCTGGTCAAATGGCGTTCACCTCCCGTTGTCACCGACGCGCGCGCATCCTACATTCATGGCTCTTTTCCGAAGCGGGTGCTGCGTGACCACCGGACAGGGAGTTATCAGATGGAGAACCATCAACGTACCGATCCTCCGAAAATGCTCTGCTACTCGATTCCACCAAACGAATACCTCAACACCCATGCCGAAGAAATCCGGGGGCTCTACGACGGCTTTTACTTCCAGTGCGGAACGTGGGATGCCGGCGTGGCAGCGAATATCGGTCTCCCAAACGAGCCTGCTACCAATCCGGAATGGCGTGCGCTGGCCCGTCAGAACGTCGCCGCGTTGAAACACCACGGCATCAATGAGAACCTCATCGCCGTGGCATTCGGATCAGGTGACGCATGGCCGTCGCCGGAGACGCTCCTTTCCGACGCGTTCACCGAGAAGATGGGCCGGCACTTCCGAGCGCTCGGAAGGGCAGCACGGGAATGCGGATTCCGAGGCGTGTCCATTGATCTCGAATACCCGTACCCGCGTTATGAGCTTGATCACCCGCAGTACGTCTACGACACTTACACGCCCGGGGACCTGAAGGCGGCCGCCTACCGCCAGGGACGCACCTGCATGGCGGCGCTGCTCGACGAGTTCCCTGACGCGGTCGTCTTTCTTCTTCCCGGCGGCATCCGGACGCGTCCTCTGGAAGTTCAAATGATTCTGGGCCTCATGGACGAAATGGCGGAGTGCGACGCGCCGGGGGGCTGCCACCTCGCGTCAGAATATTCGTACCGCATGCACGATCCAGTCACCGCCGCGTCAGTTCCCGTGTTTGATGAATGTCGCATGGGCAATTTCGTGTGCGATTCCACCATCGCTTACTGGAAGCGCCGGTGCTCGGTTGCGCCGGGCGTCTGGGCGTTCCACATGGCTGAGAGTGAGGAGCCTGATTACCCTGTGAGGCCATGGGCCGGGGAGATGGCCGAACGCCGGCAGCAGATGCGCATCCTTCGCTCCCTCTCGCCGCGGTACATGTGGTCGTACTCATCCTACGCGGCGTGGTTTGCCCCGAATGATGAAACTCGCAACGTCCCCGGTGTGCGCTTCCCCGATTTCCCGGGAGCGGAAGAAGCGATCTCCCTCTGGCACGACATCCTCCGCGACCAGATCCGCTACGAGGAGCATCCCGACGCCGGCCCGCGCATGCTGCGGCTGTTCGAGGCCGTGCGCTCGTTCCGCAACGGTCGGTGCACGCCCGAGGAACTGTGCGACGCCTTCGGAACGCCGGGCCGGTGGCTCGTGCTGGGCCCGCTGAGCAACCCGCACAGTGTCCCCAAGCGAACGGCGGACGAAGCGTTGGAGCAACCGATCGAAGCCAAACGCATTTTCTGCGGGCGCGACGGCGCGGTGCGATGGTTTACGTGGTTCTCGCACGATCCCCGCGGCATCGTCAACACGCGTTCCGTGTTCGATTTCCTCGCCGCCGACAACATGAGCATGCACATGGTGGCGTGGCTGCACAGTGACAGGGAGCGCGAGGTCGTTTTCAACGTGGGGCACAATGATGGAGTGGTCGTGCGGATGGGCGATCGGGTCGTGTTGAACAAGCCCGAATTACCCGCCGTACCCAACCGGGGGTTCTTCCGGGACCGCTATCAGTTCGAGGACTTGGTTCCGGTAACTATTCCGGAGGGCACGACGCGAATTGCCGTCACCGTGATCGCGGGAAAGGACTCATGGCGTTTCGCGTTCCGCGTCACTGACCACGACGGGTATCCCGTGGACGGCGTGCGGTTCACAGCGACGTTCGAGACGTGATACGCCTCCCCCTCTAATCCCTGAACGCGTCACGTACTTTGTCGAAGAAACTCCGCCCGCCGGCGGGAGTCCCTGATTCGGAGCTTTTCTCCAGGCGGGCGAGTTCCTCGAACAGCTTCCGTTCCTGCGAGTTCAGCTTCACCGGCGTCCAGACGTGAAGGCGCACGAGCATGTCGCCGTTCCCGTAGCCGTTCATATGCGGGATGCCCTTCCCGCGCAACCTCAGCACCTTTCCGGACTGCGTTCCCGGCGGAATCTTCATCCGCACCTTCCCGTCGAGCGTCGGTACTTCCACGTCTCCACCCAGCGCGGCCTGGCTGAAACTGATGGGCAGCTCGTACACCACGTCGTCGTCCTGCCGCTGGAACAACGGGTGCTCTTCCTCGTGGATGTCTATCAGCAGGTCGCCCGCAGGCCCCCCGTGGGGCCCCGCATTCCCCTGTCCCCGCAGGCGCATGGTGTTGCCGTTCGCAACGCCCGCGGGGATACGGACGGATACGGTGCGTTCGTCGCTTGTCAACCCGGTTCCCCGACACGTCGGGCACGGGTCCGTCACCACCTGTCCCGAACCGTTGCACCGGTCGCAGGTTGCCACGGTTACAAGGTTGAAGAATCCCCCCTGCATCCGTCGGACTTGCCCGGAACCGCCGCACGCGACGCACGTGGTCGGTTTCGATCCCTCCTTGCCGCCGGTGCCGTTGCACGTGGGGCAACGCACCTGTACACGCTTGAGCCTGATACGTTTCTCCACTCCCGTGGCGATCTCTTCCAGCGGAAGACTGAGCGATACGCGCACATCGGAACCCTGCTGCGCGCCGCGGCGCCGGCTCGTGCGCGTGCCACCGCCGCCGAAAATGTCCTCAAATCCCCTGCTTCCGAAAAATGAGGAGAAGATATCTTCAAACTCGCTCGCATGCGAGAAGTTCTGCCACTGGAACCCGCCCTGACCAAACTGATCCTGAACCCCCTGATGGCCGAATCTGTCGTACCGCTGCCGCTTTTCCGGGTCGCTCAGCACCTCATACGCTTCCGCAAGCTCTTTGAACTTCTCTTCGGCCGCTTTGTCGCCAGGGTTCCGATCGGGATGGTACTTCAGAGCGAGCTTCCGATACGCCTTCTTCACGGCATCGTCGTTCGCAGTCCGCTCGATGCCGAGTACTTCGTAGTAATCACGCTTCTGTGCCATCTATCGTCCTTCGCGGTCTCCGTGTTTCCAGCGTCTTAAGAAAAGATAACTCCGTTCATGCGCCGTTTCCTCCCGGGCTCCCTGCGGGACGCACCGGAAAAGGCTCCGAAGCAACGGGCAAAGGGGCTGTTCCGAGCACGTCAGTGCGTGTCCACAGAACCGCCCCTCTGCCGAAGAATCGCTATTTGCTACGCCGACGGGGACTTACGAGTTCTTCCTGTCGTCATCCTCGACCGTGAACTCGGCGTCCACCGGTCCGCCTGCGGACCCTGATTGCGGGCCGCCCGCGCTTCCCGTTCCCGGTTGCGCACCTTCCGGACCCGGGCCGCCGGCCCCGCCCGCCGTCTGCTGATACATCACCTCACCAAGCTTCATCATCGCCTGCTGAAGCGTTTCGATTGCAGACCTGATCGCGCCGGCGTCAGACCCATTCTGGACGCTCTTCACCCCGTCAATGGCGGTCTGGATCTTCTCCCGCTCGCTCGCGTCAACCTTGTCGCCGTATTCCTTCAGGTTCTTTTCCGCCTGATACACAAACGAATCAGCCTGGTTGCGCAGTTCGATCAACTCGCGTTGCTTCTGGTCCTCGTCCCTGTGGGCCTCCGCGTCCTTGACCATCCGATCGATTTCCTGCTTGCTCAGGCCGCTCGAAACCTCGACCTTGATCTTCTGTTCCTTGCCGGTCCCGAGGTCCTTTGCCGTTACGTGCACGATACCGTTCGCGTCGATGTCAAAGGTGACCTCAATCTGCGGCACGCCGCGAGGCGCAGGCGGTATTCCGACAAGGTCGAACGTTGCAAGCGTCCGGTTCTCCGCCGCCATCGCACGCTCACCCTGCAGCACATGCACGCGCACCGAAGGCTGCCCGTCGGTGGCAGTCGAGAATATCTGGCTCTTTCGCGTCGGGATCGTCGTGTTCCGCTCGATCAGGGTCGTCATCACTCCGCCAAGCGTCTCGATACCCAGCGAGAGAGGGGTAACGTCCAACAGCAGCACGTCCTTCACGTCACCCGCCAGCACCGCGCCCTGAATCGCCGCGCCAACCGCGACCGCTTCGTCCGGGTTGACGCTCTTGTTCGGGTCCTTCCCGAACAGCTCTTTCGTCTTCGCTTGAACCGAGGGCGTCCGCGTGGATCCACCGACCAGAATCACCTCGTCGATCTGTGATGCGGTGAGGCCTGCATCCTTCAGTGCCTGCCGGCACGGCCCCACTGTCCGTTCCACAAGGTCCGCCGTCAGGGCATCGAATTTCGCGCGGGTCAACGTCATTTCCAGATGCTTCGGTCCCTCCGCGATGAACGGCAGGTTGATCGTGGTCTGAAGCGAACTTGACAATTCTATCTTGGCCTTTTCCGCTGCGTCACGCAGCCGCTGCAGCGCCGTCTTGTCTTTTCGGAGGTCAACGCCCTCTTTCGCCAGAAACTCGTCGGCCATCCAGTCGATAAGCTTCTTGTCGAAGTCATCGCCGCCGAGATGCGTGTCGCCATTCGTGGAGAGCACCTCGAACACCCCGTCGCCCACTTCGAGAATCGAAATGTCGAACGTTCCACCACCGAGGTCGAACACAGCAATCTTTTCGTTCTTCTTCTTGTCAAGGCCATACGCCAGGCTCGCCGCAGTCGGCTCATTGATGATCCGTTTGACATCCAGTCCGGCAATCTGGCCCGCATCCTTGGTTGCCTGCCGCTGCGAGTCATTGAAATACGCGGGAACCGTGATGACAGCCTCTGTCACGGTGGTGCCGAGATAGTCTTCCGCCGTCTTCTTCAGATACTCAAGAATCATTGCCGAAATCTGCGGCGGTGCATACTCTTTGCCCCGCGCTACCACGCGGACATCACCGTTTGGCGCCGACGTCACTTTGTAGGGGACCAGCTTCTCCTCCTGAGATACTTCGGAGTGCCGTCGCCCCATGAACCGCTTGATGGAGTAGATCGTGTTTTCCGGGTTCGTTATCATCTGACGCTTTGCTGCCTGTCCGACCACCCGTTCGTTATCTCCGGTGAACGCGACGATGGACGGCGTCGTCCGCCCGCCTTCGGTATTCGTGATGACTACAGGCTGGTTGCCCTCCATCACGGCCACACAGCTGTTCGTAGTCCCGAGGTCAATTCCTATGATTTTTCCCATGGTTCAAGCCTTTCTTCCGCCGAATCAGGCGGCTCAGAGATTTATTGAGTGTTCTCGTTCTCGTTCGGTTTTTCCTCTGCAACCGGTGCCTTGCTGACGACCACCTTCGCGTGCCTCAGCACGCGGTCGCCCAGCCGGTATCCCCGTTGCACTTCTTCTACGACGGTATTCGGTGGAACATCCGACCGTTCCACCGCAACAAGCGCGTCGTGAAGGTTCGGATCAAACGTGGTGCCGACGGTCTCCATCGGCGTGACCTGCTCCTTCTCAAGGATTGAGACCAGTTGCTGATAGATCATCTCCACCCCGCCGATGAAGCTGGTCAACGCCTCTCCCGCTTGTTCGGCCTCCATTTTCCTCGCCGCATCCAGAGCGCGCGCAAGATTGTCTGCCGGATCCAGGAGCGCCGTGAGAATCCGTTCCCCGGCCCGCAGGCTCATGTCAGCAAATTCGCGGGCGGTGCGCCGGCGGAAATTCTCCAGTTCCGCCACCGCGCGCAGGTATTTGTCCCTGTTCTCCGCGGCTTCACGCTGCGCCCCGGCAAGCTGCTGCTCCAGTGCTTCTTTCTCAGCTTCTTCCTCAACCTTCGATGCCGGTTCCTGCCGGGTCTCCTCTTCGGGGCACGTGCTTCCCGTGCCTCCGGTTGCGGGAGAGGACACTTCAGCGGCTTGCTCGGTTACCGTGCCCTTTTCCTCGTGCTTATCCTTCGGCTTTTCTTCACGAATTGTGACCTTCACACGCGTCTCCTGAGCGATAAGATGGACGTTGCTTGCTATCTTGGAATCTCAGCCGGCGAACGTCTGTCCGACGATTGACCGAAACCTTCGGGGCATGGAGAAACGCAATACCTGTGCCGTGGGGTTCGTGGAGGGTTGTTTTTCTTTGATTTATGCCGTAATGGCGCAAAAGCTAATGCCATAGTGGCATACATCGCCATTTCGTCAGCACGCTTTTTCCTCGCGGATTGTTCCGGCAAGGCATTGCCCCTCGGCGAAACCCGGCCTCGGTGGGTACCTTCATCAGGAGCCAGAATGGGTGGTTCACTCGACCCGACAAAATTACGTGAGGTACGATGGCGTTTTTTCCCGCACAGGACGATGCGACCGCGGAACTGCGCCCGTGGCGCACCATCTGGACGCACCCACGACAGACCGTTGCCGCCATGACCATCCACGCACCGTGGCGATGGCTGTGGCTTCTCATACTGGCCGGTGGTACAAGTCGCATCGTGGAGCGGATCGCACTCCTTCCGTCCCTGGTCGAACTCGAACCGGAGGCACTGACGCTCCTGATTCTCGTGTCGGGCGCCATGGCCGGTGCGCTCATGGTCTTTGTCATTGCTCGGATTTTGCACTGGGTGCTTCGGCGGATCGGCGGTGTGGGGTCGTGGACGGCGACACGGACGGCGGTCGCGTGGGCTCTGGCCCCGGGCGTTCCAAGTCTGGCACTCTGGGCGATCATGGTGACCGGTTACGGCTACTCAGCCCTGACTCCGTCGCTCATCTCCGGATCGGACGACCCCCGGGCCCTCGTACTCACCGTTGATTACGGCGTCCAGTTCGGGCTCACCGTCTGGTCTCTGTTGATCGAAATCCTGTGCCTCTCCGATGCGCACCGGCTGGCAGTGTGGAAAGTGATCGCCGCCGAGGCAGGGCTCGGTCTGGCTATCGGTTTACTTACCTTGATCGGTTTCAACCTGTGACAGGTTTCTCCTCAAAGCTTCGTGCGCTGATGAGCCTCACGGCGGCCTTCGCGGCCGTCCTCATGTCGGCCCCCCCGGCGCACGCGCAGTACACCGTCCGCGCAGGTGCCGCCGCCGGCGGGACCGTGGGCGAGTGGGGGCGCGTCGCGGGGTTCCTGTTCGGTGTGGACCAGATGACATCGTCGCGGAGCTTCGGGTGGTGGTCGACGCATTTCAACGTCGAGCGGTTGTCCACGCGGTTCGAACGAACGGAAAAACTGGCGGGATTGAGGCTCATCAGAACGTACACCTCACCCCCCGAAACGACGGCGTTCAAAAACAGCTTCTCCGTAACCGCGATTACTCTGGGGGCGCGATATGAGCCCTGCCGGCGATGGCTCGGTTTCCGGCAGACCTCGAAACACCTCCTGTCCCCGTTCGTCGGCTGGTACGGGGGGTACATGCGAATGGAGCACACGGGAAGCCGCGAATACCACGTCGCGTGGACTTCAGTCTCCTCGCACGGCGTACCCGTGGGGGCGGTTGCGGGGTACTTCATGGGGTGGGGAGGTCCGCCCGAAAATGCGCTGGATCCGGGTGTCTCAAGCACCTACACGGGCCTTGAGATAGGCCTCGACGTAAGCAGCACCGCGTGGATCAGCGGCCACACCTTTGTGGCGCCCCGTGCCGGCTTGCCCGACGGCCTCAAAACGCCGTACGCCCCGCGAGTGCTCCTCCGTGTTTCCATAGCGCATCGCACGGCGCCTGTTCGGAGGGATGGATGATCGGAGCACTTGCAGGGGACATCATCGGTTCGGTGTACGAATGGGATAACATCAAGACCAAGGATTTTCCTCTGTTTTCACCGCGATGCACGTTCACCGACGATACTGTTCTTACCGTTGCCCTCGCGGACTCCATTCTCTCCGGGGTGCCCTTTGCCCGCAACATGAAAACGTTTTACCGGCTTTATCCCGACCGGGGATACGGCTCGTCGTTCCACACATGGGCTCGGAGCAGCGATATGTCCCCTTACCAAAGCTGGGGGAATGGTGCTGCCATGCGCATAAGCCCCGTGGGGTACGCGTACGGCGACCTTGAACAGGTGCTTCGGAAGGCGAAGGAGTTTACCGAAGTAACCCACAACCATCCCGAAGGGATAAAAGGGGCGCAGGCAACCGCGGCTTCCATACTGCTGGCGCGTAAGGGCAAAACCAAGGATGAGATACGGTCCTTTGTCGAGTCGGAGTTCGGGTACGACCTGAGCGCTCACGTTGATGAGATCCGGCCGACGTACACGTTTGATGAGTCCTCGCAGGGAACGGTCCCTCAGGCGATCCGTGCGTGGTTCGACTCCACAGATTTCGAGGACGCGATACGCACTGCCGTTTCTCTTGGGGGAGACTCAGACACCGTTGCGTGTATTACGGGCGGAATCGCGCAGGCCGGATACGGTGGGGTACCCGAACACATTTCCGCGCGGGTGTACGAGACCCTCGATGGACGTCTGCGTGCGACAACGCAGCAGTTCATGACGCGCTTCTGCGGGGGCTGATTTCCCTCGCACCGTGAGCCCGGTTCCGCCGCACACGGGGTGCGTTCAGAAAGCTCACCCGTTCCACCGCCTCAACCTGAGGCTGTTCGTCACCACGCTCACGCTGCTCATCGCCATCGCGGCGCTTGCCAGCATCGGGTCGAGCAGCATGCCGTTCACCGGGTAAAGAACGCCCGCCGCGATGGGAATGCCCGCCACGTTGTAGATGAATGCCCAGAAGAGGTTCTGCCGTATCGTCCGCAGAGTCGCACGGGAAAGCGCGATCGCTTTCCGCACGTTGCGTATGTCGCCCCCCATGAGGGTGATCCCTGCGGTCTCCATCGCGGCATCGCTTCCTGTGCCAAGTGCGATCCCGATGTCCGCCAGGGCGAGCGCGGGCGCGTCGTTTACGCCGTCACCCACCATCGCAACGACCTCCCCGCTCTTTTGCAGGGCGGCGACATAATCCGCTTTCGCACCCGGTTTCACCTCCGCGATCACGTCATCCGCGCCGAGTTGTGATGCAATTGCTTCAGCCGTCGGTCGCGAATCCCCTGTCAGGATGACTACCTTCAGGCCGTCGCGTTTGAGCGCGGCGATAACCTCGGCGGCGGGCGGTTTCGGCGTATCGGCAATCTCGAAAACCGCCTCCAGCGCGCCATCGAGCGCCACAAACACCGCGGTGGCTCCCTTGGCCTGAATCTCTTCGGCAATGCTCTCCCCTGCATCCAGGCGCACGCCCTGCGCCTGCATCAGGGCGGAATTGCCGATCAAAACCACCCGGTCGCCAACCGTTGCCCGCAGTCCGTGGCCCGGTTCAGCCGAGAACTCCTCGCAGGATTGAAGCGGAAGCGAACGCTCTGCTGCTTTCCTGACAACGGCGGCCCCCAGAGGGTGCTCCGACCGTGCCTCCGCCGACGCCGCAAGAACCAGCACATCATCCGCTGGCAGGGTACCCACTGTATGTACCCCCGTCACAACAGGTTCTCCCTGTGTCAGCGTTCCCGTCTTGTCGAACACAACCGTCGTCAGTCTGCCAACCCTTTCCAGCGTTTCGCCACTTCTGATGAAGATGCCCATCTCTGCCCCTCGCCCCGTTCCCACCATGATTGCCGTCGGTGTGGCAAGGCCAAGCGCACAGGGGCACGTGACGATCAGCACCGCGACGGCGTTCAGCACCGCAAAATGGAGCGCAGGTTCCGGCCCGAAAGCCCACCACACAACAAACGTCACCGCCGAAATCGCGATCACCGTCGGAACGAATACCGCGGATATCCGGTCAACCAGCCGTTGCACGGGTGCCTTGGAACCCTGCGCGTGCTCCACCAGCCGGATGATCTGGGCCAGCGTCGTCTCGTTCCCCACCCGCGTGGCTCGGTATCGGAAACTTCCCGCGACATTCAGCGTCCCGGCGGCCACGGTATCGTCCTTTCCCTTTTCAACCGGGAGGCTCTCACCCGTCAACATGCTCTCGTCCACCGACGAAAAACCGTCCAGTACTACTCCATCGACAGGCAGGCGTTCGCCCGGGCGCACGACAAGAACGTCGCCTGCCACCACATCCGCCGGGTCAACATCCCGTATCTGCCCGTCCCGCTCCACATGAGCAGCTACCGGTCGCAGCGCCAGGAGCGCGCTCATGGCCTGCGTCGTTCTGGCTTTTGCGCGCGCTTCGAGCATCCGCCCGAAAAGAACCAGCGTGATGATGACGGCGGACGTCTCGTAATAGACCGCGTGGTGTACCCCGGTACTCCGGAACGCGGCCGGATGGAACGTCAAAACCAGACTGAAAAGGAACGCCGCGTTTGTCCCCACCGAAATCAGCGTGTTCATGTCGGCGGACGCATGGCGCAACTGCTGCCACGCGCCCCGGTGGAACTGCCATCCCGCCCAGAATTGAACCGGCAACGTGAGCGCAAGGAGAAGAATTGCGGTGGTCTGGAAGGGCAGACGCGCCATACCCGGCACCAGGCCCATGCTGATCAGAAACACGGGGATCGAAAATACCGCGGCAATCGCAAACCGTCGCCTCAGATTTTTGAATTCCTCCTCGGAACGCGCCACGGGATCCGCGGACGGCTGACGCGAATACTCCACCGACCTGACGCCGTACCCGGCCTTTTCCACCGCCGTGGCAATCGCGCGGGTGACAGAATCATCCTTCAACACGGCACGGACGGTGGCCTCGCCTGTCGCAAGGTTCACCTGGGCGTCCAGCACGCCTTCCACGCCTTTCAGTGCGCGCTCCACGCGGGACACGCACGACGCGCAGCTCATCCCCTCCACGGGGAGGCGCAATGTCTCCACCGGCACGTCGTACCCGGCCTCGCGAACGGCGTCAACGATCCGCGGTGCCGGTGCCCTTCCGGGGTCGTGGGTGACCAACGCCGTGTGCGCTGCGAGATTCACCTCCGCGTCCGCAACGCCGTCCAACGCTCGCAACTTCCGTTCAATGCGCGCTGCGCACGCAGCGCAGCTCATGCCCGAAATCGGTAATGTGGTCCGGGTGGTGGATCCCTGTGCCATTACGGTTCCCTTTCACACTGGTTCACTGAAGAACAACACAGGAGAAAGACGAACGTACTCCGCGCAGAACAAAAGGAAACCGGCAGGAGGCGAAACGCCCCTGCCGGCCTCTTGCACCCCGAACCGGTGCGGCTTACTCGACTGTTGCGGCAACGCAGTCCAGCAATTCCTGCCGAAATGCGCCCACCGTACCGTCATTGTTTGTTGCATCGAGGGCGTATCGCGCCACGCCCAGCCGAACCTCTTCCAGTGAATGGCGGGCAAAATCCGGTGCCGTCACTTCGAGCAGGTGACGGATTTTCTGCTTCGCCGCAGCATTCACGTGCTCATCGGAAAGCCTTTCCCGCAGCGCCAGCATGATGCGGGCATCCTCCATCCCTTCGCGAACTGCTTCCCACCTCCGCGAAGCGGTGTGAGTGGTGTCAGGGTTGACGTACACCAGCGGAAACTCCGCCTCTACCACGTCCCACATCGAAGGCCCGTGGTTGTAGCACCAGTACCCCAGCCCCGTGGCGCCGAACGCAACGGTGAACACCGGCGCCATGCGATACTGTCCGGCAACGTTGATCGTCTTGGTGTGCCAGCCGATTGGCCGCGCGTATCCGATTCCGCAGTCGTACGACCACAGCGTTTTCCCGCTTGCGCGAATGAAGTTCATCTCGGCGGAGCTGTCCGGCAGCATGTAGTAGCCGGGGCACCAGATTCCCGCCACTTCGTTGAATGCCTGGAACATGGGAAGATCGCCCCCGCCGTTCACGTAGAACAGAAGCCCCGGATACGCCTTCAGGGCCTGCCGCGCGAACTCGATGTAGCGGTTGACCGTGTTCCAGCCGCTGCCTCCGGGCTCGTCGTAGGGGTACAGCGCCACATTCCTCTCCGGTATCCCGCGCTGTGCAAGGCGACCGAGCACCTGTCTGATGTAGTCGCCAAATCGGACAACAAACGTGTCGCTGCTCACCGGAACACCGAGGTTCGGGACGCCGCTCAGCAGCAGGAACACGTCGTGCCCCCGTAGTGGCTCAACGAACGCATCGAGCCGGGCGAAATCAACTGAAACGCGGTCCGGGTTCTCGGGGCTGATGGTGGCGTGAGGCATCCCCGTGATGAATACGGTATTCCCGTGGGCAAGCAGGTCCGGAACCGCATCGCCATCGTATACCGCCCAGTTGCACAGCCGCAGATCGCGGTATCCCGCCATCTCAAACGGAAGCACATCCAGCGTGATGATGGCACGGGCGGCCGCGCTGCCTCTTCCGAAAAGCGCTGTTACCGTGTGCTTGCCCGGCGGCGTGTTGGCCAGATCAATATCCAGCCACACTTCGCCCGTCTCCAGAGGCGGAACTGCAACCGCGCGATTTCCGAGTCTGGGCAGGGCATCCCAGCCTTTCGTGTTCAGGTTCGTGGGAACCGCCTTCGCTTCCATCGGGGTAACTCGAATGCCGGCATTGCTTGTTTCCACACGCACCTCGGCACGCACCGTGTCGAGGGTTACGTTGAGCAGCTTGATAGACACCGGTTCATGTTCCCCGGTTACCGCCCGACGGGAAATCGTCAACGGGATCGCAACTGCCGCCGGTAGCTGCCGGTTGATGTCCCGGTTCTCCCACGTGGTCCCTTCAAACGCGACCACCCGCGGCGAGGAGGTACCCGCCGGCAGCGCGCGTGCAACCCGCGCGAGCGCTGAAGCCCGTCTGGCTCGCTCGTTCAGTGCAACCGTCCGCGCATTTGCCTCCTCAACGAGCTCCCGCGCCGCTCCTGGGACTGCATCCTGAAGCGCCGCCAGTACCTCGGCCTCGCGTTCAATATCCCGCATCTCCTTCTGCAGCGCGGCGCGGATGCCGCGTTCTGATCGCGGTACGGGCGTGGTTCCCAGTGCGGAACGCAGTTCGTTCAGCGTGCGTCGGACAAAGGCACGATCATTCTGATAAGGGTGCAACGTCAGCTCCCGCGAGCCACCGGCGAGCCGTCTTCCAGCGCCATCCTTCACGTTCCACTCAAACCGATATAGTCCCGGTGCCGTAATCACCACCGGCATCTGAAGCACGCCTCGTTGGCCGGCTACCGCGCCTATCGAAGACTGGCGAGACCCGTCTGGCCGGGTGCACGTTGCCTCTGCCTTCGCAAGGCCCGCGGGAACGGGCAGGGAAACGTGGAACACGACATCCTCTCCGGTCAGGATCCGGTCCCATGCGAGATTGGCCGGCGTCATGCGGGCTTCGGCTCCAGACCCGAGGCGGGACCAGCAGCCCGTCAGCTCGTTGTCCCTCCGGTACGTGCGCCACGGCGCGGCGGTGTTCACCGGCGCGGCCGTGCCAAAGCAGTACACCTTTCCCGATTCGCCGCCGGTGATGGCGAATTCCAGACCGGGCCGGGTTTTCACGATGTCACCGAACGCCGCCGTAACATTGATGGTGCGGTTCGAAAACTGATGGTTGAACGTGATCTCTCCGGTCTGGTTGAACACCAGCAGATTGCCGTTCTGAGTGCACAGCACGTACTCAAGGGCAGAATCCCCGTCCACGTCAACAATCGCTCCGGCAGCAAGGCTTCTCCCCTGCGTGTCAATATCCCAGATCACTCTGCCCGTTTCGTCAAAACGGTACAGCATGCCAAGCTGGGTGACGACTAAGATGTCGGCGATTCCGTCGGAATCGAAGTCGCTCACCGAAATCGTTGAGGCGATGGCACCCCTCAGGTCCCGTTCCCAGACCAGCTCACCACGCGCGTTGAGGCAGACAAAGCGCCCCGAGCGCGCACCGGCCGCCACGTACTGGTTCCCGTCGGACCCCGTGAAAATCACCGGGGAACAGGTCGACCAGTCCGGAGACGGCGAACCGAGATCAACGCTCCAGAGCACAACACCCGTGGCGCTGACCGCGTATACCTTCCCGGCCCCCGTGGCGATACATATTTCCAGTTTCCCGTCGGAATTCAGATCGCCGATCGCCGGGCTGGCACACTCCCCGTCAAGTTGTGCCGTCCACAGAAGAGCGCCCGACAGGGCATCCATGGCGTGGATCTTGCCGGTTTTGTCGCCCTGAACCACCTCGAACGTGCCGTTCGCATCCAGATCCGCCACGGCTGGCGACGCGCAGAAGATCGAAGGCAGATCCCTCTTCCACACCACGTTGCCCCGCCCGTCGAGGCACGTGAATTCACCCGTGTTGTCCCCGGCGAAGATGAGCGGGGTGTCTCCCCGGCGCTCGAGAATTGCGGGACACGTCGAATATCGTCCCCGCCCGTCGTACCGCCAGAGCTCCGAGCCGGAACCATCCATCACGATGATGTGTTCGTACGCCGCAGTCAGGATTTCCGCGTCGCCATCTCCATCCAGGTCAACCACCATTGGCGCCCCTTCCATCACCATGTGGGCGTCGGCAACCCAGATCTGCTCGATACCGGCCGCCAGGGCCGGCGAAAAAGAAAAAGCGGCTGCCAGAGCCACCAGAACGTTTTTTACCCGTGTGGGTAGTTGCGGGCAACTCATGCTGAGATTCCTTTCCGCGGAGTCAAAAAACCTTGAGGAGGACACTTGCCGCCCTGCATGAGGGCGTTCAGGAGGATGCAACCTGTGGGAACACAATCACTGACGCCGGGACAGCCAGACTCCCGGACTCGCTAGGTACAATAGTGCCGGGCGGCCTCCGCACCAAGTTCCCTCGTGAACTCCCGTTCAGGTGCCAGCTTGCTCCCGTGGCCACTTTTCCCGATTCATTGGTATCAGGAGGCCATTATGTACCGCAGACCCGACTACGCAACCGTGCGCAATCCGAAGGAGTTCTCATGGAGCGTGTCAGGCAGTTATCTCTCCTGCCTTGCGCTGTCCGGGGTCCCTCTCCGCGATTTCTTCCTCAAACCCGATGCCTGCATCGAGGCGTATCGCGTCGGGCGCGAAAAACAGAGGCAACTGTTTGACCCACAGGATGTTTCCCTGCCCTCTCCCGCCACGCCTCCGGTAAGTTACGGCCACGCCAATGGCCTCGGCGCGCGGTTGTTTTTCCCCGAAGGAGGCGAGGTCGCGGTCGAGCACTGCTTCGCGCACTCGCTGGAAGAAGCGATGGAAGCTCTCGCGCGGCCTGTCGAATTCGCCAGCGCAGGGATGGCCCCGTTCTACCTGGACTTCCGGGAACAGATGATGCGAGCGTTTCCCGGTGAGTCGGTCGGCTTTTCTTTCGGGGCGGAAGGTCCCTGCACGACAGCCTACGAATTGCGGGGTGATGCATTTTTCGTGGACGTGATGGAGGAACCGGCGCGGACGAAGGAGTTCCTGAGCCGGATCAACGACAGCATCCTCGCGTTCGAGCAATTTCGCCTCGGCGTCTCCGGCGGAAAGGTGTTCAACGAGAGCGGCGCAAGCCTGTGCGATGACATCGCCGCAATGATTCCCCCGCGGCTCTGGAACGAATTCGTCGTGCCGTTCTGGAGCGATCTCTTCTGCCGCCGGACGACGGGTGATGTCCATGCGCACGTGGAAGACCTGAAACCCGCTCACCTGCCTTTCCTGGAGCAGATCGGGCTGTCGTACTACGACCCGTCCATCTCCCACCACCTGAACCCCCGTATCATCGCGGATAAATGCCGGGTACCCTTCGGCTGGCGCCTCGGGGGAATCCATCTTCCGGTGCTGGACGCGCAGGACGTGGAGGATTTCGTCTTTCAATCGGCTGCGGACGGGGCCTCCAGAGTGTTCACGATTCTGGAAGCCAATTCGTGCAACGGGGAAAACCTACCGAAAATCGACGCGTTCATCCGCGCGGCGAAAGAAGTGAAGCGTCTCCTCGACGAGGGATGCCCGCGAAGAGCCCTCGCCGATCATGTCAGCGAACGCGGCAGGAGAAGATTCTGGGATCAGGGGCCGGCATAAACACACACAGCGGGAGAGTCCTCGTGGACTCCCCCGCCGTCCTGCCGCATGGAGTCGCCCCTGCTCCACGACGGCTGATTACCGGGGTACTTTACTTCTCTGTGGTCAGGTTCGCCAGTCGCTGATTGATTGCGTCCAGCGACCTCTGAAGCGCCGCCGCCTGCTGTCTCAACACCTCCGCCTCATTCTCGGCCGTCACGGGTGCGGGCACTGCGCCGGAAACACTGGGCCACCACGCCCAACCGGGTACTCCGGTTGCCAGGTAGCGGTTCCGAAAACCCCGACCCCGGCCACCCCAGCAACCCCGGACACCTGCTCCCATGTTAGCATACCCCGGAACTCCAAACCCGGCGCAGTACCCGGCGCGCCGCCCCGTCATCGGTCCCATTCCCATGGGACCAGTGCCATCTCCTGCCGGCATTGCTTTGCCTCCTTATTGTGAGTGTGTTAATGTACCTGCGCCCTCATGATGCTGACCATCATCTGGAGCGCGATTTTGAATCAAAACCCCCACCGCTGACCCACAGGCGCCACGAGGGGCTGTCTCCACGCAGATCCGGCCGCGAAAAATACCTGAGGATACCCCCGCTCGCGGCACCACTGCCCGCCGCGTCCTCGGCCGCAACGAATGAAGCGATATCCCGCCGCAAAGGAGGTCGGCCGCACCGCGTATCCACCCCAACCGGGACCAAGCGCAGCACACCGCCTTCCCATAGGCCTCATTCCCCGTACTCCTTGCATGCGGATCTCTTTGTGGTGCAATCTCAATCGTCTGTGTTGTCTGAGAAAAACCACAACCCAAGCGCAAGCAACGCTACCACGACAAGTCCGAGAAGAGACCATCCGCTCGCTTTTTCAGGTTTCTTCGACGGGCAGCTTGCCGCGAGGCGCCTGCGCCCCGTCATCGGGCCAGTCCCTTCCGGGGGCCCCTTCCCATCACCCAGAGGCATTTCCCTACCCATCCTTTTCAACGCGTTACCCGTGCGAAGGGTCTCACTGCTGGACACTCTCCGCCGCCAGAGCGCGTTCCAGAATTACTTGCCACAGCCTTTCTGCCACTTCCCTCAGTACCCGCGGGCACTCACGTATCAGGGATCCCGAAGCGAGCAGCCCGGGAACCTCTTGAATGAACGGCACAGACCCTATGTAATCGGCACCCATGCGCGATACTGTTGCCCGAATCAGCGCCTCTTCACCGGGCGCAAGGTCAACCTTGTTAAGAACCACAAGCGCCACAACACCCAGCCGATTGGTTACCGACAGCAGCCGCTCCATGTCATGCCGACCTGACGCCGACGGTTCGGTAACCAGCACCACAAGAGATGCTCCCGCCATCGCGGCCGTCGTCTGGCATCCGATCCCGGGAGGACCGTCAACCAATATCACCCCCGCTGCCCGCTCATCCGCCAGTTTCTCGCCCACCCGGCGCACCTGCGTAACCAGTTTTCCCGAATTCCCCTCCGCAATTCCCAGTTGAGCATGGACGAGAGGTCCGAACCCGGTTTCGCTGACAGACCACGTTCCGGAGACGTGCGGTTTCATGGTTATCGCGTCGAGAGGGCACATCAGCGTGCAAAGGGTGCATCCTTCGCACGCAAGCGGGTCCACCCGGACCCGGCCTTCGACCTCCAGAAATGCATCAAACCTGCACGCCCTCGCGCACACACCGCAGTTCTTGCACAACTGCTCGTTCACCACGGCCACATCGCGCCCGACAAACGCGTGCTGCTCCCGAAGCTCGCGGGGGTACGCCAGCGGAAGGTTCGACGCGTCCACATCGGCATCCACGAGCACCGGCCTGTCCGCCATACTGCCCCACAGGGCAGTAAGCGTCGTCTTTCCAGTCCCGCCTTTCCCGCTGACCACCGTAATCTGCGGAGTCATGATCGCCCCCTCTCAGTGACGATCCGCTCGACATGCCTGAGAACCTCGGCAAATCGGCTTTTCATGTCCGGCAGAATCTCAACAAGCGTTTTTCCCACCGCGTATCCCGCTGCAATGCGTCGGTCAAACGGAATCTCCAGCAAAACGGGTATGTTCCGAACCCGGCAAAAGTCGCGCACGGCGTTATCGCCTATCGTCGAACGATTGATGATGACGCCGACCGGAACTCCGACATGCTGCGTCATCGTCACGGCCAGCTCCAGATCGTGCAGCCCGAACGGTGTGGGCTCGGTGACAAGGACGCACACGTCGCTTGCCCTGACCGTTGTGACGACCCGACCCGTAACTCCCGGCTCCGCGTCGAGAATGGTGTACCGCGCGTCAGGCAGCTCCTTCAATGTCTCGGTCAGCACCGGATGTGCGTGGGGGGCTTCCACTGCCATGCGGCCCTCCCGCGTACGAATCCTCCCGCTGTGGCCATTCGAGACGATGCCCGCGTGGCGGTCTTCCTCCCTGATCGCCCGAACCGGACATACGAAGGAACACACGCCACACCCCATGCAAAGGTCCTCGAACACAACCGCCTTCTTCGTCGCGTGAGCGATCACGATGGCGTGGTAGACACACTTCTCCATGCATTCACCGCACCAGGTGCACGCATTCACGTCGATCGAGGCTACCGTTCGGTTCACCGGTTTCCGGTGCGAGATGTTCGGGCGCAAAAACAGGTGCCCGTTCGGCGCTTCAGTATCGCAATCCACGTAGGCGCTGTTGGGCGCCACTTGCGCCAGCGCAACCGCGACAGTCGTCTTGCCGGTGCCGCCTTTGCCACTTGCCACGCTTACGATCATCTTCCGCGTCCGCCGCCGGCCCCTCTGCCGCCGCCAGCACCACGGCCTCCACCGGGGCCTCTGCCGGCGCCGCCGCCCATACCGCGGCCGCCGCCGCTGCCCATGCCTCCACCTCCGCCCATACCACGTCCGGTGGCGCCGCCGATTCCGGTTCCTCCGCCCAACGGACGAGAGGGGAAAACCGTGGGAGACGCGTTCAGGCCCGATTTCGCGGCGACAGTCGGCGAGGTGATTTCGAACCGTTGTCCATCAATGAAAGCGGTCACCGATTCTCCCACGGTGTCCCCTTCGGCGCGGTACGCCTTGATGCCGAGCGTGGAGAGCGTGCGCGCGGCATTGGGCCCGAGATTCCCCGTCAAAACAACCTCGGCGCCCGCCTTCGCCAGAGCGCTTGCAGCCGCGATCCCCGCACCACTCCCCGCTTCACTTGCCGCATTTTCAACGGCTTCGTAGTCGTCAGTGTCCGAGTCCACGATTACGAAATGAGTGCATCGCCCGAATCGCGGATCCACCGGCGAGTCGAGTTCCTGCCCGGAACTGCTTACTGCGATCTTCATCGGTCTCACCTTTCGTCGTGTGGTGGAATCTAGTGCTCGTGGGCGCACGCATCCTCGGAACCAGCTCTGGTCAAGGTCCCCGCTTCAAACGCGCCGAGTGACTCCCCGACCGTCTGCTCCTCTGTTATGTAGACCTCGATTCCCAGTTGTGTGCACAGGCCAATGGCGCGCGCGCCCAGCCCGTTGCAGATGAGGACGTTCACGCCTTCATCGAACAACCATTCCGGGGGCAGTTTGTCCCCGCCATTGTGCGAACTCCCGTTTGGAACGACGGCGCATTGCTTCGTCTTGCCGTCGACGAACGCGTAGTACGGCGCATGCCCGAAATGGCCGGCAACGATACTCCTCAGGCCATCGCTCGTTTCTACCGGAATTGCGATCTTCATGAAGTCCTTCCTTTCCTGTGAATAGGTTCCAACCAGAGCACTCCTCGGATATCAAACCCTCCAGCCTCCGCCCCTTCGGTAACCACCGGGCGCTCCCCGCCGCGCACACGCCGAACGGATCCATGCCCCGCATCGCGCGACCCCGCGGAAAAACGGATTCCCAGCGGGAGTGAAAACAGGCGATGGTGAACTCGCAACCGGGGCTTCCGACGGCCGGACATCTTCCTCGCGCGCTTCCCATTTCGTTATCGCCCCGTGCTGACACGCTTCCGCGCACAGGCCGCACTCGGTGCACAACACGAAATTGATCTTCGGTTTGTCCTCTCGGATTTCCAGTGCACCCGGTGTTTTGCAGGCGTTCACACAGGAAAAGCACCGTGTGCAAAGATCATAATTTATTGTATACATTCGCTGTTACCTCATGTTCGAAATCAGGCACTCTGTTCAGAGGGCTCCTCACCCCCGTCAAACCCTTGCCCTCCGCGGAATCGCCGCCCGCACCGTCCGCCGCGGCCCTGTCCCCAACCGTGCCCGTGCCGCCCGCAGAGAGGGACATTCTCCGCCATCCGGAACACGCCGCCTTCAATCCGGAGCGCTTTCCCGTTCACCAGCGCATCCGCCACCTTCTGCCGGGCCGAGGCGAGCACCCGTGCAAACGTGGGGCGCGATACCTCCATCTGCTCCGCACCCGCCACCTGCTCCATGCCTTCGAGATCTGCCAGCCGCAACGCTTCCAGTTCCTCTACCGCCAGCGTTACCTCTTCCAGCCCCCGCAGCGGGATGCCCCGCGGTTTGAAGTAATCCGTGCACGGTATGCATCGCACCTGGCGTGGATTCCGTGGTCTCGGCATAGGGTGTGGCCTCCTGAGTTATGAGCATATGTTCATAATGAGGATACACGACGAAGGCTGACTTGTCAAGAGACAAAGCGGGGAATCAGGAACGCGGATTTATTCTGGCAGGGGCCGGCGCGACCGTCACAGCCTCAGGCCGACCGAGACAAACACGAGTGGGAGAGGCGATGTGGCGTCATTCGCGAGCTCATGTTCCACCCCGGGCGGGATATTCACGGACATATTCGGCTCAACATCGAACCACGTGTCGCCCAGCCGCATCCGTCCCTTTCCGCTCACGAACACGTAAAACTCAGCGATCGGGTGCTCGTGCGCCTCCATGGTCATCCCCGGGTCCAGCACTCCCCATCCCGGCGCATAGGCGAACACGCCCGGGCACACCTCATCCGGGGTGAGCTCACGGAACAGTGCCTGCGAATAGATCGTCCCGTTGTGGCACAGCACCATGCGGCGGCGGTCGAGATGATCAACGAGCCTTCTGACGTCCATATGTTGCCTCCTGTGCGGTCACCCCGCGCGCCCTGGTGAGACAGAACTGGCAGAAGCTCCACAAAAGCGCCCACCAGAGCGCGGTAACCACCATTCCTGTCGCGTTCAGAAACTGCGCGAGCACCGTATCGCCCGAAGGAAGGAGGGACACGACAAGCGAGATAACCCCTTGCCCCACCGCCATCACGAGAACCGCTTGCCCTACGTTCCCCCGAATCAACTGCCGCGCCGCGAAAAGCGCCCACCCGGTGGAAGGCGCCTGCTCCTCGTTCCAGGTGTGCCCCTGCGTTTCCGCAACCATCACCGCGGCTGCCAGCATGTACCGAACCACCACCACCAGCACCCATGCCATGCTGACGAATGTCACCGCAAAGAGCGCGCGGGCGGCACCATAGCTCGGCCACAGCGTCAACACGATCGCCGCCCCGAGATGGAGGATCAGGTAGGGCACCGCCAGCCCCCAGATCGCTACCTTGATCTCGATCAGCCACAGACGAGGAACAAGCCAGAAACCCCTCAGGAGGGCGCTCCGAAGGGAAATCGGGTACATCTCCGCCAGCACCGCAAGGATGGTGGCTCCGTACAACGGATCATACAGCGCGTCCGCAATCCATTCGAGCGGAAACCCGGCGAACGCACTGAAGCCGAGCCGGCGGTCCACCAGCGGAACCACAAACCGCCACGGCAGCCACAGCATCAGAGTGATCAACACGACCTGCCGACGGTGTGCAACCACCCGCCGCCAGGCGTCCCGCCAGAGCGCAAAATGTTCCCGCCACAGCGTGGTTTTGTGCCGTCCGTTCATGACGTCCGGTGCGATTCCGCCGCGCTGATGCCGGCTTCTTTGAGGCGCGCGACCAGTGTATCCGCCATGCCGTACTTGTCAAGCGAGTTGTCAGTCGGAAGGGTAATGTCTGCCCGGAGGTACCACGGTTCGCGCTGTTCCAGCAGGAACGTGATCTTTTCCAGCATCTGCTGGCGGTCGAGGCCGGCCAGAAGCGGCCGCGTGCCCTTGTCCGCAACCCGTGCGAGTATTGTTCTCGGCGAGGCCTGCAGGTAGATCGTCATCGCTCCTGACCTGCGCAGCAACTGCCAGTTCTCCTCACGCGTGGCGGCGCCGCCGCCCAGTGCGATGATTCCGCCGTGCGTGCTCAGCGCGTGCTCGATGGCTTCCGTTTCAAGGTGCCGGAACCTCTCTTCCCCGATTTCGGCAAAAAGCTGCGGGATTGACTTGCCGGCGGAGCGCTCCACGATGTGGTCGGTGTCCACGAAATCGCACCCGATATACTGCGCGGCGATTCTGCCCACCTTCGTCTTGCCGGCGCCCATGAAGCCGATCAGGACGACGGGTCGGGTGAGCCGGGCTGGCTGAGGCGCTCCCGCCTCTTCTGTTGGTAGCATTCTTCGCAGTTCCAGAGAGGAGTCTTCCCGAGGGCATTGTAGTGCTCGTCCAGCACATCACGGCGCAATGCCCGCGTCTGTTTGCCGCAGGTTTCGCACACGAACCATTCGGGTTTCGGTATTCGCTTACCCATTCATTGCTCCTTGCCGCCGACATCGCGCAAAAAGGCGGTCGATGCCTTCCTTACCTTCCCATCCGACAGGCTGATGGGCGTCATCCCACCACGCAGAAACACGTGCCCGCGACCGCTCATCAAGGCCAACCGGACGCACCGCACCCCCCGCCGGAACCGCCAGCAGCTTGTCGTCGCCGTCCGGACGGAGAAGCACTCCTGCCGGCACGGCGACGAGCGTTTCCCCCGGTTGCATCCGGCGGTCGTCCAGCAGAATGACGTCCAGCGCATCCTGATCCGCGGGGTTCACCCACTCCGGGGCCAGGCCGTAGTTCACGGGGACCGGTCTGTCGTAATACTCCGTTAATACCAGGGTGTGTGTCTGCCGGTCCCAGTGCCACCCCTCACACGATCCGCGGGGCCGTTCCACCACTACCGCTATCTCACCCGTGCCCGTGTTTGGCAAAGGTCCGGACGGTCTTCGTGCCCCGAGTGCCGCCCGCACAAGCCGCTTTCGGTACGTGTGAAGCGTTACCGCGCCTTTGCGTTCCGTACTATCCAGTTGGTACCCGAAGTGCCGGTACACCTCCTGCGCCCGCGCCATGAGGTGTGTCGTCGTAAGCACGATCTGCTGGTACCCGTCCTCTGCCGCGCGGCGTTCCACCTCTCGCAGGAGTGCGCCGCCGATACCCTTCCCTCGGCACTCAGCGCGCACGTAGAATCGTTTCAGTTCCAGCGCGCCGCTCTCGGTCTCGCGCACGGCAGCCACGCCGCACACCACGCCGTCGCGGTGCGCCACCCACGCGGCGCTCCCCGTACCTGCGTACGCGGAGAGAACGTCTTCCAGATCTGCGTCTTCGCACGCCCGGATCGCGGCGCCGAACTCCTCCTGAAGCACCGTCCGGATAAGCTCTCCCGCGGCGCGGGAAAACCGCTCCGAGAGCGGTTCAATCGTCACCCGCCCCTCTGCTACCATCGGTGCCAGTGGTACTCCGGCTTCCACCACAGGTCCTGCCGCGCGATCACCTGTTCCGTACCGACGACGTACACCTCCGGTTTTCCGGTCTTCTGCGAGCCAAACAGGATGTACTTCCCGTCGGGGCTGAACGAAGGATGCGGGTGCACTTCACTCCCCGCGCGTGAGTCTCCTGCTCCCGAATCAGATTCGCACACTTTGCACATGCGGCCCGTTTCCCGCTCTATCAGGTGGATTCCGCGGTCAGGCCAGTTGGTGTCCACCACGCAGTAGCGCCCGTCGCGGCTGGCGGCCGCATGCCAGGCATTCACTGCGGCAATGAGGCGTGCCCCGCTGCCGTCCACGTTGATTTCCATGATACCGGTGGGCCAGTAACAGATGAGCAGTTTCCCCGTCATGCCGAGCCACGACTCGTGCGTAAGCCATTCCTGAGGCGTCTGCGTGTACGGGTGCCAGTGGCGCATGCCGTCAGTGGAAAGCACCCATACGCGTTGCTTCGGCTTGTCATCACCCCGCGTGGAATCGCAGTGCATGATCCATTCCGGGTCCGTAAGCGAGCAGTTGACGTGGCTCAGAACGGTGCTCGTCTGAAGGATCACCGACGTCGCTCCCGAGGCGATTACTGTCTTCGCCATGCACCTCCCGCCCTCGGTCTTCGCCATGCACCTCCCGCCCTCGGTCTGCGCCGCGAACACTAGTAACGTGCCGTCCGCGTTTTCCGAAGGACCGGAATAGCACTTCATCTTCTCGGGCAACACGCCGACCGTACGCTCCTCCAGCGTCAGAACATTCACTGCCCGGAACTCGTTGCCCGTGTAGTAATACGCAACTGGCGCATGGAGGCCCATCGTGGCGTCATGGGCCATCCCGTCCTGGGTGAGTTGAGTGATCTCCCCGTTCGCCATGGAAATGCTGCAAAGCTGGGAGCCTCCCCCCCGATCTGACACGAAAATCACGTGCGAGCTGTCGGGAGTCCAGCTTATCTGATGAAAGTAGAAATGGCGGTTGGAAGAGGGTGGGTTGTTCGTCAACCGGCGTACCTCGAAACCGGTGGTCCGGTCGGCCTCTGTTGACCATTCAGCGTTCCATCTCTGCCCCTTCGGCATCTGTTGCTCCTTCAGCGTGAAAACGGTCGGCGGGGGGACAAGATCGTCCTGAAAAATACTGCCAACCGGCACCGGCGGCACAGTCCCGGTTTTCGGTTCACCTGCGTTTCGCGGTCAAAACCAGATCCGGTGAGTTCCCGCGGTCATACGGCCTGCCATCCAGGCTTCCGAGTACGCGGAGTTCGTGGAACTCGGCTTCCTCTGCCATCGCCACCAGTTGCTCCGCGGGAACCACGCACAGCCGGGAAGTGAGCACCCGGTGCGTCCACTTGTCGGGTGTTTCCTCCAGAATGACCAGATGGAAATCCAGAAGTGAGGGGGACAGAACGTCGTAGAACCGCCAGAACAGAACATTCATCCCATCCCGTTTCCTCGGCAGAGGTGGAAGAAATCGCTCCGTTTCTCCTCCCCCGGCAGTGCGCGCAAGGTTGCGGCTATGCACGACCAGCACGCCGCCCGGTTTCAGCGCCCTCGCGAATGCGGCAAGCGCGGCGCGGTGCGCCGCCTCTGATTCCGCGTGCGGAAGCGAGGTTCCAAGGCACACCAGCGCGTCCGCCCACCCGTCCTTGGGGATTTCCGCGAAGCCGGCTGCCCCCCAGTTCACCAGGCCCGCCCGGTCCCGCATGCGCGCCTGCTCAACCATCTCGCGTGACGCATCAAATGCCCGCACCGTGCACCCTTTCTCCGCCCAGGCCAGCGCGTGGTGTCCGGTTCCGCACGCGACATCAACAATGCGCTGGCCGGGCACTCCCACACCGAGCTTCTCCAGAAGCGGCATTTCGTTCCTGAGCCGCGAAGGCCAGTCCACAAACAGGTCGTACAGCGCGGAAAGCTCATCGTACATCGCAGTTTCCCCTTTCCAGCGGGAGTGCGTACTTTCAGTAGGTACCGAGAATGCGACTCCCGGCCGCGTTCGCCAACCCGTGCCTTCCCGGAGGGAACTCCATGCCAGCGCCGAATTCGTCAGTACACTACGACGCGCACAGCTTCATCATCAACGGAAAACGTGAGTTTCTCACGTCCGGTTCCATTCATTATTTCCGCGTTCCGCGCGCCCTCTGGCGGGATCGGCTGGAAAAGGCGAAAGCCGCGGGCCTCAACACCATCCAGACCTACGTTGCCTGGAACTGGCACGAACCGCGGGAAGCAGTGTTCGATTTCACGGGTGATCATGATTTTGAGCACTTCCTTCGACTCTGCGAGGAGTTCGGCCTGTTTGTGGTCGCGCGGCCCGGTCCGTACATCTGCGCGGAATGGGATTTCGGCGGATTTCCCGCGTGGTTGCTGACAAAACGCGGTCTCACCCTGAGGCACCACGATCCCGTCTACCTGCAGTACGTGGATCGCTGGTTCGAAAAGCTCATACCCATAATCGCGCGCCACCAGGTCTCCCGCGGCGGTTGCGTCATCCTCGTACAGATTGAGAACGAACTGGGAAACGTCGTACCGGAAAAGAAAGATGCTGATGCCTACATGTCCCACCTGCGCGATCTCGTGCGCAAATTGGGCATCGAAGTCCCGCTCATAACATGCGCCGGAACCGCGGAAGGCGCGATCGAGGCGGTCAACAGCCATGAACCTGCAGACCAGTTCCCCGAATTCCGTTCCCGGCAACCGAACATGCCCGTCCACTGCACCGAGTTCTGGACGGCATGGTACCTCACGTGGCATCGCGACCGCCGCTGGGTAAACCGCTCTCCGGAACACCTGGCCTACCACACCTGGCGGGTGCTGGCCGAAGGAGGTTCGGGGTATAACTACTACATGTGGTATGGCGGCACCAACTTCGCCTACACCACCATGTACCTCCAGACAACCAGCTACGACTACGATGCTCCGCTCAGCGAGGCCGGAGGAATCGGCAGGCGTGGCCGGTTGACCATTCCCATCGCGCATTTCGCTCAGGCGTTCGCGCACATTCTCGCCGATTCAGACGCCTCGTGCGAGAAACTCACGGACGGCATTGAGGTCTGGCGACGGTCCAACTCCCAGGGCACGCTTCTTTTCTGCAAAAACCCGTCAGACCGCCCGGTCACCCTGCCTGCCGCCACGGAAGACACGAAGGAACTCGGCCCGGTTCATGTGCCCCCGGAAAGCGTCGCACCTATAGTTGCCGGCGCTACGATAGCGCCTTGTTCCGCTGTTCGTCTCGTCACCGCATGCCCGGTACACGGGATTTACCGCGTCGGCGCGTGCTATATCATTGTCTTGATGGGCGCGCGCGGCTCCTCTATCCATTGTACCCTCGTGCACGGGTCTACCGGGCGCGGTTTCCTCCACACGCTGAAAGGAGATGAACCCGTTGTCGCAGGGGATTGGAACGCCGGAGAGCGCATCCGGATTCTGGTCGTTCCAGACGCTTTCTCCGGACGTGTCTGGTGTGCGGGTGACAGGCTCGTGATTGGCGCGAGCTACGCCCGCGCGGTGCCCGAAGGCGTGGAAATCCAGCACACTGCTGCAACCGTCTCCACTGGCGCGTGGACGGTCAACGAAGCCTCGATGACGCACGTTCCATCCCGAGCTCCCCGTCTCCCCGCCCCTCCCGCGCTCAGTCCATGGGATAGTTGCATCGAAAATGCCCATCTCCCCTGTAAGAAACCGCGTACGGAACCGAACGGATGGGTGGGCAGCCTCCGGCCGGTTCCACGTGATCTGGTCGGTGACCACGAAGGCTACGGGTGGTACCGTGCGGTCTTTCATTCGCGTGAGGCGCGGACCGCACTCCTCCACATCGAGGCAGTCAGTGATCGTGCCCTGGTATTCGTCAACGGCGGACACGTGAGCACCTCAATCGAACCGGTGGAAGACCGGCGCTTCCAGCCCAGCGTTACCGTTCCGCTAGAATTGAAAGCCGGAGAGAACGTGATCGCAGTTCTGGTGGATAACCTCGGGCATGTGAAGGGCGACTGGCAGATTGGGGAGGTGGGCAAACGGGGCAGCCCCACGATGCGCGACGACCTGAAGGGCATCCTTGGCCGCGTCTGGGTGGATGCGGACGAAGTGCTGGAATGGGAAATGCACGCGAAGCTTTTGGGCGAACATGAGGAATGGTACCGCCCCGGTGCGAACGCACCGTGGGGGTCGCAGCATCAACCCTCGCCGGTGTCCTGGTACCGCGCCTCGTTCACGATGGATACCTCTGTCAGACGGCCTCTCTGGGTGAGAGTCACGGGCCTCAACAAAGGCTGCATCTGGGTGAACGGCCACCATATAGGCCGCTACTGGAACATCAACGGCCACACCGATTACTGTGTGCCGGAGTGCTGGCTGGCGGATTCAAACACGATCGTTCTGTTTGAGGAAACCGACGCGACGCCTGAAGCGGTCGCGCTTGTGTGGGATGACGTGGCAACGCTGGTAGAGTCAACCGTCGTCAGTTGATGCTCCCGGCACCTGCGTTGCCTGCCGTGTCGAGCTGCCGCGAACGCATCTTCTCTGGTGGGGCCGGCCTTTCGCCGCGCCCCGCCCTTGTTCCCCTCATTCACGCGGACTGATATTCCTTGCGGCACGCCTGCGCGGAGACATCAGGGAGACGCATCATGATACTCGCTGCGATCCAGCTCGATACCGTTGCCATGGAAGTGAACGCGAATGTCCACAAAGCCCTCCACTGGACACGAACCGCGTTCGAAAATGGCGCGAAATACGTGTTTCTCCATGAGGGGTTGACTGCCGATTACGCCCCCGACCCTATGAAGTACGGTCGCGCACTTGAAAGCGTGGAAGTCTTCGGCTTCGCCATGCTCGCGAAGCGCTACGGTGGTTATGTCGCGCTCGGGCTCAACGAGGTCTATAAAGGCGCCCCCTACATCTCATGCGTGTACCTCGACGGCAACGGCGTCATTGATGTCTACCGCAAGAGCTACCTCTGGTCCCTTCCCGACCGCGACGACTACATCGGCTACATCCACGGCTACAGGCAGGAACTCGGCATCCTCAGCCACGGAGATGGCCCGCGCAGCATCCGTGTCGGCGAACTCATGATCGGTTCCCTCATCTGCGCGGATGGGAACAACCCTCAAGCGTGGGAACCATTCCGGAAGGAACCACCGGACATCGTCTTCTACCAGAACAACCGCGGAAACGTTGATGAAGCGCGCAACCCCGATTTCTGCCGCGAAATCAACCGCCCGATGGTCTGCACCAACCGGGTGGGCTTCTCCTACTATCATTTCCAGCTCGGCGGAACACGATTCATCCGGCGGGACGGCACCATCGCCGTCGCGGCAAACACCGAAGGCAAAGAGCAGGCAATATACGCCCGCTGGCAGGATCTCTGAGCCAACTGCAAACCGAAAGGCTGATCAGATGACGCATCGCGAACGCTACATCCAGGCCCTCACCTTCGGTAACCCGGACAAAATCCCCTTCAGCCCCGGTGGCCCGCGCGAAAAAACGCTCAAACGCTGGCACGCGGAAGGCCTGCCCGAAAACGTCAACTATATGGAGGCGCTGTACGACATCCTCGGTTTCCATCCCGAACCCGCGGAAAAACCCGCCCCCGGCCTGAACGTGGATTTCCGCATGATTCCCCAGTTCGAGGAAAAGGTGCTCGAACACAAAAACGGGCACTACATCGTGCAGGACTGGATGGGCGCCATCACCGAAATCTCCGACGAATACGACTACACCTACATCCGCGCCGCGCGCGATTTTGTTACGCGCAAATGGCACCGGTTTCCCGTCCAGAACCGCCAGGATTTCGAAGAAAAAATCAAATGGCGCTACGATCCCAGGGCTCCCGGGCGCTTCCCCCCGGATTTCGAGGAGCGATGCGAAAAAAACCGTGACCGCGACACCGTCGCCGCCATCCACTTCAACGCGCCCTTCTGGCAACTGCGCGAATGGTGTGGGTTCGAGGGCCTTTGCACGCTGATGGTGGACGACCCCGAATTCGTCGAGGAGATGGCGGATTTCTGGACAAACTTCGTTCTCGAAACCATGCGCCCCATTCTCCAGCGCGTTCAGCTCGATTCCGTTGGTATGTCGGAAGACATGGCCTACAAAAGTTTCAGCATGATCTCCCCCGCCATGGTCCGCCGGTTCCTCAAACCGGCGTACGACAGATGGGTGCCCGAGATTCGCAGAAGCGGCTGCCCCATAATCGACATGGACTCCGACGGCTTCATCGGAGAACTCATCCCGATCTGGATCGAATCCGGGATTAACGTCTGCGACCCCGTCGAAGTCGCCGCAGGCAACGACATCAACGAATTCCGCGCTCGTTTCGGCAACCGCATGGCGTACAAAGGCGGCATTGACAAACGCGCCATTGCCGCAGGTGGCGAGACAATGCGCGGCGAGCTTGAACGTGTCGTGCCGCCGATGCTCAAGACCGGCGGCTTCATTCCCGGTTGCGATCACGGTGTTCCGCACGACATCTCATGGCCGAACTTCATCGAATACTCGCGGCTTCTCGCGCAGATGACCGGCTGGCTGTAAACCTCGATTCCATGTTCGTCTAAGCGAGAGGAAGCTCACGGAAATGCCAGACGCTGCCCCGTCCCCCGTACGCGTGTCCTGCGACCGCGCGGACGCCATGTACCGCGTCGGCGAGGCGGTTTCCTTCCTTGTCGAGAAAGTCGGCGAAGGCTCCCCGGACGACGCTGTCGTAACCGTCACCTGGAATGGCGGGGCAGTGGTTCATACCGAACAGGTGAAAATCGGTGCGTTGCCGCAGATGATCACTGTGGGTGCCGAACAACCGGGCTTCCTCCGGTGCCGCATGCAGTGGGAGGGACTGGACGCATCCTCTGAAGCCCCTCAGGCTGCGGCCGCGGTTTCGCCCGAACGCATCCTCCCGTCCATGCCGGAGCCCGAAGATTTCGATGCCTTCTGGACCCGGCAACTTGCCCCGCAGGCCAATCTCCCCCTCTACGCGAGCGTATCCCTCCATCAAGAGCATCCCGACGGCGTGATCTACAATGCGCGGGTGCCGATGCCTGACGGAACCAGCGTCTTCGGGTGGCTGCTTGTTCCTCACGGCAGCGGGCCTTTCCCGGCGATTGCACGCTACCACGGCGCCGGTGTATATGCGGTGCCGCCTGAGAACGGCCTCGACTGGACCACGCGCGGCATCATGGTGTTCAGCATCAACCCGCACGCGATCCCGAACGACCGTGACCGGGAGTTCTACCTCGAACTTCGGAACGGTGGCCTTTCCGATTACCGCATCCGCGGCCGCGAAAACCCCGAACGAGTCTATTTCCGAACGATGTTCCAGCGTGCCGCCCGCGCAGTGGATTTCCTCGCTTCCCGACCAGAGTGGGACGGCGCCCTTCTCATCGCAGAGGGGCACAGCCAGGGTGGGGGGCAGGCTGTCGCCGCGGCCGCGTTGAACCGGAAAGTGAACGGATTGGTCGTCTCATGCTGCACGCATTGCGATCACACCGGCCCTGCGGTGGGCCGGGTAGCCGGCTGGCCAAAAATCGTCAACGTCGAGAACGGCATCCCCGATCCTGCGCACCTCGCGACTGCACGATACATAGACGCGGTGAATTTCGCGGCGCGCATTTCGTGTCCAACGTTCTGGAGCATGGCCTTCCTCGATGATCTTTGCCCGCCCGTGGGTAACTACGCTGCGTACAACCGGCTCTGTTCTGCCCGGAAAATGGTACGCTACGACGTGGCCGTGGGGCACATTCATACCGACGAATGCAAAGCGGCAACAGTCAAATGGGTCGAGGAGTTCGTGCGGAGCTGACGTTGGCAGCATGTCCGGAGCGTGTCTGGCAATTCAAACAGATTACCATTTCACCAGCCTTGGGAGGTATGGATGGAACCAGTGAAATTCGCAGTGGTTGGCTTGGGCATGGGGCACAATCGCTCTCGTGTCATCGCCGGCACCGAAGGCGCAAAACTCGTGACCGTCGTGGATATCGACGAAGAACGCGCGCGCAATGTCGGCACGGAGTTGAATGTTCCGTGGACGCTCTCCCTCGACGAAGCCCTGAACAAGTTCCCCGAAATCGAATGCGTCGTCGTGATGACTCCAAGCGGACTTCACGCCGAGGTCGGTTGTCAGGCTGCCGAAGCCGGCAAGCACGTCATCACCACCAAGCCCATGGACGTCTCGGTGGAAGCCTGCAACCGTCTCATCAAAACGTGTGAGCGCAAAGGCGTCCACCTCATGGTGGATTTCCAGAGCCGCTATGTCGATAACAACGTCCGGCTGGCCCATGCCGTGCAGCACGGCTGGCTGGGGCGGCCGCTCCTCGCCGAATTCCGCTTCAAATGGTGGCGCTCGCAGGCTTACTACGACGAGCGCGGCGGCTGGCGCGGCACGTGGAAACTCGATGGTGGCGGCTCCGTCGCCAACCAGGGCGTGCACGGCCTGGATCTCCTGCTGTGGGTCATGGGAACACCCTCCGCCGTATACGCCGAGAGCGTGGTCATGAGCCACAAAATCGAAACGGAAGACCTGTCTCTCGTCATCTTCGATTTCCCCAACGGCGCAAAAGGCGCAATGACCACCACCACCACATTCCCCGAAGCAAGCCCGTACTACAGCTTTGAGGTCCACGGCACCGAAGGCGGGGTACTCCTGGACGACGCGCTCGGCGGCGTGGGACGGTATTTCCTCAAGGAAGGCGTGCAGGAGCGCATGCAGGAGATAACCAGCCCTGTCAGAAACGTGGCGGAGGACGCCATACGCGTGATACGCCACGGAACCCGGCCGGTCATCGACGGCCGCGAAGGCCGGCGCACCGTGCACATGCTCGAAATGATCTACAAGTCCGCGCGCGAAGGACGAAAAATCTCGGTAACCCCGGTCACTGACTGACCTCGCACCCGGAGTGGCGCGGCCGTAGTACCGCGCCACTCCTGACGGTCCTCCTTGTGTGAATTGCCGCGCGCAATCTGGGCCTTCCAATCTCGATTTCTGCAAACCCTCGACAGTGGCTGCGGCAGCTTCGGCACGAGCATCCCCGCCCGGGTTTCTTCTTGGCCGGGATGCGGCTTTTTGGTATCCTTCTTCACTCTGTGGCGAACCTCATTCCGCGTAAAGGCAATCTCGATGCGCGTGTCGCTGTTCATCACCTGCCTCGCCGACCTGTTCCACCCGGAAATAGGGCTCGCGATGGTGACCATTCTGAGGAAACACGGAGTAGAACTGGTGTTCCCACGCGGACAGACCTGCTGTGGGCAGCCCGCGTTCAACACCGGGAACTGGGCCGAGGCCCGCTCCGTCGCAGCCCGCATGCTGGATGTGTTCGAGAGCTCGGAATACGTGGTATCCCCTTCTGCGTCCTGCACCGCGATGATTCGTGAGGGATTTCCCCGCCTGTTCGTCAATGACGAAGCTCTCCACGCCCGTTCCGAAGCACTTGCCTCCCGTTCTTTCGAGTTCATCGAATTCCTCGGCAAGGTACTGAACATCAAATCAGCGGATGCGAGGTTCGACGGCAGGCTGACCTACCATTACACCTGCCACCAGCGCGCTCTCGGCATGACCACCGAAGCGGAGGATCTGGTGAAATCGTTGCAGGGCGTTACCTATATTCCCCTCGAGGGGAAAGAACGCTGTTGCGGCTTTGGAGGCGCGTTTTCCATCAAAATGCCGGACCTCTCAGGCCACCTGGCGAATGACAAAGCGGAAAGAATCATCGAAACGGGCGCGGAGGCCGTCGTCGTAAATGACACGGGGTGCATCATGAACATCTCCGGGGCACTGAAGCGGCGGGGGGTACCCGTGAAGGTCATCCACCTCGCCCGAATCCTTTCAGGTGAGGTTACCGCGCCATGAACCCCGAAACCAAACCGGCACCTCGGTGGGATTTCCGCGCGGCAACCCGCCAATCCCTTCGCAACGAATCACTGGCGAAGGCGCTCTTCCGCGCAACCGCGAAATTCGACGACGGTCGCAGGGCCCTGATGGCCGCATTGCCCGAAAGTGACCTGCTCCGCGAAAAAGCCCGCCAGATCAAAGACGACGTCCTCCAGCACCTCGATCGCTACCTTGCGCAGTTCGCAGACTCGGTGGAAAAAGCCGGGGGAGTCGTGCACTGGGCCAGAACTGCGGACGATGCCAACGCCCTGGTCGCCTCCATCGCGCGCGAGCGCAACGTGAAGCGCATCGTGAAAGCGAAAACAATGGTGAGCGAGGAGACGCACCTGAACGAGGCGCTGGAACGCGAAGGTTTCTGCGTGATGGAAACCGACCTCGGCGAATACATCCTCCAGGTCGCCGGGGACCGCCCCTCGCACATTGTCGTTCCGGCCGTTCATCGCACGAAGGAGGAAATCGCGGAGCTTTTCAACACGTCCTTCGGCGTGTCTCTGCCGCCGGAGCCGGCGGAAATCACGAAGTTCGCACGCGCCCGACTGCGGGAGGAATTCGCGAACGCCGACATGGGCATCACCGGCGCCAACTTCGCCGCCGCTGACACCGGCACGGTCATTCAGGTGACCAACGAGGGCAACGGCCGCCTCTGCGCCACGTGGCCGCCAGTTCAGGTCGTGTTCATGGGGATCGAGAAAATCATCCCCCGGCTGGAAGACCTCCCCGTCTTCCTCAAGCTCCTCGCTCGCAGCGCCACCGGACAGCCCATGACCGTCTACACCAACCTTATCACCGGCCCTCGAAGGGAAGGCGAAGGTGACGGCCCGCGAGAGCTCCACGTAATCCTGATCGACAACGGTCGCACCGCTGTTCTCAGCTCGGAGTACCGGCAGACCCTGAGGTGTATCCGATGCGGTGCCTGCCTGAATACCTGCCCTGTCTATCGGAACGTGGGTGGCCACACGTACGGAAGTGTCTATCCCGGACCCATCGGGTCGGTGCTTTCACCACTGTACGAAGGACGGATCCGCTTCAACGCCCTTCCCCACGCGTCATCTCTGTGCGGAGCCTGTTACCAGGCATGCCCGATGAAGATCAACATCCCGCACATGTTGACCGCCATGCGTGCCGAACAGGCAGAACGGGGAGACAACCACGTCCTCGAACGGCTCGGCATGCGCCTCTGGGCGCTTGCCATGCGCTCTTCACTTCTTTACCGCTTCGGAGGAACAGCCCTCCGCTGGGGAATGTTGCCGCTCTCAAGCGAGGGATGGGTGTCTTCCCTCCCTTACCCGTTCTCCGGATGGACAAAACGCCGCGATTTCCCGCTTCCCGCGAAAAAAAGCTTCCGCGGGAGCTTCGAAGAATGAACTCAGCAACCGCCTTGGAGAGGCGCGCTCTGTCGCGCCTTGTATCAGCCCGCGACTGGTGTCAAGCTCCGTCGCCCCTCGGCTCCACAACCGGCCTGGAGGGGCGCGCTTCGTCATGCCCTTTGTGCTCCCTCGCGCCCGCTGATCCTCCCGCTGCAAAATGAAACCGCTCCTGCTCCACTATTACGTGACCTACCGCTGCAACGCACGGTGCTCATTCTGCACCATCTGGGACCCGGCAAAATGGGACCACTGCGCCACGCCCTCCTGGGACCAGATGACCTCCAACCTCACCGCCGCCCGGAAACTGGGCACTCGATTCGTAGATTTCACCGGCGGCGAACCTCTCCTGTATCACGACCTGCCCCGTGCGCTTCGCCTCGCAAAGGTGCTCGGGTTCCGTACCAGCGTCACCACCAACTGTCTGCTTTACCCTGCCCGCGCAAAAGATCTCGCCGGCCAGGTTGACCTGCTCCACTTCTCGCTCGACGCCGCAGAAAAGGAAACTCACGACCGCATCCGTGGCGTGCCGTGTTTCGACCGCGTGATGGAGAGCCTCGACATCGCCCGTGCTCTCGGCGAACATCCCGACATCCTCTTCACGGCAACGGAGGAGACGTTCGAACAGATCGCCCCTCTCGCCGCCATCGCTCAGGCGTACAATACCATGCTCATCGTGAATCCGGAGTTTGCGTGGGCGGGGAACAAAGGTGTCGGAGAGCGGGAACTGGCCTGCCTTGAACGTTTCGCCCGCGAGCGGAATGTCTACGTGAACCGGGCGTTTCATCGTCTCATCCGAGCCGGCGGCAATCAACGCGCGCACCCCGTCTGCCACGCGGTGGAAGCCGTCATCGTCATCTCACCGGACGATCACCTGCTCCTGCCGTGCTTCCATCGGCAGAGAGAACGCATACCGATGGACGGCCAGTTGGAAAAAGTCCGGGCAAGTTCGCTCGTGAAGGCCTACGAACGCGAGGATGGCAGGCAGGTGTACTGTCAGGGTTGCACGATCAATTGCTACATGGACCCATCGTTCCAGTACGCATGCAACGTCTATCTTTTCCTCAGCCTGGCGGCGAAAGCAAAATACGCGTGGAGCAAGTACGTCCTGTTGGCCTGAACCCTCCAGCACCGGCTCTTGGCACGCCATTGCGCCCGTGCCACCTGTTCCCCCGCTCTCCCTCTGACATATCTGCCCCATTTGCTCTATTCGATCTGTTCGCTCCCATCCCCCCCCATGCCACATTCCCTCGCACACGCCTCCTCACCTTCCGGCTCCGTACGCCTTCAGACCGTACTCCCTCCCGAAGCGGAACAGCTCCACGATGTTCTCTGTCGGAACTTCGGGGCCGACCGAACTGGAAGGCGCGAGGAAAAACCTGCCACCGCGCCGTGCGCCGATGTCAATGCACCGTTTGACATCCTTCCTCACATCCTCGACACTCCCGTGAGGCAGCGTCGACGTCACGCTGACACTTCCCCAGAGCACCAGCGGTACACCGTTCCGGTTCGTCATCCCGGCCAACGTTTCAAGGCTCATTCCGTGGTCTTCTTCGAGCCCCTGAAAACCGTCTACTCCGCATCTGATAAGGTCATCTATGATCGGCATGATGTTGCCGTCTGAGTGCCACACCGAAATGATGTCCGCCTCCACAAGCGGTTCCATCGCGCGTGCAAGGTGCGGGAAGTAAATCTCCCGCAAAAGCTTCGGACTGCACATCGGGCCGCTGCTGTAGCAGATATCCTCCCCAAAATAGAGGAGCGGAAGTAACCCGTTCTCCCGTATCGCCCGTGCCACCTCCGCGTTCTGGAGCCGCCGCTGCTCCCCTTCCATCGCGAAAAATCGCTCGAACACCTCGGGAGCTTCCATCATCCCGGCGAAATAGTTCTCATATCCCAGATACGAATACCACATGAACGGTGGGCACCCGCACACGTGCCCGGGTATCCACACCATCGGCGCAATGTCGTCCCGCTCGTGGACGACCTCGAGGTACTGGTCGTACGCCTTCTTCGCGTCAAATGTGCGCCGCACCTCCTCAACGGTGGGTTGCTTCCGAACCCAGTCAATCACCGATTCGAGGGTGGGAAATCGGTCTTCGGCCCGTTCCTCCTGTTTCCCGAAGTTGGTAGGCCGCCCGTACTCACCTTGCGTCGCCTCGGTCTCCCGTTTCGGAAGCACAAACTGCACAAGCGCATCTGCACCCGCGTTCTTGTACGCGGTCGTGGCGTGCGCGTAAGGGTTCTTCCAGAACTCATCCCGCGTCACGTGGCTCATGGTGACGAGAAAGTCTTCCTGACATACCCAGCCGCCAATTACGGGAGGGCGGTCTGCGGGTTCTCCGAGAAGGGCCGCGCGCACGCGCTCGTATTGGGTCATCGATGCCTCGCACGAAATGAGGTGGCTCACCGGTTGCGGTAAGGGAATAAACGTAGAAAGGAGAGGGATGGGCAAACAGCCGGGTGGGGCGCAGAACCGGATTCCGTCTTCGGCGTGGGTGCGCTATTTGAGAAGCGTGTCTTTCAGCCGCTCCAGGGATATCACCGGCGCCTGGGATTCCCCACGGCAACTGAACCAGCAGACGTCGCAATCCGTCGTCCCGATGGACTTCGGAGTCCATTCGGAGAAGTGGACCTCCGCGTCAAATTCACTGCATCGCTTCACGTGGCCGCTCGGCGTTACGGTGACAAACCGGTCACCGGCAACGCACCCGCCGATGTGCCCCGTGGCGAAAAACTTCGGCACGCGGGAAAGGTAGTACGACGACGACAGTATCGGCGCACCCTCTCTTTTCAGCCGCAACAGCTCATCAATAACCCGTTGCAGCTCCCTCATCTGCGCGTCACGGATGTTGTGTTCCTTGTTGCCGACCTTCACGTCAGCATACGCGCTGAACGCGATCCCAATTCCCCATTCCTCGCATTGATGCACCATCGCTACGATCTGATCAAGGTTGTCCGACTTGATTACCGTATTCAATGCAAGGTTATCAATCCCTGCCTGAACAAGAAGCGGGATCGTTTGCGTCACTTTTTTCACCAGCCCCGGTATTCCGCGCGCCTTGTCGTGCCGCTCATCGAGGAAGTCGAGACTGATTGAAAGCTGATCGAGCCCCGCCTCCCAGAGCGCCAGACCCCGTTTCGGCGTCAGCATCGCCGCGTGGGTGATCAGGCCGAGGTACACCGCCGGCGACTGCTTCTTTATACCGGCTATCACCGCCTCCAGGTCGCGCCGAAGCAACGGCTCCCCGCCGGTAAGCATCACCACCGTCGGTCTCAGTCTCGCTATTACGGGAGCGTAGTCGCTGAGCCGCTCCTCCGACTCCGTCTTCCAGTAATCGCAGAAATCACACCGCGCGTTGCACTTCTTCGTCACTTCCAGATTGACAAGCGTCGGATACCCAGCAAGCCGCCGAAACGGGTACCGTGAAGCAGTGAAAAGCTTGTTCGCCAACGTGTATTTTCTGGGAAGCGGCATAAAGTCCTCGTACGTATCGGTCGGCACCGGTGCATCGGTGCCCGTCAGAAGGCGCTCGCCTCAACTGACCGGGCGCCCGCCATTTCCGCCTGTTCCGGCTCGAGGGAGGAAGCAAGGCGATCCTTCCCCGTCACCCCCGGCGGAATCGGCTTTCCCATCCAGTGCAGGATCGTCGGAAACACGTCCACCGTCCGCAGGGGCACATTCGGGAGATGCGCCGTCGAAAACCACGGCACCACCATGTGATCCGCGTGAAGCGCCCCGTGACCGGAGAAATGCTCCGGATTCTCGTGCTTGTCGCGCAGATCGAACCCGACCTCCGCGCTCACGACGATGTCCCCTGTCCGCGGCGAGTGGAAAAGTTGCTCCAGTTGTACCGGCCCGTCCGGATATCGTGTCGCCAGCGTCTCCTCGAGCAGGTCATCCGCATTCCACACGCCCTCAAGGCCACGATACCCGAACGGGTCGCCGCCCTGCGTCGAATACTGGAAATGCCCCTCCCCGAGCGGCGTCACCACGCCCGTGCCCGACCGCGAGCGCACCACCACCGCGCCGTCCCTCCGCTGCGTGGCGATGACCCCGATCTCCCGCCTCGCCAGCAGCGCCTCCAGCAGCGCCCCGAAGTCCCGAACCACTTCCTCGTCCGGCACGCGTTCAGGCGTCCATGTGTTCCCCCGCCGCAGGTGGATATGCGCCATCCCGTTGCCCGACACCATCACGGCCGAATCGAAGGTGCGGTTCCAGATGCGCGGGTAGTAAAACGGTTTGAACCCCCGCCCGGCCATCCACTCCGGCAGCCCCAGATGCGTGTGAACTGCCGAGTGCCCGTGGTCGGCCACCATCACCACCAGCGTATCCTCTCGCCAGCGTCGCCGTTCCAGCTCCCGGAAAAGCTCCCCGATCGTCTGATCCAGCCGCCGGTACGCCGCAATCGCCCGCTCCGACCGGCAGTGCGAAAGGTGCGAGTAATTGTCCACGTCCGGAATCAGGCAGAACACGAATTCCGGATCCATCTCCAGCGACGCAAGCAGCTGCTTCCTCGCGCGCACGCCCACCACATCCCAGCGGTCGGTCCAGTGCGCGAACAACCACCACCACGCCCGCGATAGGCCGGTCATGTTTCCCCGGAATGGAACACCCCGGTTCACCGAACTGAAGATGCTCGCGGAACGAGGCAGAATATCGAAAAGCGTCGGCACGTCCCGACGGAAATCCGCATTCATCCGGTAGCTTTCGATACCGACGTAGCTCCGGAACGGTGGATCACCGTTCCGCTCAGCCCACGCGCCGCGGTCAAACCAGCGGATACCCGGCATGTTCAAATCGCCCGGGTACATTCCGGTCAGAAACGGGAGAAACGCCGGACCCGTCGTGGAAGGAAACACGCTCACCGCCGGGCGACGCATTGCCGGCTCGGGAAACGCCTGCGCAATCGCCGGAAGTTCCCCGGCCGCGATCAACTCCCCGAGTACGTCCGGGCGCGTCCCGTCCGCGATGATCAATATCGTTCGTCTGCGTTGCATTCTGATAGGTTCTTTCTACAGGGCACCTGCGCGCCGGAAGGCAGATCAGCGGGAAATCGGGAACGCCACCGCCAGCCCGATCGCCGGAGCTTCGCGCCGCTCCGGGAAGGCCTCCGTAACCCTGGGCCGCATAGCGGCGTTTCTCAGTGTGCACTCCCGCGTGGCAAACAGCGCTTCAACAACGTGTACCGCGCCGATGAAGAAAACAACCCCGGAAATCGTGGCGTCGTTCCTCCGAAGCGCTTCAAACAGGATCACGTCCGTAATGACGGCCTGAATCCCCCCCGCGCGGTCGCCAAGGTAAAACTGCCCTCCCCCCGGCACCACAAGACCGAGCGCGAACGCGGTCCGCGCGCTGCATGGAGAAACACGGCTGGAATCCGCATACGGTTCCGCATGCGGAACCACGCACGCCACAAACACCACCACAACGGCAACCAGGATGCGCGCTCGAAAGGTCATTCACGGCTCCGGAAAGGCTTCAGTCCGGTAACTCGTTCAGGAAAGGAAAAAGTAAAGGGGAACAATGAAGAGGCGCTATAACGACAATGAAGATTCGTTCATGTTCCACCACCGCACCGGTCTCAACGCCCAAACCACGCGCCATCGGTCCTATCCCACCCGCTTCTGGAATCGTGCCACCGCAAGCGCCAGTATCCCGAACGCGAACGCCGCCAGCGCTACCACCCGCGGCCACAGCACCTCCATCCCCACGCCCTTCAGGAATATCCCCCGCACAATGACGAGGAAATACCTCAGCGGCATCAGATACGTAATCGGCTGTATCGGCTTTGGCATGTTCTCAATCGGGAACACGAAACCGGAGAGAAGAATCATCGGCAGTGCGATGAAGAAGATGATGATCATCATCGCCTGTTGCTGCGTCCGCGAAACCGTGGATACGAACAGACCCATGCCCTGAGTCGTGATGACGAAAAGGAACGTCAGCGTCAGCAGGAGCACCCCGCTCCCCTTCAGCGGCACCCGAAACCACAGCGTCGCCACCGACAGCACCAGCAGAACCTCTACCATTCCGACAATTGCGAACGGGATCAATTTCCCCGCGATCAATTCCAGCGAACGGATCGGCGTCACGATGATCTGCTCAATCGTCCCGTTTTCCTTTTCCCGCACGATCGCCATGGATGTCGCCGCCGTCGCAATAATCAGGAGCACAAGCGCCAGCACCCCCGGGAGCATGAAATTCCGGCTCTTCAACTCCGGATTGTACCAGACCCGGGTCGCCAGTTGAACCTCCGGGCGCTCGCCGGAAATACCGCGCTTCGTCAGGCGGTCAAGCAGTATGAATTGCGCGTGCTGGCCGATTGCACCCGAAAGCTGGCTCAGCGCAAGCCCCGCGTTCGTTCGCGTCCCATCTACCAGAACCTGCACCGTCGCGGCTTCTCCCCGGATAACCCTTCGTCCGTAGTCCCGCGGAATGACAAGCGCGAGGTCCACCTTGTTGCGGTCCAGATACACATCCAGTTCCTGCGGCGCGTCCACGAAATACCGCAGGCGGAAATCCCCGCTTGCGCTCACCGCGTCCAGAAGGCTCCTGCTGGACGCCGACCTGTCCATGTCGCACACCGCAACCGGAACCTCCCGCAGATCCGTCGTCGCGGCGTACCCGAGGATGAAAAGCTGGAATACCGGCGCAACAATGAGGATCCCCAGCAACCGCCGGTCGCGCCGGAGTTGCGCAAATTCCTTCCGCACGATTTCCAGGATGCGTCTCATGCCTCGCTCCGGCGCCGGGTGCGAACCACCGCGATTCCGAGAATGAACACGGCGAAGGCGGTCAGATAGCCCAGCTCGGCAAGCCACGCCTTCGGTCCCGTCCCTTTGAGCAAAATGCTTCGCATGATCACCAGAAAATGCCGCGGCGGCACAATCGCGGAAACCCACTGAAGCGCCCGGGGCATGCTGGCGATGGGGAACACCATTCCGGAAAGCAGCAGCGCGGGCAAAAGGGTGATGATCAGGCTGATCTGCAACGCGAGTTGCTGCGTGTCTACAAGCGTCGAAACCCACAGCCCCAGACCCAGCGCGCCCAGCAGAAACACGAACGTCGTCACAAACAGCCACGGGATGCTGCCGCGCAACGGCATCTCGAACAGCACCATAGCCGCCGCGATGACGAGCCCGCTGGTCAGAAGGGATACGGCGAGATAGGGAATCGTCTTCCCCAGAATGAATTCACCTGATCCGAGAGGACTTACCGCCAGCTGCTCCATCGTCCCCCGTTCCTTTTCTCGAACCACCGAAAGGGAAGTCGCCACCGTTCCCGCAAGCATCAGAAGGTAGCCTATCAAGCCAGGCACCAGAAGCTGCGAGCTCTTCAGTTCCGCGTTGTACCACACACGTGGCTCGATAACCACCGGCATCGCCGGTTGCGTAATTCCCCTCGCAAGAGTGAACTCCTGCAACTGCGCGGCCGAAAACTCCCGCGCCTTTGCCGTGAAGTACGCAAGCGCAATACTTGCGGTGTTCGCGTTCGAACCGTCAATCAGCACCTGCGCAGTCGCGGTTCGCCCGTCCCGCAGCGCTTTCCCGAAATCCGGCGGAAAAACCAGCACGGCCAGCGCATCGCCCGTGTCCAGCCACCGTGTGGCTTCTGCCTCCCGGTCAATCGTCCCCGCGAAATCGAAATACTCCGACTGGAAAAGCCCCTCCGTGAACTGTCTGCTGAACGTCCCTTTGTCGTGGTCCAGAACAACCACGCGTATGTGCTTCACGTCAAACGTCAGGGCGTACCCGTACAGTGCCAGAAGAAGAGCAGGAACCAGAAGCAGCACCGAAAGACTGATCATGTCCCGCCGCATCTGACGGAATTCCTTCACAATAACGCCGTACAACCGCCACAGCCGTGCCCGGTTCATCTCCCGCGCACCTCCGCCGTCGGAGCTTCCGCGTCCGCCTGCTCGATAAGCGCGATAAACACGTCCTCCAGCGAGGGCGGCACCTCCGCAATCCCGTCAATCCCCGTCCCGGCCTCACCGAGCCGCGCAATGATCGCCGCCGAGGTCTCCTTCGGCGTGTCAGTAATCACGTGCACCGACGCCCCGAACAGCGCCACCCGCCGCACGCCGTCCACCTCCCGGAGAAGCTCCACGGCGTTGTTCGCCTCCCTGCACCGCACGGAAAGAATGGTTCCCCGGATCGCCGTGTGCTTCAGCTCTTCCGGCGTCCCCAGCGCGATAACGCGGCCCCGGTAGATCAGCACCAGACGGTCGCAATGTTCCGCCTCATCAAGAAAGTGGGTCGTCACGAACACCGTCGTGCCATGTCCCGCAAGTTCGTAGATCAGGTCCCAGAACCGACGGCGGGAAATCGGGTCCACCCCCGACGTCGGCTCGTCCAGAAACAGTATCGGCGGCTCGTGCAGTATCGCGCATCCGAGCGCAAGGCGCTGCTTCCACCCCCCTGCAAGCTCTCGCGTCAGGTGGTCTTCCCGGCCCTTAAGACCGGCCATTTCCACCGCCCACGCCCCTCGCTCCCGCAATTGCTGCGCCGAAAGCCCGTAGATGCCTCCATAAAAACGGATATTTTCCGCAACCGTCAGGTCCGGATAGAGCGAAAACCGCTGCGACATGTAGCCGATGTGCTCCTTCACCCGGTCAGGCTCACGCGCAACGTCGAACCCTCCCACCAGCGCTGTTCCCGAAGTGGGCGCAAGAATCCCGCAGAGCATCCGGATCGTCGTGGACTTGCCCGCCCCGTTCGGACCCAGAAATCCGAATATCTCGCCCCGGTTCACGCGCAGCGTCACCCGGTCAACGGCAACGAATTGACCGAATTTCCGCGTGAGATCGCGCGTTTCTATTATCGGCGCGGACCCTTCAGCCATCGTGACTTCCGCCTTCAGTCCTGTGTCCGCTCGGCGCCGACCACGTACGCAAGGTTGGCCGCCGCCGTCCTCTGGTCCGTCTGTGCCTGTACCAGATCAAGCCGCGCCCGTTCCAGCAGAATCTGCGCGTCCAGAACCTCTGTGTTCGTCGCCGTCCCGGCGGCATACCGCGCACGCATGCTTCGATGATATGCCTCGGCGCTTCCCACCCCTTCCTCGGCAACTGCCACCCGGCGGTTCCCCTCGATTACCGCAAGACGCGCCTGCACCACCTGCAACGTGATGGCGTCGCGCAACTGGATCAATCGCTCGTCCACCTGCCGCTCTTCGGCGCGCGCCCGCGCCGCCTGCTGTCCGACCATGCCCCAGTCCCAGGCCGTCCACGTCACTCCTATACCGGCGTTCCACGTGGCGTGCCAGGCATCCCGGGTCGGGAAGTAGCGCTGATTCGGGTTTGATACTTCGTAGTTCGTCTGAAACATCACCGAAGGGAGTTTTCCCCCCTCCGCGGCCGCGGTCCCGCGCTCCATCGCCTGCTTCCGGAACGCGAGCGCGCGAAGCTCCGGCCGGTTCGCAAGTGCCGCCGATACCAGCGCGTCCTGTTCCGGAACGGCCGGAAGCGCCACCGACGGCGAGTCCACCAGGGCAATTTCCGTGGTTACCGGAACCGAAAGCAGATTGCACAGCGTGGCGCGAACCAGCTCGGAGGCGTTCTCTGCTTGAATCTGCCGCAGTTTCGCCTCCGCCAGCCGAACCTGCACCGCCAGAATGTCGTCTGCCGTCGCCATACCGGCTGCGTGCAACCGTCGCACATCCTCGAGATGAGCCTCGGCGAGCCGTACCGACTCCGAAATCACACGCTCCGCAGCCCGCGCCGAATGCAGCCGCCAGTACACCTGCTCCACCCGGTTCCCGACTTCCGATTGACTCGCCGAAAAGTCCTCTCCGGCAGCTTTCGCAGCGTATTCAGCCGCCTTCTCGCGGTTCTCCAGACGAAAACCTGTGAACAGCGGCACCTGCGCCGTCACAGTCAGGTTGTACGAATTCAGAACGGAAGGCCCGAGAGAAACCTGCGTCGAGGGCGTCGTAATGCTGGTTCCCGGACCGGTTGGGATCGTCAGGGAAGGCGTCATGATCACCGGGTCCGGCACATCGCTGAGTCGCGCATACCGCGCACTGAGCGACACACCCGGCAACCGCGCCGCGCGCGCCTCGTTCTTCTGCGCCGTGGCCGAAATAACCGATTGGGCAGAGGCTCTGATACCGGCGTTCTGGGTCATCGCAAGCTCACGCGCTCGCGCTACCGTGAGGCGGAGCGCGTTCCCCGCGGCCTCCGTTTGAGCAAATCCGGAACTCCAGAGCCCCAGCCCGGTGCCGATAGCCGCGAGGCTTACGCCGTACCACCGTGTCCTTCTCATGCTGCGGTGCCTCCTTCGGAGGGATTAACCGGCCCTTCCGAATGCCGTATCTCGGATATGAATGCGTCCTCAAGCGACGGAGGAATCTCACGGATGAACGCCACGCGGAATTGCATCTCTTCCAGCGCCTCCTGAAGCCGTTGCGTACCCGCAACCACGTCTTCCACCGGAACATGGATGCGCGAACCGAACATCTGCGCTTCCTCCCATTCCGGTGCCTGTTTCATGGCGCGGTACGCCGCCCGCGCGTCCTCGCACACAACTTCCAGCAGCCGCTTCCCGAATGTCTCCACAATCGCCGCCGGGGTGTCCCTTCGGATAATCCTGCCCTCGTGCATCAGCGCCACCGTGTGGCATCGCTCCGCCTCGTCCAGATACGGCGTCGCCAGCACAACGGTGATCCCCTCGCGCAGAAGGTCGGAGAGGATGATCCAGAAATCCCGGCGCGAAACCGGATCCACCCCTGTCGTCGGCTCATCGAGGAATATCAGGCCGGGCGAATGGATCAGCGTGCACGCCAGCGCCAGTTTCTGCTTCATTCCGCCGGAAAGGTTCCCCGCAAGTCGCCGGCGGAACGGCGCCAGCCGCGTGAACGAGAGAAGCTCTTCCCTTCGCTTCTGGAATCGCCGTACCCCGTGAATCTGCGCGAAGAACTCAATGTTCTCGTCAACCGTCAGATCGCCGTACAGACTGAACACTTGCGAGAGATACCCGATGCTCCGCTTCACCGCGTCCCGTTCGCGAACCAGATCATGTCCCAGAACCGTCGCCGTCCCCGAGGTCGGCCTCAGTACTCCGGTCAGCATCCGGATCGTCGTCGTCTTACCGGCTCCGTCCGGGCCCACGAGCGCGAGCATCTCGCCCCGGCCCACGGAAAAACTCACGCCGTTCACCGCGTGCGTGGTGCCGAAAAACCTCGTCAATTCTCGGGTTTCAAGCGCTGCTGCGGGCATGGTTCCGCCGGCGCGCGCAACATGGTCCGTCATTGCGGTTCACCGGCTCCCCTGTCGGCTCGGAACACCGCGTCCGCGGGCAGCCCCGGTTTGAAGAACCCGTCCGGATTCTGAAGCGAAATCTTCACGGCGAACACCAGCTTCACCCGGTCTTCCTTCGTCTGCACGTTCTTCGGAGTGAACTCCGCCTTCGGGGAAATCCACGATACCGTACCGCTGCGCGGATGATCGGGCTCGCCGTCCAGCGTCACCTCCGCCGTGCCGCCCAGCCGCACCTTTGCAAGCTCGACTTCCGTCAGATACACCTTCAGCCAGACCGGGTCCAGTTCCGATAGCGTCACAATGGTCCCGCCCGAGGGAACCATTTCCCCCGGCTCCGCGATCCGCTGCGTCACGTAACCCTTCCTGGGCGACCTCACCACGCAGTCGGCGATCCGCTGAGATACGGCACTCAATGCCGCTTCCGCCTGCTCCACCTGCGCCCGCGCCGCCGCGATCTGCTCCGAACGCGTTCCCGCCCGGAGTTTCGCCAGCGTCGCCCGGGCCATCGCCTGCGCCGCTTCGGCGGAGCGCGCGCGCGTCCGCGCGTCATCAAGTTGTTTCTGGGGTGCCGTTCCGGTCGCGGCAAGCTGGCTTACCCGTTCCAGGTCCAGCCTCGCCGCCTCCAGCGCAACCGAAGCCTGTTGCTCCGCGGCCTCCGCCTGCGCGATGTCCTCCCGTTGCGGGCCATTCAACGCAAGCTGAAGGTTCGCCCGCGCGATACGGAGCTGAGCCTCCGCCTGCGATTTCTGCCAGTCCAGGTCCGAGTGATCAATTACCGCCACAACCTGCCCCGAATCCAGCAGATCGCCTTCCCGCGGCAGAACCTCCCGAAGGATGCCCGGAACCTTCGTGGCGATGTTGATCTCGGTGCACTCAATAACCCCGCTCGCCGTGATGTCCCCGTCAGATGCACCCCGCGAGCACGCGCCCAGGCCGATCGCCAGCACCGGAGCTACCCAAGCCATTTTTCCCATTTGTCTTCCCTTGGAATCGTGGACACCCGTGTCGAATCCTGTTCCTTCAGCACGCCGTGCAGCAGTATCTCCATGACGTTTCGCCGCCGGTCGGCAAAAAACTGACCGGCTTTCCGGTCCTCAATCTGGAGCATGGAACTCAGAAGTGGCTCTGCGAGGAACGAAAACACAACCATCCCGAGAACCGAGATCAACGTGTGTTTCGGGTCAATCTCGTGGATGACGCCCTCATGAATTCCCCGCCGGATCAGATCAAGCGCCGGTTTCGCGCCGACAAAGCTCGCCCTGTGCTGCGCCTGCGGAAGCGCCCTCATCACGATCTCCCCGCCGGCCAGCAGGTCCATCATGATCAGCCGTGGCACATGGGGTTTTTTCGAAAGGGAATCGAGGTACGTGTCGACCAGCATCAGGAAACGCTTCTCCGTGGGCGCGTCTTCGCCCTTCAGAACGCCCTGCACGCGTTCCATGATCCCCTGAACCGCCGCGGAGACGACGGTTTCGTACAGCTTTTCCTTGCTGGTGAAGTAGTAATGCAGCATCGCCTTGTTGATTTGTACCCGGTCAGCGATCTCCTGCATTCGTGCTCCGGATAGCCCTTTGTCGACGAACACTTCGGTTGCGGCATCGAGTATCCGTTGGCGGGCGTCTGAGTCCCTGTTCATGGGGCTTTCTCCTGTCGCAGCTCAACCAATCAGTCGGTTTAACCGACCGGTTAGTTAGCATACGAAATCCCCGCTCACCATGTCAAGCGCCAGCTCGACCGTCCCCGTTACGACCCCCACCGGCTGGCCCGTCCGGCGATCCATCCCGCCACCGCAATCTGCACGGAGACAAGAACTGCACACACGCCGACAACCGTCAAAAGGCTCAGAATCGCGCTTTCAGCCAGCATTTCCGCGCCAAAAAGAGAAAGAACGAAGCGCCATGTATGCGGATCCCCCAGCGCACCGAAAAAGCCCGCACCAAGGCACTCCACGCCCAGTACGAAGCCGATGAAACGCACCTGTTTCCGAACCCCGCACTCCCCGCCATACCGCTCGTACGCGGCGCGACGCCCGAGATAGACCGCCGCAAGGCACCCGAGGAGAAACCCGCCAAAAGGAAAACCCATGGAAAACGCAAAAGAAAACACCGACCAGATGACGTACAGAACCGCGAGATGGCCCATCGGAATCGAGAACACTCTGCCTGCGTTTCTCCGGTACCACACCCATGCCAGAAAAACCCCCGCCGCAAGGCCCGAACACGCCGCCCATGCGATCGCTGAGTCCGTGAGGGGAACCCATCTCAGAATTGACAGAATAGCGGCGCTCCACCACGACAGAATGCCCGCTGTAAGGGCAATTGACGCGCCTGTGAGAGCTGCAAACAACTTCATTTCCGTCCGCACGGAACCACCCCTTTGCCGTCAGAGTCCAGACACCGCTTCCGATGCGAATAACGGTGTAGACGGGTTCAGGACAAAATCGCCCTGGCTGCGGGCGGGGCGGGACGTTGACCGCTCGGGAGGTTTTTTATAGCGTACGTAGGCATACGCGGGGTTCTTTCTGCGTCTGTTACCCACCTTTTCCGCCCGCGAACGATTGCCGCGGGTGAATCCCGTAACCGAGAGATACCGGATGAACGTTCCTGTGCAGGAGAGAATCGTTGTTCTCGATTTTGGCGGGCAGTACGCGCATCTCATCGCCAACCGGGTGCGGCGGCTCCGCGTGTTTTCAGAAATAATGCTCCCGTCTGAGCCGCCGGCGAATCTTGAAGGCGTTCGCGGGCTGATTCTTTCCGGCGGGCCCTCGTCGGTTCACAGCCCGGACCAGCCCCCGTTTGACGCCCGCTGGCTCCACACCGGATTGCCGGTGCTCGGCCTGTGCTACGGCCACCAACTGCTTGCGAAGGAACTGGGCGGGGAAGTGCGGCGGGGCGACCGCCAGGAGTACGGGATTGCGGAGCTTCGCATCGCTGACCACGACGCGATTTTCGAGGGTCTTGAGCCCGTGGAGCGCGTCTGGATGAGCCACGGAGACTCGGTTACCCGCGTTCCGGATGGATTTGCGATTCTGGGTGGAACGGCGGATTGCCCCATTGCTGCGATGGGTGACCTGCGGAGGCGTATGTTCGGATTCCAGTTTCATCCGGAAGTGACGCACTCGCCGCACGGGCAGAAGATGCTGGACAATTTCCTTTCTCTGTGCGGATGCGCGCGCACCTGGACGATGGAGCAGTTCATCACGCAGGCGGAGGAGCGCATCAGGAGGCAGGCCGGCGACAGGAACGTGTTCATGCTTGTATCGGGCGGGGTGGATTCGTCCGTGGCGTTTGTGTTGTTGAGCAGGGCACTGGGGGAGCACCGTGTCATCGGTCTCCACATTGATAACGGCTTCATGCGGCTGAATGAATCGGTGCTGGTCAAGGAATCGCTTGAACGTGCGGGGTTCCACAACCTGCACGTAGTGGACGCGAGCGAGAAGTTCCTCGCGGCGGTGAAGGGGGTGACGGATCCCCAGCAGAAGCGGCAGATTGTGGGCGACACATTCATCAGCGTGCAACAGGAGGAGCTTGAGCGGATCGGCCTCGACCCCGATCACTGGATGCTGGGCCAGGGCACGCTCTACCCGGACATTATCGAATCGGGGGGAACCCGGCACGCGTCGGTGATCAAGACGCATCACAACCGTGTGGCGATCATTCGTCAGATGCTGGAGGAAGGGAAAATCATCGAGCCGTTGGACCAGTTGTACAAGGATGAAGTGCGACAGGTTGGACGGCAGCTCGGTCTGCCCGACGCGCTGGTGGAGCGCCACCCGTTTCCGGGGCCGGGGCTTTCCGTCCGGTGTCTCTGTTCGGACGGCGTGGAGGAACCGATTGAGGCGTCGGCGAAGGAGAAGGTTCGGGCGCTGGCGGGGAGCCTCGGGTATGAAAGCGAGATCCTGCCGGTCAGGAGTGTTGGTGTGCAAGGTGATGAACGGACGTACCGGCACCCCGTGGCGCTGTGGCGCCCGGACGGCGGCGCGGTAAACTGGGAGGAACTGGAACGCCTTTCAACGCGCATCACGAACACCGTCCCCGAAGTGAATCGCGTGATGTTGCTGGTGTATCCGCGTTCGTTACCTCGGCTGAAGTTGCGCGCGCGGTTTCTGGACCGGACCCGGCTGGACCTGCTGCGGCTGGCTGATCACGCTGCAATGAGTGTTCTCGTTGAGGATGGGCTTGCGGGGGATTTTTTCCAGTTCCCCACCATCCTTATTCCCCTCGGCGAGCGCGAAGAAGGCGAATCGGTGGTGCTACGGCCGCTTGAATCCACCGACGTGATGACGGCGAGCTTCGCGATTCTTCCGGAGAGTTCGTTGCGGTGGCTGGTTTCGCGGCTTGCGGCGCTTCCCGTGGTGGACGCGGTGTTTTACGATATCACCCACAAGCCTCCGGCCACCATGGAGTGGGAATAACGCGCGGCAGAAGGGTCCGGCGGAGACCACCCGGCACCCCGATTGATGCCGGCCGGGGACACCGTGCCGTCGGAAGATCAGAAGGCGAGGTGGCGCATGTACCACGCGACAAAGGCGGAGTTCGCGCTGACGGGAGCGACGGCGCGCCTGTACGAGATCTTTCTGGACGCGACGCGCGGTTCCGCCGCGGTTGGTGACGTAAACAGGGCGCTGTTCGAGACAGGCCTCGTGCACCACGCGTTGATGTTGCTTGCCCTTGGCGTGGTGCCGGAAGAGCGTGCGAAGGAAGCCCGCGCTCTCATTGATGAGATCGGCAAGACCACGATCATGAAAGACAGCTTCGATCAGGCCCGCGAATACTGGGAGCGGGTTGCAAAGGTGAATCCTTCGGCGCCAGAGAGCAGCGATGGATGAGGCTGTGTCTGCCGTTCTGCGAGCGAACGGGTACCTTTGGGATCTGTACACCCGCCGGGAGGAATACGAGCCGATTTTCCTCGACGGACTGGGAAGATTTCGGTTTTTCGCGTCGCAACAGCGGGCGCCGTTTGATCCCGTCGTCTCGCGTTTTCTTTTTGAAACTGGCGCATTTCCCGCTTTTCCCGCCGGCAGACGCTACGCAATCTGCCTCTCCCACGATATTGACGCACTCCATTTGAATCGGTACCGCAGCGGCGGAGCCGGTCTCCTGAGCCGTGCAAGGCGCGCAGGTGCGCGTTCTGCTGAACTGCTCCTTTCCCGGTCGCTCAAGCGAGGTGATCCGGGATGGAATCTGGAGCGCATCGCCGACATCGAAAAAGAACGCGGCGCGAAGAGCGCGTTCTACTCCCTCGCGCTGGAGGAAGGCGAAAAAGACTTTTACTTCCGGGTTCAAGAGATTGGCGCGCAGCTTCGGACTCTCGTCGCACGAGGGTGGGAAGCGGGGCTGCACGGCGGGCACGAGGCATATTGCGATCCGACGGCACTGAGGCGGGAAAAAGCCCGCCTTGAGGCGGAACTCGGAACGCCGGTGACCGGGTTCCGCGCGCATTATCTGCGCTTCGATGTTCCCGGGACGTGGCGGTTACTGACGGAGGCAGGTTTCCGTTACGATACGACGTTCGGGTATGCGGACTGTGTGGGCTTTCGAAACGGGATGTGCCACCCCTATACCCCGTTCGACCGTAACGCTGATCGTTTCATTCCGATTCTGGAAGTTCCCCTCGCGGTGATGGATACCACGCTTCAGTTGTACATGCGGCTCGACCCCGCGGACGCGTGGACGGTTATCCGGCGCCTTCTGGACGCGGTGGCAGAATGCAGCGGCGTGCTGACGGTTCTCTGGCATCCGCAGAACATGAACGGCGCCTGGGGCGATCTCTACCTGCGCATACTCGATTACGGCTCAGACACAGATGCATGGCTTACCGGACCCGGCGAACTTGCCGGATGGTGGCTGTCTCAGCAGGCGGGGGGCAACGCCTGAGGTATCGCGCCGCGCGACGGCATACCGTACGTGGTGCAACAGGAGGACTCGCGATGGTTCTGGTTGACAAAGGCGCGCCGTGCAGCGTGGTGGTGTCGGGCGCTCAGCCGACGTGGCTGGAACGCCACGCCGCGGAAGAGCTTGTCCATTACCTCCGCCTGATCAGCGGTGCGGCCCTTCCCACGGTTTCGGGTATTCCGGACGGCATGAATGCGGTGGTAATCGGGAGGGCGGACACCAATTCAGTTGTCGCCGAGGCGGTGCATGAGGGAGTTCTTTCTCTGTCCGAAGACTCACCGGGCTGGGACGGTTTCGTGATCAAAACCGCGCGCCGTGGCAACCGCGATGTGTGTTTTGTTGGCGGAAGCAGTGACCGGGGGACGCTGTACGCGGTTTACTGGCTGCTGGAAGAGGTGCTCGGAGTGGGTTTTTTCCGGGATGGAGAGTATATCCCGAGGAGTGATTCTGTTGTGCTGCCGGAATCGCTGCACATTGTGGAACGGCCGGTGTTTGAGCACAGAGAGGACGGATTGCTGGCGTATTCGGCCAAGTTCTGGGGATGGGATGAGTGGAAGCGTGAACTGGACTGGAAAGCGAAGCGCCGGGCGAACATCACCTGGCCATTTTCCGGCACCGGGGAGATCACGCAGGCGGTGCTGGCTGAATGGGGTTTGAACGTATCCCCGCCAGTGCCGTCCCATGAACCCACTCTCACGGATCGTCTGCTTGATTACGCGCACAAACTGGGGATCCGGGTGCCTTGTCACCTCCCGAGTGGCTCCATGCCTTCGGTCTTCTGGGAGGCATTTCCGAATGCGAGGAAGCTGGTGATGCAATGGAGCGAGTATGCGCCGTACACGCAGCTTCATCCGTCTGACCCGCTGTACAAACGATTCATGGTGGACTTTGTGCGGCATTACCGCGAGCGGTACGGCAGTGATCACCTGTACATCGCCGAGTTTGCGTCCGAAAGCCGAATTCTCCAGGGAGCGGAGAATGTTCAGGAGGCGCGGATCCAGTTCGTGAAGGCGATCTGTGAGGCGCTGTCCGAGGCTGATCCGGAGGGCACGTGGCTGCCATCGAGCTGGTCTTTTGACCTCAGTGCGGATGACCCCGGAAACCCGTGGCAAGCCAACTGGACCGTGGAACAGGTGCGCGAATATCTGGACGCGGCCACCTACCCGCTGATTGTGTGGGATACGTGGTCCGAAGAGGCGGCGAAGTATGAACGCACGGACTACTTTTACGGTCATCCGTGGGCATTCAGCGTCCTTCACTGTTTTGGCGGGGAGACTTATCTGCTGGGGAACGTGAAGGAGCTTATCCGCCGCGCGCATGCCCTCGGAGAGAAGCCGCAGGACGTCGGGTGCGTGGGCTTCAATGTCGTCCCGGAAAACTCGGACTACAATTCGTTCTACTTCGAACTGGCGGCGCGCCTGCAATGGAACCCGCGCGCGGTTGATTTGGATGAGTATGTGCAAAGGTACTGCAGGTTGCGCTACGGGCCGCAGTACGTTGCGGCGACCGAACCGGTGTGGCGGCTCCTCGTGGAGACGGTGTACGGCGAGGACAGCGGCACGGTGAAAATCATCATGGACCCACTCTACTGGTTCCGCCCCGACCTGAGGCTTCTGGCCGGGTGGCCGGAAGACGATGAGCGGACTATCGGGATGTGGAGACGCCGTTCGGAGTTCATCCCGAAGCTTCGTCGCGCGGCTGAGCTTCTCCTTGCCGCCGGCAATCTGGTAGGTGAGAACAATATGGCGCGGCGGGACCTTGTGGATATTGCCCGCCAGTGGATCGCGGAGCGTTTCAATCAGGCGCTGATTGGCGCGCGTGATGCGTTTCTGGCAGGGAATGGCGGGGAACTGGCGCGTCTGGAGCCGATCTGCCTCAGGTTGCTCGATGACCAGGCGCGTCTTCTCGCGAGCTGGCCCGCGTATCGTCTCAGCCGACAGGTTGCGCAGGTGCGTGATCAGTATCCGGACCCGGTCAAAGCGGTCAAACTCCTCCATGTGTGGTGCAATCCGGTAGAAGGGCAGGAATCGGTACCGCTGCGGGACTATTACCGGATGGACCTTGACGAACTGGTCGCCGATTACTACAAGCCACGGGTGGCGGCCTATTTTGCGTTGTTGCGGGACAAGTGTGCAGCGGGCGAGACAACGGTGACAGATGAGGAGTTTGACGCCGTGTATACTCCTGTGGAACGTGCCTTCGTCGCGGCGCCGCTCTGCCCGTTACCCGACGACGAAGATCCGACCGATGTGGCGCAGGATTTGTTGGAGGACAATCCGGAATGACCGAATGGTAATCGGATCCGATATTGTTTTTTGCGGCGGACCGTCTGGAAGAGCCTTCTCTGAGGGAGAAGAGGCCAGGCAACCCCGGCACGAAAGAGCCACCGAGCGAAACAAGTTTCATACGCGCAACCGTATTCTGCGTGCTTGACCTGCTACCCCACGCGTCATATACTCCTTTCTTCCGTTTTCCGCGCGGCCTTCAACTCTCCCCATTGGAAAAAGGAGTGCTTTCATGTCGAGTCCTGAACAGGAGAAATCGTCGCCGCCCCCGGGTGGCGCGACCAGCCCGTATCGGCGGAAAGCGGTACTCAGCTTTTCCGTTTTTGGCGTGTTCTTCATCTTCTACATGGGGACGGCGATACTCCAGACGCCCACGTTCAGCAAGCTCGCGGCGGTACCGTGGTTTGGTATGCCGCTCGGATTGTTGTTGTCGCTCCTGATTTTTCCGGTTTCCTGGGCGCTCATCGCAATCTACTTCAGGCTGGGGAGATGACTACATGATGAGCTATCCTCTGGTTCTGGCCTTCATCGTCCTCTTCGTTGCCGTCACGATTGTGGTGACGTGGTTCACCCAGAAATACACCAAGTCCACTTCGGATTTCTACGTAGCCGGCAAAAAGGTTCCCTGGGTTCAGACCGGAATCGCCATGGTGGGGAGTTACCTCTCTGCCGCAAGCTTCCTTGGGTGCGCGGGAGACATCTCGATTTTCGGTGTTGACCGGATATGGCTCTCGATCGGCTTTTTCGGTGGCTACATGGCGGTGTTGATGCTTATCGCCGGACCGCTCCGGAATGTCGGCAGCTACACCGTGGCCGATGCGCTTCACCGGAGGTTCCCCGACCGGCGCATCAAGCTTGTGGTGATGATTACCACAGTGGTCATATCCACCTTCTATCTTGTCCCCCAGATGCTGGGTGCGGGTTTGCTGTTTGAAATGCTGATGGGCTGGGATTTCGTCATCGTCACCGCTGCCCTCGGGGTGTTGATGAGCCTTTACATCATCTTCGGTGGGATGAAGGCAACCATTTACAATCAGCTTATTCAGGCGATGTTCCTGTTTTTCGCCATGACCTTCATCACGGTGTTCGGCTTCATCATGTACTACAGCGGGTCGCTGGATGCGCTGTTGGGCGCGATGGCGAACATTGTGCCGCCGGGGATCTGCGGCAAAGACGCCGCTGCGGTTGCGGCGGTTCAATCTGCGGTATCCTCTTCTGCGGCGGTCAGTGTCGCGCGGGAGATGCTGCCGGCGGCTCCCAGTGCACTGACAATCGGGATTCAGACCCCGGACCTGGTGTCGCAGATCAGCACGGTGGTGGCTCTGGTCTTCGGAACGGCCGGGTTGCCGCACATACTCATAATGTTTTACACCGTCCGTTCCGCGAGCGCGGCGCGAAAGAGCGTTACGCTGTGTATCGTTGGCCTGGGGATTTTTTACCTGTGCACGATCCTGCTCGGTTTCATCCTTATGCCTCAAGTGTATCCCCAACTCGTCACGTGGATTGCCGCCGGCAAACAGGGGCTGGCGAAGAACATGGCGGTGTTGCAGATAAGCGGGAAAGTTGGCGGGCAATGGTTGATGGCCGTTTCGGCTGCGGGTGCGGTCGCCGCGATACTCAGTACATCCGCCGGGTTGATGATCACGGTTGCTTCGACGATAAGTCATGACTTCTACAAGAGCTATATCAACCCGAACGCGAGTGAGAGACAGGAAGTCAACATCGCGAAGGTCACAACTCTCGTGATGTCGGTGATCTCAGTCGTGCTTGCGGTCGCAGTGAAGGGCGAGAACGTCGCCTGGCTGGTTACTCTGGCATTTGGTATCGCAGCCAGCGCGATTTTCCCTGCCATGGTTACGACACTGTGGTGGAAGCGCCTGACTCGGCAGGGGGCGATTGCCGGAATGGTTACCGGGCTCGTAGTCTCGGTTTTGTTTATCGTGTTGTTGCTGGGCGGAGTTCGGACGTTCCTTGGGTTACCGACTGCGGGAGGCCCGGGTGTGTTCGGCGTGACTGCTTCGTTTGTCGTACTGCTGATTGTCAGCTACAGGACGAATGACAGAGGACCAGAGGTGGAGGAGTTCTTCGCCCTTGCCCACAAGGATGAGGAAGTCGAGTAATCGTTCCAGTTCTCGCGAAAGCCCGCCATGGTCCGTGCCGTGGCGGGCTTTTTTCATTTACCCCGCCAGAAAATCCCTTCGAATCCTCTCCTGGAGCAGGTCGATTTCGTTGAAACACTCGTGCAGCACGGCCTCTTCGATGCGCCCCAGCTTTTTTGGGTCGAGCCAGTTGTCCGGTGGCCTTCCCAGTTCGATGGCGTCCGATTGATTCCGCAATCGGAGGCGGAGGAGCGCCTCATACGCCGCGAGGATGCCCTGCCGTTTTGATTCGAGCAGAACGCCCAGCCGGGTGAGGGCGTTGAGGCGATCCAGAGTGCTGGTTTCCTCGACACCCTGCTGGAGGGCGTAGAGCCGCGCGAAAGACACTATCGGCATCATCACCGATTTGAGGTCCAGAAGCCCGCTATGTTCGCGGTCACGACCACCGACAATGGATCCGAACAAGCGGAGAGGCGGTTTGAACTGAAGCGCGTTCTGCGCGGCCTGAGCGAAAAAGTGAGGTGCCGTCCTCAACACGCCGGTTACATGTCGCCGGAGTTCCCGCGAAAGTTCGACATCGCCGTCGACCGATCGGAAGTCGAAGAAGATGCTGAATTCCATCACTTCACGGGGTTCGGCGTTCCGGATCCATTCCTCGAAATAGCGCTTCCAGACCGGCAGGGGTTGGCACCAACGGGGGTTGCTGGCCATGGAGCCGCCCCGGCAATCCCTGAATCCCGCGCGGGCGAGGTCTGTGCACACGCGCTGCCCGAGTTCCAGGAACCACCGATTGGCTGTTTCAGGGTCTTCAGAATCTGTCAGGCTGTACAGAAGAGCGTTGTCCTGGTCGGTGTACAGCGTCTGTGATTGCCGCCCCTGGCTGCCAAGTGCGAGAAATGAGTAGGGACATGGGGCAGGTCCGATGTCTTTTGTTGCAAGGAAGATGAGGCGTCGAGTCGCTTCGTCGGTGAGTTCGGCGAGAACACGAGTGACAAGCATGGGCGACGCGCCATTTTCCAGCAATGCGCGCACCAGTTTTGGTGCCCTGAGGCAGGCGTCAATGACGTCCGCGGGCTTCGTTGCATGCTGGATTGCCGCCGTGAGGTCCGAAGCGACACCTTCTGGCAGGAGCAGGAGCCGGTTGAGAAGCGCGCGGGCCTCTGGTGGTTCAGAAGCCGCCGCGATGTTGCGCGCCAGAATCATATAACCGCGCGGGCTCTCAGGTACCCTCCGCAGACTGAGGGAACATGCCAACCGGGTCCCGTCGCGGCGCTGGAGCACTCCGGGGACAGGGACATCGGTGTCAGCGCCTCCCGGGTTGTCGAGGCGCCTTCTCCATTCGATGTTTGCCTCAACTGCGGGGAAGAGATCGTCTACATCGACCAATTCCAGATGGGTTTGCGTGTACCCTGTTATCTCCGACATCACGGGGTTCGCGTACGCGCAACGCCTCCCCACGACGAACAGAGCGCCCTCGGTGGCTGCGGAAGTGAGCGCCCGGTAGCGGTCGGTGGATTCACGCAGGCGCCGTTCTGCGTCGCGGCGGGCGCGTTCGAGTGTGACGCTCTGGCGGACAATGTACAAGAGCAGAAGCAGGACGGCGCCTGTCACACCCAGAGAGACGTTCACCAGCCGTTGCCGCAGTCCCGCGATCTCGCGCTGGACGTCGTGCACGTAGATTCCTGTTCCGATAACCCATCCCCACGGAGCGAAAAGTCGGATGTAGGACTCTTTGGGCTCCATCCGCTCCGGGTCGTCTTTCCATTGCCACACGTAGCTTACGTAACCCTCTCCCTGCTTCCGCACGAGATCGGCGAATTCAACGAATATCCTGATGCCGTTGGGATCCCTGAATTGCGATACATCATGGCCGTTCAGGTCGCGGCGGTAAGGGTGCATGATGATCCGTGGCGTGAGGTCCTGAAGCCAGAAGTAATCTTTCCCTTCGGGCCCGTACCGCATCGCTTCGACGCGTTTGATTGCCAGCGCCTGCGCCTGCTCGCGGGTAAGGTTGCCAGCGGAGGCCTCCCGTTCGGCTTCGTCCAGAACGCTCCAGGCGGTCTGCGTAAGCTCCCGGATGTTCTCCCGCTTGCGATCCATGAGCGTCCGCTCGAAATAGGGCAGAAGGAATGCGAAAAGGGCGGCTACGAACAGCGTTACGGCAAGGAAAGCCGGCATGGCGATATGGAACAGGAAGGCGCGCCAGTGGAATCGTTCCTCCAATGGCCGAGCCGGCTGAGGTGACGGGCCGCGGTGCGTTTTCTGGGCGGCGCCTTCGATGAGAGCGTTCCGAAACTCCTTCCAACGGAGAAGCGGCATGTCAATTCCCATCCCCGCTTCGCCGTTCCCGTGGCCATCCGATCCGCCGCAGACGAGCAGCCCGGCGCTTTGCGCGAGTTGGGCAACTGCCTGCCGTTTGTCGGGCAGGAGCGGACCGTAAAAGGCCTCAACGCCGTCCAGACCGCTCCCACGCAGCTCCTCGAGGAGAGAACGTAAGCGAACCGGGTCTGGCTCAGTCTGGAGAGGATGCGCCACGAATGCACACCCACCCGCGCGGTGAATGAGGTCAATCGCCGCGGAGGTTGTCAGGCGTTGGCTGGGTGAAAACTGGGAGGAGTCAGGATTGTTTGTGACGCGAGCACGTGCAAGGACCTCGTTGAGTTCTTTGGACTCGACGTTGAACCCGTACCCGAGGAGGTGTACTTCGGCCCCGTTGTGTAACGTCGTGAGTTCCACCCCGGGAATCGCCACGATTCCGAGCCGCGAAGCCGCAGCACGGAATTCGCCAAGCCCCTCGATCGTCTCATGGTCCGTCAGAGACGCGTACTGGACGTCCGCCTGTGAAAGCCGAGTCGCGAGCTCAGTCGGCGACAGGAGGCCGTCACTGAACCTGGAATGAAGGTGCAGGTCTACCCGAACGGACTCAGATGCATCGTAGCCTTGCACTGACACCCCCTTTGCCCGGGCGAGGGGAGATCGGGCCCGCACGCCGCGAGAACCGAGCTGAGAGTGGCATTCTGCTCTCCGGGGAGGCCGTCGGCTTTTTCCTTCCCGCTGGCGACATCCCTTCCAGAAAGATGGCGTTTCGTGCGGCCGGGGTCACCTCACCGGCACTGGCGCGCCCAGGCGGATACCGTTGAGGGAGACCTCGCACCGGAACCCAAAGAAATCGACGCCCGCTTTCTTCGCGTTTTTCATTGCGGAAGCGAACACAGGGTCGATTTCCTCTGCGGGGCGAATCTCGTCAACATCATTTCGTTGCGCGACGAAAAGCACTGCCGCCCTCTCCCCGCGTTGACGTAACCCGGCAAGCTCCTCCACGTGCCGCGTTGCGCGGGCGGAGACTGCATCGGGAAAGAGGCCGCACCGACCGTTCACGAGGCTGACGGATTTCACCTCGACCACGCACCGGGCTTCGCCTGCGGAGAGCACGAAATCGAATCGGCTATGCCCGTGGGGCACTTCGGCGCGGACATCCGGAAAACCGGCAAACTGAGGCAGTGCACGCTCGTGGAGAGCCTGCGCCACGAGTCTGTTCGGAATGAGGGTGTTGACGCTGACGAGGGAGGCCGCGCCTCTTTCGGATGCGGGGCTTTCCGCAAGCGCCAAGGTGAACCGCGTGGTACGGGGGCCTGTCGGCGCTGAAGCCGGTGCAACCCACACCCGGCGTCCTGGAAGCAGAAGTTCCCGCATGCGGCCGGGATCCGGGACGTGCACGGGTACGCTTTCCGAGGCATCGCCGTCGCGGAGGCGCACCCACGCGAGGTAGCGGTTGGGGCGCCGCTCGAAGACAGCTTCGAGAAGCGGGCCGAAGGAAATCTCGACAGTTTTTACTGCCGCGTGCGCAGATTGAGCCAGGATAATCCCCCGTGGGCCGGCTGGAAGGAGACCACCAGCGTTCCGCACACGACGACAGGCTGTCCGTACACCGATGTCGGCGGGGTCAGTTCCGCGCCGTGGATCGCCTCCATCGCGGGGGTGCGAAACACTTCCGGCCCGGTGACGTCTACTACTTTGCCGATTGTGCCATCCGGGTTGATGAGGACACGCGCCTCGATTTCACCTCCCTGATTTGCGTTCAGGGCATTTTCGGGGTACACGGGGTCGGCATAGCTCAGCACGCGCAGCGGCGCCATGAGCCACTCCACATCGACGGTGTCGACTTCGCCAGCGCCGGAAGCCCGCCCGGTGCTGCAAGAAGTGACGGGAGCGGATTTTTTCAGGCGCAACCCCGACGCAGTAGTTGTTGATCCGGCGCACCCGACCACCCCCGCGATAACGACGATGGCAAGGCAATTCACGGTGAGAGCGACCCCGGGCATCCTGTTCGTACGCATGGCGCGTCTCCCCAATCGAACAAAGTGCGGTGGTGAGGGTGGAAAAGTGCACGTAGCAATATAGGCCGTCATGTGGACTCGCGCAAGTGCGTGTCCGGTTTTGAACGGTATACGGAGCCGGTGGTGGTTTTGTTCCCGTTGACAGATGGGATTTAATGGTATGCCGTTGTGCAGTAATGGACTTGCAGATGCAGCGCGGAGGGGGTGGTCTTGACAAACGAAACGGGCGCTATTAACTTCAAGAGTCTCTTGTATGCCGATGTAGCTCAGTTGGTAGAGCAGCGCACTTGTAATGCGCGGGTCGGGGGTTCGAATCCCTTCATCGGCTCCTTTCCGAAATATACATAGAATAGTGACGGTTGTGGGCGGGCGCCGGAGTTGGAGAGCCGGGGCAGACTGTAAATCTGTTGCCTGATGGCTTAGGGGGTTCGAATCCCTTACCGCCCACCATCTTTTTCATATATCGAGCGGTCCATGCGAGATTTCCGACCGCAACGACAACAGCGCGAGCGGGAATAGCTCAGTTGGTAGAGCGTCAGCCTTCCAAGCTGAATGTCGCGGGTTCGAATCCCGTTTCCCGCTCCAGTTTCTGTTGTGTGCGGGTCGGGGTGATTGCAGGGTTCTTTTTGTCTTTCTGCGCCCGGGTAGCTCAGTCGGTAGAGCACGTCCTTGGTAAGGACGGGGTCGTCGGTTCGAGTCCGATCCCGGGCTTCTCCGGTTGATTTCGGCACCAGCGGAAAACTCCTGCAGGGCCGGTAACTGGTTGCCGTAGTGGCGCGGCAACACCAGCAATGAGGTGGTGCACCGATGGGTAAGGCGAAATTTGAGCGAACGAAGCCTCACGTGAACGTGGGGACGATCGGTCACGTGGATCATGGTAAGACGACGTTGACGGCGGCGATCACTCAGGTGTTGTCGTTGCGGGGCCTTGCGCAGGCGAAGGGGTATGATGAGATCGACAACGCGCCGGAGGAGAAGGCGCGTGGTGTGACGATCAACGTGCATCATGCGGAGTATGAGACGGCGACTCGTCATTATGCTCATGTGGACTGCCCTGGCCATGCGGACTTTATCAAGAACATGATTACGGGTGCTGCGCAGATGGATGGCGCGGTGCTTGTGGTGTCTGCGGCGGATGGTCCGATGCCTCAGACGCGTGAGCACATACTTCTTGCCCGTCAGGTTCAGGTTCCGTATATCGTGGTGTTTTTGAACAAGACGGACATGGTGGACGATCCTGAGTTGCTGGACCTGGTGGAGCTTGAGGTTCGAGAGCTGTTGACGAAGTATGAGTTTCCTGGTGATGAGATTCCGGTGATACGAGGTTCGGCGCTGATCGCGCTGGAGAACCCGACGGATCCGGAGAAGACGCAGTGCATCACGGAGTTGATGGATGCGCTTGACAGTTATATCCCGCTTCCCGAGCGGGCGGTAGATCTGCCGTTTTTGATGCCGGTGGAAGATGTGTTTTCGATTACGGGTCGGGGGACGGTAGGCACCGGTCGTGTGGAGCGAGGTCGGATCTCGACGGGGAACGAAGTTGAGATCGTGGGTATCCGTGAGACGCGGAAGACGGTAGTAACGGGCGTGGAGATGTTCCGGAAGATTCTGGACGATGCGCAGGCGGGAGACAACATAGGCGTGTTGCTTCGCGGTATCGACAAGAAGGATCTGGAACGTGGTATGGTGTTGGCGAAGCCTGGTTCGATAACTCCGCACGTGAAGTTTGAGGCGGAGGTGTATGTGTTGACGAAGGAGGAGGGAGGTCGTCACACGCCGTTCTTTGGCGGGTATCGTCCTCAGTTTTTCTTTCGGACGACCGATGTGACGGGGTCGATTGCGTTGCCGGAAGGCACGGAGATGGTGATGCCTGGCGACCACACGGTGATGACGGTAGAGCTGGTGACGCCGATTGCGATGGAACAGGGTCTTCGTTTTGCAATTCGTGAAGGCGGCAGAACCGTCGGCGCAGGCTCCGTTACAAAAATTCTGCAGTAAGCAGGGACACAGCGAACGATACTTCTTTTGATTGAAAGGTGCGCGGGCCTATGCCACGCGATATCATCACTCTGGCATGTGAAGACTGCAAACGCCGCAACTATTCGGGCGACAAGAACAAGCGGAAGCATTCTGAACGTGTGACCTACAAGAAATACTGCCCATGGTGCAAGAAGCACACGCCGCACCGTGAGACACGATAATCACTCACACTGCGAGATACGGGTAGGAGTGTAGCTCAGTCTGGCTAGAGCATCGGACTCCAAATCCGACGGTCGGGGGTTCGAATCCCTCCACTCCTGCCATTCTCCGTTAACTGGCCGGGACAGGCGACGTGTTTCAGAAAGTGGCGACATATTACCGGGAAGTAGTCATGGAGATGGGCAAGGTATCGTGGCCCACGCGTGACCAATTGAAGAACTCGACTATCGTCGTGCTGATAGTCACGGCCATCTTTGCCGTATTCATCGGTGCCTTTGACTGGATTTTGAGCCAGATCGTTCAATGGTTTTTGCGGTAGGTTATGACTGATACACCACAGGGTGAAGCTCCGCGCCCGAAGCGCTGGTACGCGGTGCATACGCTTTCGGGGCATGAGAACAAGGTGCTTCACTATCTGAAGAACTCAGCGGAGGCTCTCGCGCTGGGCGATCAGATAGGGGAAGTCGTGATCCCGATTGAGGATGTGCCGGAGATGCGCGAGGGCAAACGCGTTACGACGAAGCGTCGTTTCCTGCCCGGGTATGTCCTCATCGAGATGGAGCTTACCAGCCAATCGCGGTACGTGGTGGAGAACACCCCAGGGGTTACGGGTTTTGTTACGACGGGTGGTCGTTCGAGCAAGGAACCCGCGCCTCTCCGTCCGAGCGATGTGGAGCGCATTCTTCAGCAGGTTGAGCGGAAAAGCACGGCGCCCGAGACGGACTCTGCGTACCGTCCCGGCGATTTTGTGAAAGTCGTGGATGGCCCGTTCAGCGATTTCGTTGGCGTGGTGGAAGCGTTCGACACGGCGAAGGGCAAAGTGACGATTGCGGTGAGCATCTTCGGCCGCCCGACGAAAGTGGAGCTGGACCTTCTGCAGATCGAACCAGCACCCCCGAAAGCATGATCAGGCTGTTTCCCGGTGTTCTCCGGGAGGCGGCGCACTTCAACATAACGATAGCCTGACCTCGGTTGTGAGGTGGAGGGCATCGGAGGTAGCACGTGGCAAAAAAAGTCATCGCGCAGATCAAGTTGCAGTTGCCGGCCGGCCAGGCTACTCCTGCGCCGCCGGTGGGGCCGGCGCTTTCGCAGCATCGGCTCAACATCATGGAGTTCGTGAAAGCGTTCAACGAACGGACGCGGTCCCAGCAGGGGATGATCATTCCTGCAGTTATCACCGCCTACGCGGATTCCAGTTTCACGTTCATCCTCAAAACGCCACCCGCGGTGACTTTGCTGAAAAAGGCCGCCGGGCTGGAAAAAGGTTCACCCGAGCCCAACGCGAAGAAGGTGGGCAAGGTCACGTGGGATCAGGTGGTAGAAATCGCGAAGACCAAGCTTCCTGATCTCAACACCACAAACCTTGATTCCGCCGCCAGCATGATTGCCGGCACTGCGCGCAGCATGGGGCTGGAAGTTGTTGGAAGACCCACCAAGTAGAGGACATAACCATGCCGAAACTGGCGAAGAAATATCAGCATGACCTCGAAAAGGTGGATCGCACCAAGAGTTACGGGTTGCGGGAAGCAATCGAGGTAATCAAGCAGTTTGAGCCGCGCGGTTTCGACCAGACGGTCGAAGGCGTGATGAAGTTGAATGTCGATCCGCGGAAGGCCGACCAGCTCGTTCGTGGATCGGTCGTTCTTCCCAGCGGAACGGGGAAAACGGTGCGCGTTCTGGTGTTTGCACGCGGAGAGGCTGCGACGGCCGCGGAACAGGCCGGGGCGGATTTCGTGGGTGCAGATGACCTGGTTGCGAAGATTCAGGAGGGGTGGACGGATTTCGATGTGGCGATTGCCACCCCGGATCTGATGGGTGTGGTGGGCCGTCTGGGGCGCGTGCTTGGTCCCCGTGGCCTTATGCCGAACCCGAAGACGGGCACCGTGACACAGGATACGGCAGCAGCCGTGCAGGCCGCCAAAGGTGGCAAGATAGATTTCCGCGTGGACAAGGCAGGAAACGTGCAGGCGCCGCTGGGACGGTTATCCTTCAGCGTGGACGCGTTGTACGCGAACGCGCAGGTGTTCTTTGAGGCAGTGATGCGTGCGCGGCCGACGGCGGTGAAGGGCCAGTACGTTCACTCCGCCAATCTGTGTGCCAGCATGACGCCCAGTGTGCCGCTGGACAGGAACCAGTTCCAGTCGCTCGTGAAGTAATTCGTTGAAGAAGGTTCAGGCGATGCCGACCCCGAAAAAGAATGAGACGATAGCCCGTTTGACCGACATGTTCAATTCGGCGAACGGGATATTCCTGACGGATTCCACGGGTTTGAAGGTGGAACTTGTCACGAACCTCCGCAAGCGTTGCGCGGCGGAAAACATCGGCTTCATGGTTGTGAAGAACACGCTGGCGCGGCGTGCCGCGAAGGCAGCGGGTTTGCCCGACCTTGACAAGTGGTTCACCGGACCGACTGCCGTTGCGTATTCGAAGAACAACCCGGCAGGTCCGGTGAAGATTCTGAGAGCGTTTGTTCGCGAAGTCCGCGAGGCAAACGGCAAACTTGAGATCAAAAAGGGCGTGGTTGACGGTCAGGTAGTTGACGACGCCCAGATGCAGATGCTGGCAGATCTTCCGACGCCTGAGGTCGTTCGCGCGCGATTCCTCGGGCTTCTGCAAGCTCCCGCCAGTCAGTTCGTTGGTATACTGTCGGCTGGACCGGCTTCGCTGGTGCGTGCTCTGGATCAGCGCCGACAACAACTTGATGAGCAAGCGGCCGGATCGACGGCCGGTTCAACCGAAGCCCCGACGGATGCACCCGCAGGGCAATAAGGAGGAAGAGTCTCCATGGCGGATCTTCAAGCGTTGAAAACCCAGTTGAGCGCACTGACGGTTCTCGAAATTGCGCAGTTGACGAAGGAACTTGAGGCTGAGTGGGGTGTTTCGGCTGCAGCGCCTGTTGCTGTTGCCGCTGCCCCTGCGGCCGGTGGTGCGGCTGCCGCTGCACCGGTTGAAGAGCAGACGGAATTCACCCCGACGTTGGTGGATGTAGGCTCCCAGAAGATCCAGGTGATCAAGGTTGTGCGCGAACTGACCGGCCTGGGCTTGAAGGAAGCGAAGGCGCTCGTGGATGCCGGCACCGCTCCCGTGAAGGAAGGTGTCTCCAAGGAAGAGGCGAACACGATCAAAGAAAAGCTCGAAGCAGTCGGAGCGAAAGTAGAGATCAAGTAATCTCCCGTCTCGAGCTTGTGCAAAGGCGACGCATCGGCTGATTCTCGGCCTCGGCATGATGTGTCGTCTTTGCTGTTCTCATCAGGGCACCCGCCACGAAGGGCAACGAGTTCTTTGAGGGAAGGGTGCCGCGACTTTGTTCTTTCGCCAAAAGGAGCGGATTGGGGCCATGCCAGAGCGGATGATAAAACGCCGGTCATATGCCAAGCTCCCCACAATTCTCGATATCCCCAACCTTCTTGAGTTGCAGGTTGCCTCGTTTGAGGATTTCCTTCAGGCCAACACTCCTCCGGAGAAGCGGAAAATCAAGGGCTTGCAGGAGGTGTTCGAGAGCGTATTCCCGATCACCGATGTTCACAACCTGTACTCACTTGAGTTTGTCAGCTATTCTATCGGCCGCCCCAAATACGACATCGACGAATGCCGTGACCGGGGCGCGACGTACGCCGCGCCGCTCAGGGCGGTTTTGCGGCTTGTCACGCGGGAAAAAGGTGACGAGAAACGGGTCAAGGACGTTATTGAGCAGGTAGTTTACCTTGGCGATCTGCCGCTCATGACCTCCACGGGCACGTTCCTCATCAACGGTGCTGAGCGCGTAATCGTGAGCCAGTTGCACCGGTCGCCCGGCGTGTTTTTTGACGAGGTTGCCCACCCAAACGGCAAGAGACTCTTTACCGCGCGGATCATACCCTACCGTGGTTGCTGGGTCGAGTTTACGATGGACATCAATGATGTCATGTATGTCCATATCGACCGCAAACGGAAGCAGCCGGTAACGTTGCTGCTGCGCGCGCTTGGATATAGCTCGGACCTTGACGTGCTCAATCTGTTCTATGAACGGATCACGACCAAGCTTTCGAGCAAGGTGAAAGGGCGGCTCCTGGCGGCGGACGTGGTAAATGCCGCGACGGGAGAGGTTCTGGCGGACGCGTTCGCCACCCTTACCGACGAGACGATCGCGATGCTCGAGGAACACGGGGTGGAGGAAGTTGAAGTCTACAGTCCGAACACCGAGGATGAAATCGGCATTATCGAGAACACGTTGCGGCGTGACCCCTGCCAGGACGAACGCGGGGAAGAAGACGCCCTTTACCGCATCTATCAGTTGATGCGTCCGGGCGATCCGCCGAACGTGGAAACTGCGCGAACGTTCGTCGAACGGCTCTTTTTCAGCCCGAAACGGTACGATCTGGGAGATGTCGGCCGGTACCGGATGAATCAGAAGCTCGATCTCAAGATTCCTCAGGACACGCATGTCCTGACGCGTGAGGACTTCATCTCCATCATCCGGTACATCATTGCGCTGCGAAATGGATCCCCGAGCGCGCAGACCGATGACATCGACCATCTCGGGAACCGTCGGTGCCGGACGGTGGGCGAGCTGCTTGCGAACCAGTTCTCGATCGGGCTTTCTCGCATGGCTCGCACCATCCGTGAGCGGATGAGTCTCCGGGACAATGAGAATCTGACGCCGCAGGAACTGGTCAACGCGAAAACCGTTTCGACGGTGATTGCGTCCTTTTTCGGTTCCAGCCAGCTCAGCCAGTTCATGGCTCAGACGAACCCTCTGGACGAGCTTACGCACAAGCGGCGGCTCAGCGCTCTCGGGCCGGGCGGTCTTACGCGGGAACGCGCCGGTTTCGAGGTCCGTGACGTTCACCATACTCATTACGGCCGTGTGTGCCCTATCGAGACGCCGGAAGGCCAGAACATCGGTCTTATCATGTCGCTTGCGGCGCACGCCCGAATCAACCAGTACGGGTTCATTGAGACGCCGTACCGGGTGGTGAAAGACGGTGTGGTTACGAACGAAATCCGGTATCTGTCTTCGGATGAGGAAGACCGGTACGTGATTGCGCAGGCGAACGCGCCGTTGAAGGAAGACGGGTCCTTCGCCAACAACCTGGTGAAGGCGCGTCGGCGCGGAGATTTCCCCACGGTCAGTCCCCTGGAAGTGGACTACATGGATGTGTCGCCGATTCAGCTTGTCAGCGCGGCGGCGGCGCTTATTCCCTTCCTCGAGCATGACGATGCCAACCGTGCACTGATGGGTTCCAACATGCAGCGGCAGGCCGTTCCGCTTCTGAAAGCGGAGGCGCCGCTTGTCGGGACGGGAATCGAGCGGAGAATCGCTCTCGATTCCGGCGCGGTGACGCTGGCCAAAGCCGACGGCGAGGTGGTGTACGTGGACTCGTCGAAGATCGTCGTGCGCGAAAAGAAGCCGGTTCACGCCAATCCTCTGGCGCTGGACGAAGGCCACGAGCGCAAATACAGCCTCATGAAGTTCCAGCGGTCGAACCAGGATTGCTGCCAGAACCAGCGTCCACTTGTGCGGCCCGGGGACAAGGTGAAGGCGGGTGAGGTGCTCGCTGACGGCCCTGCGACGGACAGAGGTGACCTGGCGCTCGGGTGCAACGTTCTGTGCGCTTTCATGCCGTGGCACGGGTACAATTTCGAGGACGCCATCGTGGTGAGCGAACGGCTCATCAGAAACGACGTCTTCACGTCCGTTCACATCGAGGAATACGAGCTTCAGGTCCGGGACACGAAACGTGGCCAGGAAGAACTCACGCGGGATATTCCGAACGTGAGTGACCAGGCGCTGCGTGACCTCGATGAAAACGGGATCGTCCGGGTTGGCGCGAGAGTGAAGCCCGGAGACATCCTGGTCGGGAAGGTGACGCCGAAAGGCGAAACGGAACTCTCGCCCGAGGAGCGCCTTTTGCGGGCGATTTTCGGGGAGAAGGCCGGCGACGTGCGGGATGCGTCGCTGAAGGCCCCGGCCGGCATGGAAGGCGTTGTCATTGATACGAAGATATTCTCCCGCAAAGAGCGCGATGAGGCCACGCGAAGCCGCAACAAGGAAACGATCGAGCAAATTCGCGCGAACATGGATGAGCGCGCCGCACGAGTTCGGAGCGCTTTGAAGCAGCGGTCCATTGCGGTCTGCCAGGGGTTGACGGCAGGCAACTGGCGCTCCGAGGCAGACGGAACGATCGTGGTTCACGAAGGGACCGTCCTGACCGAGGAGATCCTTTCAGAACTCGATCTGACGACTCTTCGACCTGATACGACGTGGACGACTGACTCGGCGGCCAACGGCAAGATCGAGGAAATGGTTCGGTATGCGCACGACATGCTTGCGGCGATTCAGGAGGAATTTGATCGCGAGAGCGAGAAGGTGGTGCGCGGAGACGAGCTTCCGCCGGGCGTGATTCAACTTGTCAAGGTGTATGTCGCGCACAAGCGCAAGCTGTCCGTCGGGGACAAAATGGCGGGACGGCACGGCAACAAGGGTGTTGTTGCAAAGGTGGTTCCGGTAGAGGACATGCCGTATCTGCCGGATGGCACCCCGGTGGATCTGGTTCTCAATCCCCTCGGCGTGCCCTCGCGGATGAATCTCGGGCAGATTCTCGAGACCCATCTCGGCTGGGCTGCGGAGAAACTGGGAATTCACGTGTCGTGCCCGGTGTTTGATGGCGCGACCGTTGCGGAAATCAAGAATGCGCTGAAAGAAGCTGGTTTGCCGGAATCGGGGCAGACGGTTCTGTACGACGGTATGACGGGCGAGAGATTCGAACGCGAAGTGACGGTAGGTTACATCTACATGATGAAGCTGATCCACCTTGTTGCGGACAAGATCCACGCTCGTTCCATCGGCCCGTACAGCCTCGTCACGCAGCAGCCGCTCGGCGGCCGGGCCCAGTTTGGCGGCCAGCGTTTTGGAGAAATGGAAGTGTGGGCGCTTGAAGCGTACGGCGCGTCCCATCTGCTTCAGGAGATGCTGACGGTGAAGTCGGACGACGTTCCAGGGCGGTCGCGGATATACGAAGCGATCGTCAAGGGCGAGAATCCGCCGGAGCCGGGCATCCCGGAATCGTTCAACGTGCTCGTGAAAGAGCTTCAGGCACTGTGCCTTGACGTCGTGCTCCAGCAAGACGGTCAAGTGGCCGACCAGAGCTGAAACCTCTACCCTAACCCTCGTAACGAGAGGAGAACGGCCGTGGTCGAACAACCGGACGTTTTGGCGTCGCAACTGCTGTCGCGCGCAGGTTTGCCACAGCAGCGCAAGCCACTCGATTTCGATTCGATAAAGATACAACTCGCTTCACCGGAGACGATTCGGAGCTGGTCGTACGGTGAGGTTCTGAAGCCCGAAACGATCAACTATCGCACGTACAAGCCCGAGCGCGATGGACTTTTCTGCGAGCGGATTTTCGGCCCCACGCGTGACTGGGAATGCCACTGCGGGAAATACAAGCGCATCCGGTACAAAGGTGTGATCTGCGACCGGTGCGGCGTTGAGGTTACGCAGGCCAAGGTTCGGCGTGAGCGCATGGGACACATTGAGCTTGCCGTGTCTGTGTCACACATATGGTACTTCAAGTCGGTTCCGTCCCGCATGAGCTATTTGCTCGCGATGACGGTCCGGAATCTGGAACGCGTGCTGTACTATGAGTCTTACGTTGTCCTGGATCCCGGAAATGCGCCTCTGGAGAAGGGTGATCTGATCTCGGAAGAGCAGGTCATTGACCTTGAGGAACGCAGTTTTCAGTTCTCGGCGGAGATGGGCGCCGGCGCCATCAAGAAGATGCTTGCTGACCTGAATCTCGATGAGCTTTCGGCAGAGCTACGGGAAACGATTCGCAAGGAAACGAGCGCACAGCGCAAATCTGAGGCGCTCCGCCGCCTGGGCATCGTTGAAGCATTCCGGCAGTCTAACAATCGCCCGGAATGGATGATCCTCGATGTGATTCCGGTTCTGCCGCCGGAGTTGAGGCCGCTTGTGCCTCTTGAGGGCGGTCGGTTCGCCACCAGCGACCTGAACGACCTTTACCGGCGTGTCATCAACCGCAACAACCGGCTGAAGAAGCTCATTGAGATCAAAGCGCCTGAGGTGATTCTGCGGAACGAAAAGCGCATGCTTCAGGAAGCGGTGGATGCGCTGTTCGACAACGGGCGCCGAAGCCGTGCAGTGCGCGGCGATGCCAACCGGGCTCTGAAGAGCCTTGGTGACCTGCTCAAAGGGAAACAGGGGCGGTTCCGGCAGAACCTGCTCGGGAAGCGCGTGGACTATTCCGGCCGCTCCGTTATTGTGGTGGGACCCGAACTCAAGCTGTACGAGTGCGGTCTGCCGAAAATCATGGCGCTGGAGCTGTTCAAGCCGTTCATCATTCACGAACTGGAACGCCGCGGGCTGGTGCAGACGGTCAAGAGCGCGAAGAAGAAGATCGAACAGGGCAGCACAGAAGTGTGGGACATCCTTGAGGAAGTGATCAAGGGACACCCGGTGCTCCTGAACCGCGCTCCTACGCTTCACCGGCTCGGTATTCAGGCGTTTCAGCCCGTGCTCGTGGAAGGCAAGGCCATCCGGATTCATCCGCTGGTCTGCAAAGCGTTCAATGCCGACTTTGACGGCGACCAGATGGCAGTGCACGTGCCGCTCTCCTTCGAGGCGCAGATCGAAGCCTCGGTGCTGATGCTTTCGGCGAACAATCTGCTGCTGCCGTCGAGCGGGAACCCGGTCACGATACCGACGCAGGACATGGTGCTCGGTTGCTATTACCTGACCAAGCGGCTTCCCGTGCGCGAGAAGAACAAGAGAGTCGGGCGTTTTAGCTCGCCCCGCGATGCCATCCTCGCCTACGATCTCGGCAAGTACGGCATCCACGACGACGTGGAAGTTCGTGTCAACGGCAGGTTCATTACCACGACGATCGGGCGCCTGCTCTTCAACGAGATTCTGCCGCCCGAAATCGGCTTCGTGGACAAGCTGATGGGTTCGAAGGAACTCACCACGCTGGTGAGGGAAGTCTTCCGCAAGCTGGGCAACACGCGCACTGTGGAAGTCCTGGATCAGCTCAAGAAGACCGGGCACCATTACGCGACGAAGGCTGGCATCTCCATCGGGATAGACGACGTCGTCGTGCCGCCGGAAAAAGACCGGCTCATCAACGACGCGATGCAGCAATCCGAGCTGGTGCAGGAGCAGTATGAGCAGGGCGTGATCACGGAAGGTGAGCGCTACAACAAGATCGTGGAAATCTGGTCGCACACGTCGCAGCGCATCTCCAAGGTGATGTACGAGAATTTCGCGACGGTGGAGAACGGCTTCAACCCGATCTTCATGATGGCCGACTCCAAGGCTCGTGGCAACCAGGAACAGATCCGCCAGTTGGCCGGTATGCGTGGACTGATGGCGAAACCGCAGAAGAAAATCACCGGAGGCATCGGAGAAATCATCGAGTCGCCCATTACGGCGAATTTCCGCGAAGGCCTGTCGGTGCTGGAGTACTTCATTTCCACACACGGGGCGCGGAAGGGGCTCGCGGATACCGCCTTGAAAACGGCGGAAGCGGGCTACCTTACGCGAAGAATGGTGGACGTTGCGCAGGACGTGGTCGTTTCGGAACTGGACTGCGGGACCATTCTTGGCCTCGATATCACCGCGCTGAAAGAGGGCGAGGATGTCATGGTCAAGCTTTCGGACCGCATCCTCGGTCGTGTGGCTCTGGACGACGTGGTGGACCCGCACAACGGCGAAGTTGTCGTCGAAATGGGCCGGGAAATCACGGAATCCCTCGCGGCGGAGATCGAAGACCGGGGAATCGATACGGTGCGGATTCGCTCCGCGCTGACCTGCGAATCCCGGACGGGTATCTGCGCGGAATGCTACGGGCGTAACCTCGCGACGGGAAAACTCGCCGAGATCGGCGAGGCAGTCGGTGTGATCGCCGCTCAGTCTATCGGTGAGCCGGGAACGCAGCTCACGCTGCGCACCTTCCACACCGGTGGAACGGCCATGCAGACCGGGGAACAGTCGAGAATCGACGCTCCCCGCGCGGGAACCATCCGTTTCAACAACATCCTCCTTGCGGCGAGAGAGGACTCGAAGATCGTGATCAGCCGTGGCAACGGCGAGATCGAGATCCTCGATGAGCACGGCGATCCTCGTGCGCGGCGTGAAGTGCCTTATTCCGCGGTTCTGTTCGTGGAAGACGGGCAACATGTGGACGCCGGTCAGACTCTTTACGAGTCCGATCCCTACAACAACACGATTCTGACCGATTCCGACGGCATTGTGCGGTTTAGCGATCTCATCAGCGATGTCACATTCCGAGAGGAAATGTCGGAAGCGCACGTGGAACGCGTGGTGGTTGAGCAGCGCAACAACACGCTCAATCCGCGCATCGAGATTGTCTCCTCGGAGGGTGAGAAGCAGCGTTCCTACAACATCCCGGTCGGGGCGCGTCTCATCGTTCAGGACGGCCAGCAGGTGCGGGCGGGCGATCAACTGGTGAAAATCCCCCGCGAACGGTCGCGGACCAGGGACATTACCGGTGGTCTTCCCCGCGTTGCCGAGTTGTTCGAAGCACGCAGGCCCAAGGAACCGGCCGTCGTGACTGAAATTGACGGGACCGTGCGGTTCGGGAACGTGGTGCGCGGCTCGCGCGAAGTCATCGTTACCAGCGATGTTGGCGACGAGCGGCACTATGTGATCCCGTACGGGAAATACATCCTGGTGCGGGAAGGCGATCACATCCACGCAGGCGAACGCCTCTCGGAAGGCTCTGCGAACCCGCACGACATTCTGCGGATTCTGGGCCCGTTCCGGGTGCAGGAATACCTCCTGAACGAGATTCAGGCGGTGTATCGTCTTGCCGGTGTGGACATCAACGACAAACACATCGAGATCATTGTGCGTCAGATGTTGCAGAAGGTCAGGGTGGTTGAGCCGGGCGACTCGAACTTCCTCGAGGGCGACCTTGTGGACAAGTTCCGCTTCATGGATGAGAACGAACGGATCGAGGAAGCGGGCGGACAGCCTGCCACGTTCGAGCCGGTTCTTCTCGGGATTACCCGGGCATCGCTCATGACGGAGAGCTTCCTGAGCGCTGCAAGCTTCCAGGAGACGACGAAGGTGCTCACCAAGGCGGCCGTCGAAGGCAAGACGGACTACCTGCGTGGGCTGAAGGAGAACATCGTCATCGGTCACGTGATTCCTGCCGGCACGGGTGTCCGGCTCCATCGGAACTCCACGACGGAGGGCGGCGAACTCGAGCCGCTACCGGAACGCGCGTTGGACGATGAGGAAGAAGAAGCGATGTTGGGGACAAAAGTCCTTGACGTCGGTTAGTTCAATCGATACATTTAATTGCTCTGTAGCTTCACAAAAGGGAACGGTTCATGCCGACGATCAACCAGCTCATCCGACACGGACGCTCGCAGGTCACCACGTCGACCAAGTCGCCAGATCTGCGTCGTTGCCCACAACGTCAGGGGGTTTGCACTCAGGTGAAAACCACCACGCCGAAGAAGCCGAACTCCGCCTTGCGGAAGATCGCCCGTGTGCGATTGACGACAGGACGCGAGGTGACGGCGTACATACCCGGCGAGGGGCACAACCTGGTAGAGCACTCCCTCGTGCTGATCAGAGGCGGGCGAGTGACGGATCTTCCTGGGGTTCGCTACCACATCGTGCGCGGCGTTCAGGATGCCGCCGGTGTTGCGAACAGACACAAGAGCCGGTCCAAGTACGGCACGAAACGTCCCAAGTAGGGGTGAGGTAGAAGAATGGCGCGAAGACGCAGGGTATCAAAAAGAGAGCTTCTGCCGGACCCCAAGTACGGCAGCGTTGTCCTTGCCAAGTTCAATAACAACATGATGGTGAGCGGCAAAAAGAGCACGTCGGAGCAGATCCTGTACACCGCCCTCCAGATGATCGGGGAGCGGACGGGGCAGGACGAGATGTCGGTGTTTCAGAAAGCACTCGATAATATCAAACCGGTTATAGAAGTTCGCCCGCGGCGTGTTGGCGGGTCGACCTACCAGATTCCCGTTGAGGTTCCTTCCAATCGGCGTCAAGCGCTTGCGATGCGATGGCTGATTCAGTACTCGCGTGAACGCAGCGAACGGACAATGGCAGAAAGGCTGGCGGCAGAGATTATCGCTGCGTCCAACGGGGAAGGCAATTCGGTTCGCAAGCGTGAGGACACGCACCGCATGGCGGAAGCCAACAAGGCGTTTTCTCACTATCACTGGTAAACCCAAGCACCATACCATATAACCGCCTCTTGCTGTGGGGAGGATAACATCCCACGCAGAGGCGGGTCTGTCTTGGTGAGAAACGACAAGATCTGGAAATGGCACGCGAATATCCATTGGAGCGCACGCGCAATATCGGCATCATGGCCCATATTGATGCGGGCAAGACGACTACCACGGAACGGATTCTTCTCTATACGGGACGCATCCACCGGGCCGGCGAAGTTCACGACGGCGCGGCGACGATGGACTGGATGGAGCAGGAGAAGGAACGCGGCATCACTATTACGTCCGCCGCAACGACGTGCTTCTGGAACGAACATCGCGTCAACATTATCGATACGCCCGGTCACGTGGATTTCACGGCCGAGGTTGAGCGGAGCCTTCGCGTCCTGGATGGCGCGATCGGGCTTTTCTGCGCAGTGGGTGGTGTGGAGCCGCAATCGGAGACCGTGTGGCGGCAGGCAAACAGATATGACGTGCCCCGGCTCTGCTTTGTCAACAAGATGGACCGAACGGGGGCGGATTTCTATCACGTCCTCGATATGATGCAGGATCGTCTGGGTGGGCGTTTTGTTGCGCTCCAGATTCCGATGGGCGCCGGGGACATGTTCACCGGGCTGATCGACCTGATCTCAATGCGCGCTGTTACCTACAACGATGAATCAAAGGGCGCGGTATCGCAGGAAAGCGAAATCCCGCGGGACATGGTGGAGCTGGCGAATCAGTACCGCGAGAAGCTCCTCGAGGCAGTCGCTGACTTCGACGACGTCGTCATGGCGAAGTTCCTCGATGGAAACCACGAGGAGATCACGGAAGACGAGATTCGCGCGGCGGTCCGGAAGGGCACGATCTCGCTGCAGATCTTCCCTGTTCTGTGTGGTTCTGCGTTCAAGTTCAAAGGCGTTCGACGCCTGCTCGACGCGGTTGTGGATTTCCTGCCCTCGCCGCTGGATGTGCCGCCTGTGAGCGGAGTCTCTCTGAACGATGAGTCGGAGACGGTCTACCGCCGCGCTTCCGAGGAAGAGCCGTTCAGCGCTTTGGCGTTCAAGGTGATGACCGACCCCTACGTGGGGCGTCTGACATATCTGCGCGTGTATAGCGGCAAGCTGGTGGCGGGTGCGCATGTGTTCAACGCGGCGACGAAACGCCGGGAACGCGTCGGACGCCTGCTGCAGATGCACTCGAACAAGCGTGAAGAGATCGAAGTGGTGTACGCGGGCGATATCGCGGCGGTGATCGGCCTGAAGAATACGACGACAGGGGACACGCTGTGCGACGAGCAGAACCCCGTGGTTCTTGAGCGCATGCAATTCCCGGAACCGGTGATTGATGTCGCGATCGAGCCGAAGACGAAAGCGGATCAGGAGCAACTCGGTGCGTCGCTGAACAAACTGGCCGAAGAGGATCCGACATTCCGTCTGCGGCAGGATCCCGAAACGGGGCAGACGATCATCAGCGGCATGGGCGAGCTGCACCTCGAGATTATTGTTGACCGTCTCCGCCGGGAGTTCCGGGTCGAGGCCAACGTAGGCCGTCCGCAGGTGTCCTACAAAGAGGCGTTCACGCGCATGGTCGAAGCGGAAGGCCGGTATGTGCGGCAAACAGGGGGCCGGGGGCAATACGGTCACGTGTGGGTGCGCTTCGAACCGGGTGAACCCGGAACCGGGTTTGTCTTCGTGGATGCCACGGTGGGCGGTTCGGTGCCCAAGGAGTACATCAAGCCTGTGGAAGAGGGTATCCGCCAGGCGACGGAAAGTGGCCCACTTGCCGGATATCCTGTTGTAGACCTCAAAGCGACGCTGTTTGACGGTTCGTACCACGAAGTGGATTCGAGCGAGGTTGCGTACAAGATCGCCGGTTCACTGGCGTTCCGTGAGGCGGGGCGCAAAGCCGAACCGGTGCTTCTTGAGCCTATCATGAAGGTCGAAGTGATCGTGCCGGGTGATTATCTGGGCGACGTGATCGGTGACCTGAACTCACGGCGTGCGCAGATACACAGCATCACACCGCGTCCCGATGCACAGGTTGTTGAAGCGAACGTGCCGTTGAGCGAGATGTTCGGGTATGCGACGGCGCTTCGATCAGCGACGCAGGGTCGCGCGATTTACACGATGGAGTTCAGCAAGTTTCAGCCTGCTCCGAAGTCGATTACGGATGAAATTGTCACCAAAATGACCGGCGCGAAGTCCGCGGCATAATACAGAAGGTGGTGCACCGATGGGTAAGGCGAAATTTGAGCGAACGAAGCCTCACGTGAACGTGGGGACGATCGGTCACGTGGATCATGGTAAGACGACGTTGACGGCGGCGATCACTCAGGTGTTGTCGTTGCGGGGCCTTGCGCAGGCGAAGGGGTATGATGAGATCGACAACGCGCCGGAGGAGAAGGCGCGTGGTGTGACGATCAACGTGCATCATGCGGAGTATGAGACGGCGACTCGTCATTATGCTCATGTGGACTGCCCTGGCCATGCGGACTTTATCAAGAACATGATTACGGGTGCTGCGCAGATGGATGGCGCGGTGCTTGTGGTGTCTGCGGCGGATGGTCCGATGCCTCAGACGCGTGAGCACATACTTCTTGCCCGTCAGGTTCAGGTTCCGTATATCGTGGTGTTTTTGAACAAGACGGACATGGTGGACGATCCTGAGTTGCTGGACCTGGTGGAGCTTGAGGTTCGAGAGCTGTTGACGAAGTATGAGTTTCCTGGTGATGAGATTCCGGTGATACGAGGTTCGGCGCTGATCGCGCTGGAGAACCCGACGGATCCGGAGAAGACGCAGTGCATCACGGAGTTGATGGATGCGCTTGACAGTTATATCCCGCTTCCCGAGCGGGCGGTAGATCTGCCGTTTTTGATGCCGGTGGAAGATGTGTTTTCGATTACGGGTCGGGGGACGGTAGGCACCGGTCGTGTGGAGCGAGGTCGGATCTCGACGGGGAACGAAGTTGAGATCGTGGGTATCCGTGAGACGCGGAAGACGGTAGTAACGGGCGTGGAGATGTTCCGGAAGATTCTGGACGATGCGCAGGCGGGAGACAACATAGGCGTGTTGCTTCGCGGTATCGACAAGAAGGATCTGGAACGTGGTATGGTGTTGGCGAAGCCTGGTTCGATAACTCCGCACGTGAAGTTTGAGGCGGAGGTGTATGTGTTGACGAAGGAGGAGGGAGGTCGTCACACGCCGTTCTTTGGCGGGTATCGTCCTCAGTTTTTCTTTCGGACGACCGATGTGACGGGGTCGATTGCGTTGCCGGAAGGCACGGAGATGGTGATGCCTGGCGACCACACGGTGATGACGGTAGAGCTGGTGACGCCGATTGCGATGGAACAGGGTCTTCGTTTTGCAATTCGTGAAGGCGGCAGAACCGTCGGCGCAGGCTCCGTTACCAAAATTCTGCAGTAAGGATTTCGCCGCGGGAATGGCTCCGCGGGTGTTGAAAACCATAAGAGGGCACGCACGTGGCTGGTCAGAAAATTCGCATTCGCCTGCGCGGGTACGACCACAGGGCGCTTGATCGGTCGGTTGACGAGATCGTGCGCACTGCGAAGCGTTCCGGTGCGCGGATCAAAGGGCCCATACCCCTCCCGACGCGCCGTTCAGTTACGACCGTTCTGCGTTCGCCGCACGTGAACGTCAAATCACGTGAGCAGTTCATGCTTGCGGTGCACAAGCGGCTTCTGGATATCTACGATTCGACTCCGCAGACGGTTGACGCTCTGATGAAGCTTGAGCTTCCCGCTGGCGTGGATGTTGAGATACAGGTTTGATACGCACGGTGGACCAGACATGAAGCAATTGGTAGGACGCAAGATCGGAATGACGCGCATCTTTGACGGCGCGGGGCGGGAGATCTCTGTCACGGTCGTTGAGGTGCAGCCGCATGTTGTGATCGGCCACCGCACGGCGGAGAAGAACGGCTATGATGCCGTTATTGTCGGCGTGGAAGAAGATTCAAAGCGACGTGCGCCCCGTCAGATTGCAGGGCAATACCCGGAAAACGTCAGCCCGAGGAAGCTCATTCGGGAGATTAAGCTCGAGTCAGCGCCCGAGATTGGCTCCACGGTAGACGCCAGCGTGTTTTCCGTGGGTGACAGGGTGAAAGTGGTTGGCACAAGCAAAGGGCGCGGTTTTGCCGGTTTCGTGAAACGCCACCACTTCAAGGGCGGACCCAATACGCACGGGAGCATGAGCCACCGCTTGCCGGGGTCCATCGGCTCGTCGGCGTATCCCAGCCGCGTCATCAAGGGCGTGAAGGGTGCCGGACACCTGGGCAACCAGAGCAGCACTGTCAAGGGTTTGCGCGTGGTGGAAGTTGATGCAGAACGTAACCTTCTGGTGCTGAGCGGGTGCGTCCCCGGATGGCGCAACGGTCTGATAACCATTTCTTCGGACGATCGTGGTAAGGCTTGAAACTATGAACGCAGTGCGGTTTGATGAAGCGGGAGCCGAAGCGGGGCGGGTAGACCTGCCCGCGACGCTCTTCGGGGCCGAGCCCAATCTGGACGTGGTGCATAAGGCAGTGGTGACGTACCTCGCGAATCAGCGTCAGGGCACCGCCAAAACCAAGACCCGTTCGGAAGTTGCCGGCACCAACAGGAAGCCCTTCAAGCAGAAGAAAACCGGGCAGGCGCGCCGCGGCGACATGAAAACAAACGTGCAACGCGGGGGCGGTGTCTACGGCGGACCAATTCCGCGGGATTTCCGCCGGAAGTTGCCCAAGAAGATGCGGCAACTGGCTCTGCGTTCCGCCCTTTCGATCCGGGCGAAGGAAGACGCGGTTTCGACGATAGCGGATATCTCGCTGGAATCGGGAAAGACGCGGGACGTGGCGGCGTTGCTCAAGAGCGCCGGATTGCAGGACAAGCGCGTGTTGTTCGTCGCCGACAAATCCCCGGCAACACTGCAGCGCGCGAGCCGGAATATCGAGAAGTTCTGGTTGACGTCTGTCGGTTCATTGAGCACGTACGCGGTGATGTGGGCGGAGCGGGTTGTATTTACCGAGTCAGCCCTTGCCCGTCTGAATGAAGCAGGCCTCAACGAGGGAAGCCTCGCCGGGGCAGGCGTCAATGAGGCAGGAGGTGCTCAATGAGTTCCCCCTATACGATTATCAAGCGCCCCGTGGTGTCGGAGAAGGTGAATCTCCAGCAGGAGCGTTTCAATCAATACACCTTCGAAGTGGATCGCGCTTCGAACAAACATGAGATCCAGCGCGCCATCGAAGAGCTTTTCAGTGTGAAGGTCACGTCGATCCGGGTGATCCACGTGCGCGGCAAAAAGCGGCGCATGGGCATGCGGTACCGGAAACTCGGAAGAACGGCGTCCTGGAAAAAAGCGATCGTCACGCTCGAAAAAGGGCAGACGATTGATATTCTCGGCGAAAGGGTATAGCGATGCCGTTCAAGAAGTTTCGCCCGCTCACCCCAAGCTTGCGATATACGACGACGGATACGTTCGAAGACGTAACGACGGGCACGCCGGAGCGTTCGCTGGTGGAGAAACTCCACCGCACGTCGGGCCGCAATAACTCCGGAAGAATAACCTCCCGTCGACGTGGGGGCGGGCATCGCCGTCTGTATCGCGTGATTGATTTCAAACGGGACAAGTTCGGCATCCCCGCGAAGGTGAAGTCGATAGAATATGATCCGAACCGGACGGCGCGGATTGCCCTGCTGGTGTATGCGGACGGAGAGAAGCGGTACATCATTGCTCCGGACGGCATCGCGGTCGGCGACGAATTGATGTCCGGGCCGACGGCGCCCGTGCGGCCGGGAAATGCGCTTCCTCTGACGCACATTCCTGCGGGTTCCACCGTGCACAATGTGGAGATGAAGCCGGGCAAGGGAGCAGCTCTTGCGCGCAGCGCCGGTGCTCTCGTGCAGCTCATTTCACGTGAAGGTGACATGGCGCGGCTTCGCATGCCTTCCGGGGAAGTGCGGCTGGTCCCGTCTGTGTGCATGGCAACGCTGGGCCAGGTGGGCCACGTGGATCGAGACGACCGCTCACTTGGGAAAGCCGGCCGGAATCGCTGGCTGGGCCGACGCCCGAGCGTCCGCGGTGTTGCGATGAACCCGGTGGATCATCCCCATGGCGGTGGTGAAGGGCGCACTTCGGGTGGTGGTGGCAAAGGCTCCCATCCGAGAACTCCCTGGGGCGTAATCACCAAGGGCAAGAAGACGCGGAATCCTAAGAAATCCAATCGCCTCATCATCAGTCGGCGCACGAAGTAGAGGAATGGTACATGGCACGTTCCATTAAGAAGGGGCCCTACATCGAGCCCAGTCTGCAGAAGAAGGTTGACGAGCTCAACCGCACGGGTGAGAAACGGGTTATCAAAACGTGGTCGCGGCGTTCGACGATTTCGCCGGATTTCGTGGGGCACACGCTCGGGGTGCACAACGGCAACAAGTTCATCCCCATTTACGTGACGGAAAACATGGTTGGGCACAAGCTGGGTGAGTTCGCGCCGACGCGGATTTTCCGGGGGCACCCGGGTTCCGGTGGCGGCGGCGAAAAGACAGCGAAAGTAGCGCCCTCGGCCAAGTGATACCAGTGTATAGAAGGAATCGGGAACGATGGCACTCATAGCTCGCGCTGTCAGCAAGAACCAGTGGGCATCTGCCCGTAAGGTGCGCCTTGTCGCGGATTTGGTGAGGGGAAAGACAGTCGGAACCGCATTGAACGTGCTCCACTTTTCCCCGTCTTCCGCCAGCCTGCAGGTCGAAAAGACGGTGCGCTCGGCGATGGCGAACCTGCTGGAAAAAGAACAGGGCCAGCGTCTTGTGGAAGATGACGTGGTTATTTCGCAGATAACAGTAGACGGCGGGATGATTTACAAGCGGATTCGTCCGCGGGCGATGGGTCGTGCGTTCCGCACGCGCCGCCGGACCTGCCACATTACGGTTGAAGTCGCTGCACGCGAACGCACAGAACGCTAGGAAGGGAGCGTCTTAGTGGGACAGAAAACTCATCCAACGGGACTTCGACTCGGAGTGCTCCGGACTCCCGAACGTCCGAATGGACTTTGGAAATCGCGCTGGTACGGTGGGCGCGACTTCCCGGCTCTTCTGAAGGAAGACCAGATGCTCCGCGCATACGTTCTGCAGCGCCTTCAGAAAGCATCGGTATCGCTTATCGAGATTGAGCGGCAGCCGAAGCGGATCAGCATCACCGTCCACACCGCCCGCCCCGGGATCGTGATCGGGCGCAAGGGGCAGGAAGTGGACAAACTGCGTGACGAGCTCCGTCACCTTACGAAGAAAGACGTGTTCATCAACATAGAAGAGATCAAGAAGCCCGAACTGGATGCGGAACTGGTTGCTCAAAACATTCGTCGGCAGCTTGAAGGCCGCGTACTTTTCCGGCGCGCCATGAAGAAGGCGCTGGAAAACACGATGCGCATGGGAGCCCAGGGAATTCGCGTGGTCTGTTCCGGGCGGCTTGGCGGCGCGGAAATGTCTCGCACTGAACGGTACATCCGTGGGCGCGTGCCGCTCCACACGCTTCGGGCGGATATTGATTACGCGCTGGTGCAGGCGTTGACGACCATGGGTATGATCGGCGTGAAAGTGTGGATTTGTCGTGGCGAGCAGATCGGCGATGACTTCCCGACTGCACCCCGGCGTGCGGAAGGCACGGCAAGCGGCATGTCCGAAGGCGCGAGGAGATAAACAGCGATGTTAATGCCGAAACGTGTCAAACACCGGAAACAGCAGCGGGGGCGGCGGAAAGGCCTTGCTCTTCGGGGCTCCGCGATTCATTTCGGGCAATACGGCCTTCAGGCGGTCGAACCGGCGTGGGTGACGGATCGTCAACTGGAAGCCGCTCGTGTTGCCATGACGCGCTACATCAAGCGCGGAGGGAAGGTCTGGTTGAGGGTGTTCCCGGATAAGCCGGTTACCGCGAAGCCCGCGGAAACCCGCATGGGCAAAGGGAAGGGTGTGCCTGACCACTGGGTTGCGGTGATCAAACCCGGTCGGATCCTGTTCGAGATGGAAGGTATTGACGAGGCTACCGCACAGGAAGCGATGCGGCTCGCCAATTCGAAACTTCCCGTCAAGACGCGGTTCATTCAGCGTTCTGAAACGGTTCAGGGGTGACGGTGATGAAAACACGTGACATTCGCAAGATGTCCATCGAAGAGGTTCGCGTGCACCTGCGTGAGGCAGAGGAAGAGGTGTTCCGCCTCCGTTTCCGCGCCGCCACCGAACAGTTGGAGAGCCCTATCATGCTCCGACACCGGCGCCGGGATATCGCCCGGATGGTCACGATCATCCGCGAACACGAGCAGGGCGTCCGTACGCTTGCCCAACGGGAATCGGTTGAAGGGGCGACATCATGACAAGTGAAACTCGTGCCCATCGCAAAACACGCGTTGGCCGTGTGGTAAGTGCAAAGCCTGACAAGACGATAGTTGTGGTGATAGACCGCCTCGTGCGTCACTCGCTGTATGAGCGCATCGTCCGCCGGACGAAGAAGCTTTACGTACACGACGAGCAAAATGAAGCGCACGTGGGTGACACCGTGGAAGCTATGGAGACCAGGCCGCTGAGCAAAACCAAACACTGGCGGCTGGTCCGTATTGTGGAACGTGCCCGGTAGGAAGGCTTTTTCGCCATGATTCAGCAACAGACAAATCTCGTGGTGGCCGACAATACCGGCGCGAAGCGTGCCATGTGCATCAAGGTGCTCGGTGGAACACGTGCGCGGTACGCCACAGTCGGGGATCAGATCATAGTCGCAGTGAAAGAGGCGATCCCCGGCGGGGCAGTCAAAAAGGGCGACGTCGCGCGTGGTGTGGTGGTGAGAGTGTCCCGCGCAACGCGGCGGCCGGATGGCTCCCATGTTCGCTTTGATGACAACGCAGTGGTGTTGATCAATGATCAGGGCGAACCGAGGGGTACGCGTATTTTTGGTCCGGTTGCTCGCGAACTTCGTGAGCACAAGTTCATGCGCATTGTTTCGCTGGCTCCGGAAGTTGTCTGAGCACGAGCCGAGGGGATTGAAGTCGTGGACATATTGAAGGGCGATCTCGTCGAAGTGATCAGCGGGGACAGCCGTGGGCCCAGGCGAGGCGAGGGCAAGCGGGGCAAAGTGCTTTTCGTTGATCGAGCCAAGGGAAAAGTGATTGTCGAGGGTGTGAACATCATTCGTCGGCACACAAAACCCTCGCGTGAGAATCCGCAGGGTGGCATCGTGGAAAAAGAGGCCCCGATTTCGGTGTCGAAGGTATTGCTTGTCAGCCCGCGAGCGAATCGCGGCGTGCGAGTTCGCCATCAGCGCCTGGAAGACGGCACAAGGGTGCGTATTTGCACAAAGACCGGCGACATGATACCTCCGCCGTCCAAGTCATGAAGGTGGGGAGCGGAAACTGATGGCAAAAGAGGAAACAAAGAAAAAAGCGGCCAAAGCCGAAGCGGGAGCCGACGCAAAGGGCGCGACGAAGAAGAAGGCGCCCAAAGAGCAGGCTGCCGCAGAAGCGGCTCCCAAAGGGAAAAAAGCCGCGGGTGCGAAGTCGCAGGAACCGAAGGCCGCCGAACCCAGGGCTCAGGCGGTGCCGCCGCGATTGCGGGAACGGTACAAGGCGGAGATCGTGCCGCAGCTTACCAAGCGGTTCTCCTACAAGAACCCGATGCAGGTTCCGCGGGTGCTGAAAGTAGTCGTCAACATGGGTGTGGGCGAGGCTATTCAGAACCCGAAAGCCGTGGACAGCGCCGTTGCGGACCTCCAGCAGATCGCCGGTCAGAAACCGAGCGTGCGGCGTGCGCGGAAGTCGGTGTCGAATTTCAAACTGCGCGCCGGCGTCCCGATCGGGTGTGCAGTTACGCTTCGGGGCGTGCGCATGTGGGAATTCCTGGACCGGCTTTTGACGTTTGCCGTTCCCCGTATCAGGGATTTCAGGGGTATTCCGCGGCGTGGGTTCGATGGCCGGGGCAATTTCACGTTCGGCGTGAAAGAGCAGCTGATCTTCCCGGAAATAGATTACGACACGGTTGACCAGATTCGGGGCATGGATATTTCGATTGTCACTACCGCGCGCACTGACGAAGAAGCGTTCGAACTGCTGAGTGGTTTGGGTATGCCGTTCGCGCGCCAGGCCTGACGGGCGAACGCGGAAAGCGAGGGTTCTCGTGGCGAAAAAGAGCTGGATGATCAAATCGGCGCGTAAACCGAAGTTCAAGGTCCGGGCATATAACCGTTGCCACCGTTGCGGAAGATCGCGCGGATTTCTGCGGAAATACGGCGTGTGCCGGATCTGCTTCCGCGAGCTCGCGCTCCGCGGGGATATCCCCGGCGTGGTCAAGGCCAGTTGGTAGCCGTACGTGCGGTTCAGAATTAGAGGAACAGAACTATGTCAATGACCGATCCGATCGCGGATTTTTTGACGCGAATCAGGAATGCGTGCAAAGCTGGACACCGGAAGGTAGATATCCCGGCTTCGACACTGAAGCGCGAGGTAGCGCGCATTCTGCTCGAACAGGGCTACGTCGAGGATGTCTACGTAGTTGATGACGGGAAACAGGGCATGCTGCGCATTTACCTGCGGTACCTGAGAGATGGCAAACCGGTCATCCGCGGGTTGGCTCGGCGTTCGAAGCCTGGTTTGCGCCGTTACAACGGTGCGCAGACCATGGATCGTGTTCTGAACGGTCTGGGAATCGCGATTGTGAGCACGTCGAAAGGTGTGATGACAGACGCTGAATGCCGTCGCATCGGAGTTGGTGGCGAAGTTCTTTGCCACGTATGGTAGGAGAAGGATTGTGTCTCGCATAGGACGAAGAGCTATTCCGCTCGCGAAGAATGTCGCGGTTGCGATTTCCGGGGATACATTGACCGCCAAAGGCCCTCTGGGCGAGGTGTCTGTGAAGATACCTGCGGGCGTGAATGTGAAAATCGACAGCGACCAGGTGACGGTTGAACCGGAAATCGGTGCAAGCCCGGGTGCATGGGGCCTTGCCCGAACGATCATTGCGAACGCGGTGGAAGGTGTCTCGAAGGAATTTGAACGGCGTTTGTTCGTGGTCGGGGTCGGTTACCGCGCTGAGGCTGATGGTTCGAAGCTGACGCTGAGCGTGGGGCATTCACATCCCGTCACGATTCAGGCGGACCGCGGGGTGACGTTTGCCGTGGAGCCCGCGATTACATTGCCGGGCAAAAAGGATAACTACCCGGCGATTCCGGTTGTTGTGAAGGGCGTCAACAAAGAAGCAGTGGGCGATTACGCGGCGAAAGTCCGGGCGGTGAAACCGCCGGAGCCGTATCTCTGGAAGGGGATTCGGTACCAGAACGAGCGTATGAGGACTGACAAGGCCGGGAAGACGGCGAAGTAATATACTGGGGCCTGTTCGGGGCCGTTGGGGAATTTACCATCATGAGCGAGAGACGAATCCGTCGGGTAAAGCGCTGGCGTCTTGCGAAGCCGATTCGCGGCACCGCCGAAAGACCGCGCCTTGTCGTCAGTCGTGGGCTGCGGACGATCCAGGGCCATTTCGTCAATGACGAAATCGGGAAGGTGATCTGCGGGGCGTCCACCGCCTCAAAGAAGCTCGCGATCGCCGGTCGCGGTTGCGAGGCTGCAAAAAGCCTCGGGAAAGAACTGGCGCGCGTGGCACGTGAACATGGGATTACGCGCACGGTGTTTGACCGCAACGGGTACCTGTATCACGGACGTGTCAAAGCGTTGGCAGAAGGCGCGCGAGAAGGCGGACTCGAGTTCTAGCGAATTCAAAAAGGAACAGGCATGGCGAGAGACGGTGGGTACAGCAGAGGCGGCAACGTAGAGGAATCGGAGTTCGTCGAAACCGTTGTCAAGGTGAAGCCCGTTTCGAAGGTTACCAAAGGCGGACGCGACCGGCGTTTCAACGCACTGGTGGTTGTTGGCGACAAAAAGGGCCGGGTTGGCGTCGGCATGGGGAAAGCGCGCGAGGTCTCCGAAGCGATTCGCAAGGGAACTCAGATTGCGCAACGGTCCATTCAACGGGTGTCGGTTGGCGTGACGATTCCGCACGAGGTGTGGGGACGGTGCGGCGCGGGTCTGGTGTTCCTTCGTCCGGCAACGCCGGGAACCGGGCTTATCGCTGGCAGCGCTGCCCGTGCCGTGCTGGAAGCGGCGGGAGTTGAGAATGTTCTGAGCAAGTCGGTTGGCTCGGCAAATGCTCTGAATGTTGCCCGTGCGACGCTGGACGCACTTGCGAAGCTGCGGACATTCACGCAGGTGCGGAGTGAACGTCGGCTTATACCGCCGGAGACCGTTGCTGCCGAGACAGTGGATATCGCGCCTGCGGAGAACGCTGAGAATGAGGCGCCAGTAGAGACGCCGAACGAAGGAGCGGAAGCGTGAAGAAGATCACGGTGACTCTTTACCGGAGCCCGATTGGACGCGTGGCGTACCAGAAGCGCGTGGTGAAGGGGCTGGGTCTGCACAAAGTCGGGCAGACCGTGGAGCACGAGGACAAACCGGATATCCGAGGGATGGTGGCGAAGGTGCCACATCTCGTTCGCATAAATGAGGCGTAGCATGGCCGAACAGGTGAAATTGGGCGACCTTGTCCCTGCAGAAGGCGCGCGGAAGAACCGGAAGCGCGTTGGCCGGGGAAACGGGAGTGGGCACGGAACTTTCAGCGGGCGCGGCTGCAAGGGCACGAAAGCGCGCTCGGGCACGGGCCGTATGCGTGTCGGGTTTGAGGGTGGTCAGATGCCGATTCAGAGGGCATTGCCGGCCCGGGGTTTCCACAACCCTGCAAAAAAATCGTTTCAGCTTGTGAACGTGGGCGATATTGCCGCGCGGACCCTCGGGGACCGCGTGGATGCCGCGGCGCTTCACGCAGCGGGTCTGATCCGCTCGGCCTCCGAACCGGTGAAGGTTCTGGGCGATGGCGAATTGAACAGGGCGGTTACCGTGGTGGCCACGATGTTCAGCCGCACGGCGCGAGAGAAGATTGCCGCCGCGGGCGGCACTGCTGAGGAATCGACAGGTGCTTGAACGCTTCCGAAACATCTTCAACATCCCCGAACTGCGTAACAGGATACTGTTCACGTTCGGCGTGTTGATTGTGTACAGAATCGGTGGTGCTATTCCGACGCCCGGTGTGAATTCGGCCGCACTTGCGCAGGCGTTCAGCGCTCGCGCACGGGATCTTTTTGCGGTGTACGACCTGTTCGCCGGCGGTGCGTTCAAGCAGGCGACGATTTTCGCTCTGGGTATCATGCCCTACATCTCCGCCTCAATCATCTTCCAGTTGCTGGGTTCGGTATGGGCACCGATTCAGCAGCTCCAGAAGGAGGGGCAGGAGGGGCAGAAGAAGATCAACCAGTACACCCGTTATCTGACGGTGGCGCTTGCTGCGGTGCAGAGCCTCGGGGTGAGCCAGTTCCTGATTCAGAACGGGGCCGCGCTTGATCCGGGCATCGGGTTCCGGCTGATGGTCATGCTGACGATGACCACGGGGACGGTGTTCGTCATGTGGCTGGGCGAGCAGATCAGCGAGCGTGGCATCGGAAACGGTATCAGTTTGATCATTTTCATCGGTATCGTGGCGCGCTTCCCCCACGCGGTGATCGGTCAGTTGCGAGTGATGCTGGACCCGGACAGCGGCGGCGTAATCGCCACCATGGCTCTTTTCGCACTGATGTTCGTGATCACCGCGGCAGTAGTGCTGATCACCCAGGGGACGCGGCGAATTCCCGTGCGGTATGCAAGCCAGAGGGTTGTTGGCGGCAGGGTGTACGGCGGTCAGAGCACTCATCTCCCGTTGAAGGTGAACGCGGCGGGTGTTATTCCGATCATTTTCGCGCAGTCAATCGTGCTTGTCCCCACGACGGTTCTCCAGTTTGCCGGAACTGCGACACCGGAAAGCGAAACGCTCCAGATGGTTTTCGGCTGGTTTCAGCCTACGTCGCTGATTTACTGGACGTTTTACTCGCTGCTGATTATCTTCTTTTCTTACTTCTACACGGCGATCATTTTCAATCCGGTGGACGTAGCAGACAATTTGAAGCGGAACAACGGCTTCATTCCGGGCGTCCGTCCCGGCAAAAAAACGGCCGAATACATCGACCGCGTTCTGAACAGGATCACGTTGCCTGGTTCGATCTATCTGGCCCTGATTGCGGCGCTTCCGTTTCTGATCATCTCCATATTCCAGAGTTTCCGAGTGTCGGTGGTGCCGGATTTCCACGATTTCTTCGGTGGAACAGGGCTGTTGATCGTGGTGGGCGTGGCGCTCGATACGCTGGACAAGGTGGAATCGCATCTTCTCGTCCGTCATTATGACGGCTTCATGAAGGGCAGCAGGCTCCGCAGCCGGCGGCGCTGATGTTCCCGAAGACAGGAAGGGGGAAGCTCATGCGATTGATCCTACTCGGTGGCCCGGGTTCCGGGAAAGGGACTCAGGGTGCGGTACTGGCGCAGAAGTTCGCGATCCCGACCATTTCGACCGGTGATCTTTTCCGGAAGAACATCGCGGACAACACGCCGCTCGGGCAGAAGGTGAAGCAGTACACGGATCAGGGCGCGCTTGTTCCGGACGCGGTTGTGCTGGACATGGTGTTCGATCGGCTTGTTCAGCCGGATTGCGCGGCGGGGTATCTGCTTGACGGGTTTCCGCGTACGATCCCGCAGGCCGAAGCGCTCACGAAGTGGCTTTCAGAGAAGAACGCGGCGATTGACCACGTGGTACTGATCGACGTGGACGACGAGGTGATAGTGGATCGGCTCTCGTCGCGGCGGACGTGTGAGTCGTGCGGAGCGATCGTCAGCGTGAAGTTCTCGCCTCCTAAGAAGGAAGGCGTGTGTGATCTGTGCGGCGGGAAACTTGTCCAGCGCGCGGATGACAACCCCGGGACGGTTCGCGATCGACTTCAGGTGTACCACAAGAACACCGAGCCGCTAATCGCGTACTACCGTCAGCAGGGGCTGTTGCGTGCGGTAGATGGTTCGGCGTCACCGGAACTGGTGACGAAGGCGATTCTTGCCGCCGTTGGTGCGAAATCCTAGCTGAGAGTGGTGTCTGTGCCAAAAGAAGACTCAATTGAGGTCGAAGGAACCGTAACGAAGGCACTGCCAAACGCTTCGTTCAAGGTGCGTTTGGAAAACGGGCACGAGGTCTCGGCACACATATCCGGCAAGATGAGGGTGAATTTCATCACCATCAAACCGGGCGACAAGGTGAAGCTCGAGCTTTCGCCGTACGATCTGACGCGCGGGCGCATCACGTACCGGCATCGCTAGACGTGATTTATGGAGTGAGTTCGAATGAAAGTGCGTTCTTCGGTCAAAAAGCTTTGCGCCAACTGCAAGATCATCCGGCGCCGGGGTGTTGTGCGGGTGATCTGCAAATCGAGTCCGACGCACAAACAGCGTCAGGGTTGATCAGAGTTGTCGTGCATCATTTAACGTGAGTGCAAAGGGAGTATCTCAATGGCGCGTATAGCTGGAGTTGACCTGCCGCGTGAGAAACGGGTGGATATCGCCCTTACCTACATTTACGGGATAGGTCCGGCCTCATCGGCAAAGATCCTTCAGGAAACGGGCGTGGATCCGAGCCGCAGGATGAATCAGTTGACCGAAGACGAGATAGCCCGCCTTCGCTCGGTGATCGAGAACCAGTTTCGAGTTGAGGGCGCCCTGCGGAGTGAGATCGAGATGAACATCCGCAGGTTGCAGGAGATCGGGTGCTATCGAGGTCTTCGGCACCGGCGCGGGTTGCCGGTGAGAGGCCAACGCACGCACACAAATGCCCGCACCCGCAAGGGGCCGCGACGGGCGGTGGCCGGAGCTCGCAAGGCCGGGAAGAAGACGAAGTAACTGGCGTCCGCCGCCGTCTGAGCGGCGTTGATCGGGAAGGTTTTGAGAGGATTACTGAATGGCATCTCCGACTGGTCGTGCCCGGAAGGGACGGAAAAAGGACCGCAAAGTCGAAGCGACTGGCGTAGCGCACGTGAAGGCGACGTTCAACAACACGCAGGTAACACTGACCGACAAGGATGGCAATCTGATTTCCTGGTCTTCGGCTGGCAAAGCCGGTTTCAAGGGATCGCGGAAGAGCACGCCATTTGCAGCGCAATCGGCGGCATCACAGGCCGCCCGCGAAGCCATGGATCTGGGATTGCGGAAAGTGGAAGTTCTTGTCAAGGGACCCGGCGTGGGACGTGAGGCGGCGGTACGCGCGCTTCAGGCGGCTGGTCTGGAGATCAGCGCTATTCGTGATGTTACCCCGATTCCGCACAATGGTTGCCGCCCGCCGAAACGACGGCGCGTGTAGGTTGTTGAGAATTCAGGAGACGTGAATGGCACGATATGATGGTCCGGTCTGCAGGCTTTGCCGCCGCGAGGGAACGAAGCTGTTCCTGAAGGGCGAGCGGTGTAATTCGGAGAAATGCTCCCTCGACCGGCGGAATTATGCTCCGGGCCAGCATGGCCAGGGGACGCAGCGCAAGGTGATGGAATACGGCCGGCAGCTTCGAGAGAAGCAAAAAGCGCGTCGAACGTACGGCGTTCTCGAGCGTCAGTTCCGGCGGTACTACGAGATGGCCGTTCGAATACCCGGCGTTACGGGTGAAAACCTGCTGCGTCTGCTTGAGCAGCGGCTGGACAACGTTGTGTACCGGCTTGGGTTTGCCCCGTCCCGCGCGGCGGCGCGTCAGTTGGTGCGCCACCGGCATATCGAGGTGAACGGGCGGCCGGTTTCGATTCCCTCGTTCCTCGTGCGTCCGGGAATGACGGTTTCCGTGCGGCAGGGGAGCAAAGAGATGCCCAGCATTCACGAGTCGTTGAGGCAACTCGGGAAATCGCGCGAGATGTCGTGGCTGGTGGTGGATAAGGTGGCGCTTTCGGGACAGATGGTTCAGCTTCCGTCCCGCGAGGACATCCAGATTCCGTTGGAAGAGCGCCTCATTGTCGAGTTGTACTCGAAGTAAGCCCCTCGTGCCTGAAGTGGGAAATGCCCGCGCAGGCTCTGAAATGTTCCACGAGCGGCAGATACCGGGTGTTCTGCGGGAATACGCGGGTGGTCGTTCGTTTCTGAGGAGGGGGTTGTAGGCACCATGATGAAAACTGACACAGCAGAAACGCCTTCATTCGTCATGCCCGATGCGGTGGAGGTCGATCAGGCCTCTACGCAGACGTATGCGAAGTTTGTGCTCCAACCTCTGGAGCGCGGCTTCGGCACCACGCTCGGCTCGAGTCTTCGCCGGACGTTGCTTTCCTCGATGGAAGGGGCCGCGATTCTGGCGGTGCGTATTGAGGGTGTCCAACATGAATTTACGGTGATTCCGGGTGTGGTCGAGGATGTCCCGGAACTCGTTCTGAATCTGAAGCAGGTACGTCTTCGCCTGCACACGGATGAGAAGAAAACCATCCATGTGCGAAAAAAGGGTCCCGGGGAACTGGTTGCCGGCGACCTTGCGGTGGACAGCGCAGTGGAGATCGTGAATCCCAAGCTGGTTCTGGCCACACTGTCGGAAGGCGCAGAAATCGCCATGGAAGTGGACCTCGGGAAGGGCAGAGGGTTCCTTCTGGCGGAGGAAATGGAATCGGAAGACATTCCGATCGGGACAATACCGATTGATGCGGTGTTCTCGCCGATTACCAAGGTGGATTTCGAGGTAGGAAATGCGCGTATCGGGCAGAAAACCGATTACGACAAGTTGACGCTGGAAGTCTGGACGGACGGCACGACTACCCCGCGGAGCGCGGTTGCGTTTGCCGCCCGGCTTTTGAGGGAGCACCTCCAGCTTTTCATGGGTGAATCGGAGCGTGAGGAAACAGGAGCACGGGGTGTTCTGGCCGCAGCGCCCACCAGCGTTCTTGATACCCGCGTGGAGGACATGGATCTTTCCATGCGGTCTATCAACTGCCTGCGCGCCGCCGGCATCACCACGGTTCAGGAACTCGTCCTCAAATCAGAAAACGATATGTTGAAATACCGCAATTTCGGGCGGAAGTCGTTGATCGAACTTACCGAGAAGCTCGAGAGCCTGGGGCTTCGATTTGGCATGTCTCCTGAAGAGCTTGCCGAGGTGCGCGCCCAACTTTCTGGCGGTTCGGCGCCTGAAGAGAAGAGCGAGGAAGCGTAATCATGAGACATGGGAACAAGGGTCGCCGCCTGGGCGTAACCACGCCGCATCGCCGATCCATGATGGCGAATCTGGCAGTATCCCTCATTCAGCACGGGGGCATCAATACCACAGAGGCACGTGCGAAGGAACTGCGTCCTTTCGTGGAAGAGCTTGTAACGCTCGCCAAACGGGGTGATCTCCATGCGCGGCGCCTGGTTACCGCGCGTCTGCGCGACCCGGGAGCGACGAAAAAGCTTTTCGACGAGTGGGCTCCGAAGTTCGTCTCTCACCCCACGAAAGCGGGTGACGGATGGAACGGCGGGTATGTCCGCATTCTGAGGCTTGGCCTCCGGAAGGGTGACTCTGCGTCCATCTCGCTGGTGCAGTTCGTCACTGCGGAATCTGGTGAGTCTTCGGCGAGCCGGAAACCGGCACAGGAGAAGAAATCAGAGCCTGCGAAGAGCAGCTCTGAAAAGGACAATGCGGCGAGCGAGGAAACGTCCTAGCGCCGCACATCACACATCGGGCATTGAGAACGCGGGACGTCGTCGGCACCACGCTGATGCGTCCCGTTTCTTTTGATGCGGACAGGCTGTGAGCGATACTACGACACACGATAGCGGCATGGCGGCTTCCGTGCCGAACGGCGCAGTGCGCCCCGGCATGATTGTTCCTGCGAAGATCGAGGGGATTGCGCCCGATGGCCGCGGCATGGCGGCCGCATCGGGGCGGCAGTTGCTTGTTCGCGGGGCGCTGCCGGGCGATGAGGTGGATGCACGGGTGTTCCGCCGGCGCGGAGGACGTCTGGAGGCAACATGCGTGTCGGTCCGCCGGGAAGGATACCCGCGTCGGGAACCACGGTGCGCACACACCGGGCAGTGTGGGGGATGCACGTGGCAGCAGTGGGAGCCCGGCATTCAGCACGAGATGAAGCGATGGATAGTAAGGGAAGCCCTCATGCGGGCGATGCCCGATGCAGCCATCGAAGTGTTGCCTGTTGTTGCGGCGGGTCCGGAATTCGGTTACCGGAACAAGATGGAGTTCACGTTCGGGAAGGATGAAACCGGCGCGGTGACTCTCGGGTTGCACCGTGTGGGGCGATTTGATGCTACGTTCGACGTGAAGCGCTGCTGGATTGCGCCCGAAGGGATGAACGCAGTTCGCGCGTGGGTGTGCGAGTGGGCGCGGCGAAATGCGCTGGTTCCGTATGACCCGCGGAGGTTCGCCGGCGCACTTCGGCACCTGGTGCTGCGAGAGGCGTCGGCAACCGGGGAAGTGATGGCGAATCTGGTGTGCGCGACGGAAGAGGTGGCGGGTCTGGATGAATTGAGTGAAGGGCTTCCCAGGGAATTGCCGCAGGTAAAAAGCCTGCTCTTCAGTGTCAACACACGGCGGGGTGACACCGCGCATGCGGAGACGACGGTTCTGCTTTCCGGTCGTCCGGCGATTTCGGAGAGGATCGGCGATATGGAAGTGACGGTATCGCCGATCTCCTTCCTTCAGACGAACAGCGCCGGTGCGGAACGGTTGTACTCGGTCGTGAGTGAAGTGGCTGCGCTTTCGGGCGAGGAGCGGGTTCTTGACATGTATTGCGGAATCGGGCTTATCGGCATTTCGCTGGCGCCGCGTGCCCGGGAGGTCGTCGGTCTGGAGCAGGTGCCTTCCGCGGTACAGGACGCGAACGCAATGCGAGAACGGCTCGGATATACGCATGTGCAGTTCCGTCAGGGAGATGCGGAAGCAGTTCTGCCTGCCTGGGCGGATCGTGGCGAGCGATATGACGTGGTGATCGTGGATCCGCCGCGTGCCGGGTTGCACCCGAAGGCGCTTGCAGCGCTTGTTCGTATGTCGCCCCGGGTAATTGTATATGTTTCGTGCAACCCGGTGACACTGGCGGCGAATGTGGCTGATCTGTCCTCTTCGGGATACCGGATCGGTGCGGCTCATCCGGTGGACCTGTTTCCCCATACGCCGCACATAGAGACGGTCGTGCGGCTCGAGAAGTGAGCTTCGCGCAGAAAGGATGCGGCATGGAATACGTCGTTGAACCGGAGAAACGTGTGCCGGTGGTGTATGACGTTGATGTCTGCGTCGCCGGTGCAGGTGTGAGTGGGGTGTTTGCCGCGATCGCCGCGGCGCGTAACGGTGCGCGAACGGTGGTGATAGACAGATTCGGGAGCGTTGGCGGGAATGTCGGGCCCGGAATGATCGTCAACGGCCAGATGCTGCCCGGATCGCCACACCCGGACGTTCCCTTCACGAAAACGGTCTACCCCGGTCTGTTCGGGCTGGCGGAGGAATTCATCAACCGTTATGCGGCCCTCGGGGGCGGATTGCTGCAGCCGTTTACGAAAGGCGCCAATTTCTCGCGAGGAGCCAGCGTTGCCTCGTATCTGCTGCAGGAAATGCTGGAGGAAAGCGGCGCGTCGATTCTCCTCTCGACCTTCGTGGCAGATCCGATCAAAGAAGGCGACCGGGTGTGTGGAGTTTTCGTGGAAAACAAATCAGGCCGTGCGGCAGTTCGGGCAAAGGTCGTGATAGACGCCACCGGGGAGGCGGACGTTGCGCGGCGGGCCGGAGCGCCGATACTACTTCCGAAAAACGAGTACACCGCGATTGACGGGCACGCACCCACGGGCATGGGCACGTACTACGTGGTCGGGGGAATCGCCTGGGACCGTTTCCGGTCTGCCCAGAAGGGCAACGAAGCCACGGAAGACGACATTGCCTGGGGAACCAAGACAATCGGGGCGGCGCTTACGAAGGCTCATTCGTATGTCCTTCCTTACCTGCGAAAGGCCGTGGAGGCCGGCGAGTATGAACCCGTGGCGAAGGTGATGATCAACGGGAAGTCTATCTCGGTCCAGGGGGGCGGTGTCGGGCAGTTTGAGGGCAACGAGCTGGGGCACGGACAGGTTCAGGTGGAACGGACGGAAGAGGTCGACGCGGGCGACGGCCTCCACATGTCGGCCCTTGGAGCGGCCGTGCAGGCATACGCGTTCGAAAAGGTTCAGTTCTTCAGCAGATACGTGCCCGGGTTCGAAAACGCCTATCTCATCACCGTGGCCCCGTTCCTGGGATCGCGGGGTGGGCCGTGCATCGAGGGGGAATACACCCTCACGATGGAAGACTGCGTCGCCGGCCGGCGCTTCGACGACGTGATTTATCTGTACGGCGAGTTCCGGGCGCTGAGGAAGACGGCAGAAGCCGGGGCGCCGAAATGGGTGGATGTGCCGTACCGCGTGCTTGTTCCACAGGGCGTGGACGGCCTGCTCGCGACCGGGAGATCCGCGTCGGGCGTTCCGGATACGTTGCTGCGAAACCGGCTTGCGGTGAAAGTGATGGGCGAGGCATGCGGAATCGCGGCCTCGATGTGTGCGGCCAAGGGTGTCGAACCACGAAAGCTTGAAGTCCGCGAGCTGCAGAACGCACTGCTGGATGCGGGGTTCTACCTCGGGGATCGCGCACGTTTGAAAGAGCTTTCGTTGACCTGATTCCGTGGACAAGAGGAAAGTCTCACAAAGGGAGCACAAAGACATGAGAACATACGTTGGTGTGGTGGTTTCAGGGCTGGCCCTTCTGGCAAGTTCCTGCGCGAAGCAGGGCCCGGCGGTGGTGCCGGTGCAACGTGTGGAAATGGTTGCCGCCGCGGATCTGCCGGTCCTTGGAACGCGGGCACTTCCCACCGATCCGCAGAAGTTCAGCTTCGTCATCCTGGGCGACAAATCCGGAGGACTGGACCGGAACTGGCCGCTTTTCGACCGGGCCGTACAGGAGATTAATCTCCTGAAGCCCGACTTCATCATCACGGTTGGAGACCAGATCGAAGGATCGAACGACAGCGCCAGCGTGGTGGCGCAGTGGGAGCTTTTCAGAAGCCATGCGGGAAAGTTCGAGGCGCCTCTGTTCATGCTTCCGGGCAACCACGATGCGGCCGACCTGATGGGGTACGAGTACTGGAAGCGTAACGTGGGTCGGACCTATTACGACTTCACGTACAAAGGATGTTACTTTCTCGTGCTGAACACGCAGGAAGCTTCCCGGGAATTCCCTCAGTTCGGCGAGGCGCAGATCGCGTGGGCGGTGGACGCGCTCCAGAGGCACCCCAACCCGCGGCACACGTTTGTGTTCATGCATTATCCGGCGTGGTTCGGGAGTGATCCGGAGCGGCAGCGGGGTGGGATTTCCGCAGAATGGCAGCGAATCGAAACGGCGCTGGGAAACAGGAAGTACAGCGTCATCGCGGGGCACACGCACAACCTCATGTGGGCAACGCGTGACGGAAATCGTTACCTCGTGCACGGCGCCACCGGAGCCACGCTCACGCCGAGTCCGGTGAAGCAGGTCGGTGCGTTTCACCATTACGCCAAAGTCACTGTGGAGGCGGATCAGGCGCACATCGCGATTGTTGAACCCGGAAACATCTGGCCGGAGACGATTGCGCCGCTCGAATTCCAGCGGAACATCGGGCGCTTTGTGCGGGTTCAGTCGAGCAGGCGAGACCTCGCCGACGGACGGATCGCGATGGACGTTACGGCGGAGCTGAACAACCATGTGGGCGACACGGTGTACGTAGCGTTGATACCCGTTCTCGGGGCCGCGGGAGTCTGGGCTCCTTCTGCGGACAGCCTCGTTTCGGTCCTGCCGGACGGCGGAACGGACAGCCTGACGCTTACGTTTGTCGGGAGCCGCGACAACTGGTATCCAACGCCGGCGTGGAAGATGGTAGTCCGCTATCAGGGGAAGGAGGTCGACACCTACGGACCGTCGCCCCTTAACCCGTTTTCTGAGAGCCGCGCCACGGTACTACCGGAATGGCGTGCGCTGGGCACGTTTCCGGTGGGCCCCATCAACCGCGATGTCATGCCGGGCAATCCTCGGGCGGGCGTACCCGGGATGTTTGTACCGCGCGCACCTGATGCAGGGTGGAACGGCGGAGCTCCCATCACGGTGGACGGCAGGACGTATTCGTGGGTTACCGCACGGCCGGATTCGACCGGACGCGTAAGCCTGGACAGAGTATTCGGTATCGTGGATCTGTCGCTGGCGTATCTGTCAACCGCTATTTACAGCCCCGTTGATCAACGGGTACCCATCCAGATCGGCGTGGACAATTTCTTCCAGCTCTTCCTCAATGGCCAGATGGTTCCGGGTGGGGAGGCATACGGGATGCCCTACGAACGGAAAATCCTGCCTCTCGACCTGAAAGCGGGCTGGAACTCACTCTACCTGAAGGTTGTGAATAATCGCGGCAACTGGGGCGTTGAAGCATCCGTGATCGACCTGCGGGGCAATCTGCGTTTTGCACCCTATCCGGGGCAGAACTGAGACAAGGGTTTTTCGCGTCATTGCGGCGTATCGGGACGAAAGACACAAAGGTGAGGGACACAATGGGTGGGAGTGGAACAGACCGGCTTTCCGGTTGGAGGCGTACGCACAGGTGCGGGGATTTAAGGGCTTCTGACATAGGATTGGACGTCATCTTGATGGGGTGGGCGAGTTCCCATCGAGACCATGGCGGCGTCATCTTCGTGGACCTGCGCGACCGTTGGGGTATCACCCAGGTTGTCTTCGATCCGGCGGTAAGCAAGGAAGTGCACAAACGGGCGGAACACGTCCGCCCGGAATACGTGATTGCAGTGAAGGGGCGGGTTCGTGCGCGCATGGAGGGAATGGCGAACGCGAAACTCGCGACCGGGGAAATCGAGGTCATCTGCAACGAACTGCGGGTGCTCAATAGTGCGGAAACCCCGCCAATACAGGTGGACGGCCCCCCCGCGAACGAGGAAATTCGCCTGAAGTACCGGTATCTGGACCTTCGGCGGCCCATCATGCAGAGGAACCTGGAGTTGCGCCACGCCGCGGCCCAGGCCACCCGCAGGTTCCTGTGCGCGCAGGATTTCGTGGAGATCGAAACGCCCACGTTCGTGAGCAGCACGCCGGAAGGAGCGCGGGATTATCTTGTTCCGAGCCGCGTGTGGCCGGGCAGGTTCTACGCGCTTCCCCAGTCTCCACAGATCTACAAGCAGCTTTTGATGGTTGCCGGGATGGATCGGTATTTCCAGATTGTCCGGTGTTATCGCGATGAGGACCTGCGCGCGGATCGCCAGCCCGAGTTCACGCAGATCGACGTGGAAATGTCGTTCGTGGAAGAGGCGGACGTCATGAGGGTGGCCGAGGGCATCACGAGGTCGGTGTACAAAGAAACGATCGGGTATGATGTTCCGGACTCGTTTCCCCATTTGGATTACGCCGACGCCATGTCGCGTTACGGGTCGGATAAGCCGGACATCCGTTTCGGCCTTGAGATGGTTGATGTTACCGACATCGCGGCGGAGTCGGATTTCAAGGTGTTCCGGGCAGTTACGGAAGCGGGCGGAATTGTCAGTGCGATCAACGTGAAAGGCGGGGCCTCGTTCAGCCGGAAACAGGTTGACGACATGACCCCGTTTGTCGCGCAGTACGGGGGAAAAGGCGCGGCCTGGATGAAGGTTGCCGAACGGGGTCTGGAATCCAATATCGCGAAGTTCTTCAACGAAGGCGTGCAGAACGCGCTCAGGGAACGGCTCAGCGCCGAACAGGGTGACCTGCTGGTATTCGTTGCCGACCAGGCGCCGATTGTGTATCAGGCGCTGGGCAACCTGCGCTTGAAGTTCGGCAATGACCTCAACCTGATCGACAAATCGAAGTTTGCGTTCCTGTGGGTGACAAACTTCCCTCTCCTCTCGTGGGACGAGGAAGAAAACCGGTGGGTGGCAAACCATCACCCGTTCACGTCCCCCGTTCTGGAGGATCTGGACCTTTTCGTGTCGGGTGGCGATCCCGGGCGAATCCGTGCCCGGGCGTACGACCTCGTGATCAACGGCACCGAAGTGGGTGGCGGAAGCATCCGCATCCACCAGCGGCACGTGCAGCAGCAGATGTTTGACCTTCTGGGCATCTCCCCCGAGGAAGCCGAAAGGCGCTTCGGGTACCTGCTCAACGCGTTTCGGTACGGGGCGCCTCCGCACGGTGGTATCGCCTTCGGGTTTGACCGCATGGTGATGCAGCTTGCCGGGCAGGAGTCCATCAGGGAGGTGATCGCGTTTCCGAAGACGAACACCGCGGCCTCACCTATGGACGGGAGCCCTTCAGAAGTGGACGAGCGGCAACTGCGCGAGCTGGGTCTCAGGCTTCGGCACGTGAAGCATGAAGGAACTGCATAACGCCGCGTTGCGAAGTCGTATGCCACGGGAGGCGCGGCCACAATGGTCGCGCCTCCCGTTTTGTATCGGATCCGATACACGGAGAAGGGGAGCACCCGGGGGAAAGACGGGCAGGCACCAAAGCGGCGTCCGCGCGTACAGAGATTCGTGTACGATTGCGGCACGAAAACCGTATATTTTGCCTAGATGAGCAGAAATATGACGGGAATGCGAAATGCGGCGCGATTGTTGCTCTGATACAGATGAACAGACACGCAGGATATTTCCCGCGTGAACGTCTTATTCGGGTACGAACCGGTATAGCGCGAAGGGCTATCGGAACAACGGTAGTTCTGGTTTGAAGGAGAACAGGCATGTCGAATCGCAGAAGGGAATTTCGCGGGCAGATTTTCGCCCTCATGACGTTTCTGGGCGTCAGCGGCGTTGCGTCCGCACAGACCACAACGATGCCGGACGTGGTGGGTATGGATATAGCCTCGGCTACGGCGGCGGTGAAGGGGACCATCGCGCGGTTTGCGACGCTGTACGTCGAGCCGACGGATGACCCGGCCGCCGTTGGCAAAATTGACGGCCAGTACCCGACCGCGGGATCGGAACTCTCGTCATCGACCGTGGTAACACTCACGGCACGGCGGGCGAACACGCCCGGTTCGCTTACGCTCGTATCCCCGGCAAAGGGTGCCACGGATGTGTCGGTAGGGGACACGGTGGTGCTTACAAGCACCCACCCGCTCACGTATTACGAGGACTACTGGAATCCGGGAAATTACGCCTTCAGCGATTTTTACTTGAACCCTTACCGCCTGGGGACCTCCTGGTCCGAAGACCTGGACATCCGCTGGTTCGGCGTGTCGAACGATTCGCGTACCGCGTACGGGGTGATTCAATGGATCGCGCCGGAAGCAGTGTACGTTCTGCAGGCAGAACCCTACTACAATAGCTGGATGTATAACACGCGAACTGGCTCGCCCACGTATTTCAGCAGCGGAGTAGCGATTCCCGGCGGGTCGGTGGAAGGGGCGGCGGTGTTTCCGGCGGGTTTCAACGGCTGGACAGTTGACCCCATGCTTTCGGAAGTCTGGCTCCGGCCTGAGAACTGGTCGATACCGACAAAACCGGCGGAGGCCGCCTCGAACCAGTATTACTCCGACGGATTCTGGCCGACCCTCGGCACCGGGCTGGCAACGTTGGGCCCGATGAGCCAAAACCGGTCGGCATTTTCCATCAAACCGGTTGCGCCGGGCAACAATCAGGTGATCGGCAAGGCGCGTCTCTACAGCGGTGACCCGCGATTCGGGCGGTTCCTGTTTGGCATGTACGACGCCAATCAGGACGGGGCAGCTGACAACGTCAGTGTTGGCAGCTCACGCGTGCTGATTGATGTGCCGATGACGACCAGCCCCTTCGGCATTGCGCAGGGAGACGCGAAGTTTCTCAACACCGGGGTCACGCGGTTCCGGTTTGATACGGGAACGGAGCCGGCCAATCCAGATCTGGCCGACATCGTGGTGACTCCGATTGACGACGGGTACGGCTTCCGTTTCATCATGTCCGCAGGGCGGACGGGTGTGCTTTTCACCATTGCTGACTCCGATTACAGCAACATGACGGTCGGAGACCGCATTCCCGTCCAACCGAATATTCCCTCCCTTTCGGAGCCGGAACGCTGGGTATCCAGCACGGAAGTGCTGTTCGGAGGCGCCGCCTCTTCCTATGACTTTGAAGGCAAGCTTTTCGCGGTATACACGCCGGAGGGAAAGTACGGCCTGCTCCTGTTTCGGTACCCGGAGATGGCCGAAAAACCGGCTCGGGACTCAGTGGCGACCGCGCCGACCGCACGTGCGGGGCGAACCCAGAACGGCGACGGTACTCTCTACGCCCACTGGGCGTACCAACCTGACGGCACCACCCGTTTCGGGCGGGCGCAGGGGCCGTTTGCAATGCCGAATCTGGTCGGCATGACGCAGGGCGAAGCCACGGCCCAGCTCACGCTTCTGGGCTTCGGGCAGATCAACGTCAGGTACGTCGGAACAACGACTCCCTCGCTCATCGGGAAGGTGAAGGAACAGGAGCCGGCGGCAGGCCAATCCGCGTATTCGGAATGGCCGGTGACGCTCACCGTCTGGGCGCAGCAGGGGCAGAAGGTTCAGATTCTGGGAGTGACGCCCGCCAACGGTGCGGTGAACGTGGGCGTACCGGCAGGACCGGACAGTGTCCTGGTCACCATCACTGTCGCACTGAGCGGCGGGGTGGAGCTCATTCCCGGCGATAACGGCCCGCAGCCGAACGTGGAGATCATGGTTGCGCCGGATATCACGGGTGTTCCCGTCGACTACACGTGGAACGCGGCACGGGACACTTTGCGCTATGCCATCCGGCTGCCGAAGAACCGCGTGTTCGACGTGCTGGTCACCCCTTCCGAGAATGACGATTTCGGAGTCGAACTAGCGAACTCGGCGTTCTTCATGTCGTCGTTCTCGACCGGCCCCGATTTTTCGGGTGCGCGGCTCAGCGGAACCGCTTCGATCCCCAACATGAACATGCCGGCACGCGTTGCCCTTCTCCTGAACCGGGCGGTTGCCGAGTTCGGGGAATTCGGTGAACATGTGATTGAGCGGATCGTGCCGATTTCCCAGACGGGGGCATATTCGTTCACCGGTCTCGCCGCGGGGCGATACTGGCTTGTCGGCATGAGTTTCGATCCGGCCACGATGGAAGGCAGTTCGGGGACGATGCCGGAGATCTACTACGGCATGTACGATCTCTACGGGGATCGGCTGCCGGACCCGCTGGACTTCAAGGCCTCGACAGTGCGGGAGAATATCAATTTTGCACTGCGGCGGTTGACTGCTCAGGACTTCGCCGAGTTACGCGTTGTAGCTACTTCGCCCGATCCATTCACGACCGGCGTGCCTACGAACACGACCATACGTGTTCGCTTCAACGAAGAACTCAACGTGGTCGGCGGGAAACCGGACGTCCGCGTAGCGCTCGTTTCGCCATCGCTCCCCGTCAGGTTCCTTTCTTCTGACAGCGTGTTTTTCAGCGCGGACCGAAGAGAGGTCTGGTGGAACGTCCAACTCGCAGCCGGCACGCATTATCAGATCTTCGTTACCGACGCCGGAGCTGCCGGCGAGAACCGCGAATTCCGTATTCCAGTCGCGGTGCCGTTCACGACTTCCTCGTTTCTGCCGTCCGGCAGCCTTAACGCGCAGATGATTCCGCCTCCGGGCGGAGCCTCCAGCGCGTCCGGTTACGCGATCGGGTTCCTGAAGACACTGCCTGTCTCGGCCGATCCCTCGGCGTGGGATTTCGCCTGGCTGACAACCAGCACGACCCCCGTTGCGACCATGCGGTTCCTTCCGCTCGGGTCGTACTACGTGGCGGCGGTGAGTCTCGATGATCCCTCGACGTACGGCTTCTATGGGTCGGCGGGCGCTCCCGCCAAGGTCAACGTGACGGAAACCCAGACTCCGCCGACGATTCAAATCGCGCTGAAACAGGGGCTTGGCGAGAATGTGGTCTCCGCCTTCCCGGCGCCCGAGGCAGTGAACGTTCCACTTCAGACCCGAGTTGAGATTAGCTACCGCAATCCATTGCCGACCGAGGGGTTCAACCTGATGCTCTGGCCGTGGCCCGTCAGCGCGGCTGCGGACTCATTCAGCGCTGATCGGAGAACGGTGTATCGGCGGGTTACCCTTGCGGCGAACACGGCATATCAGGTGTTTGCCGCATACCAGGATGGCGGTCCGCCGGTGAGCTACGTGTTCAGCACCGGGTCTTCGATTCCGAGCGCTGTTGTGGCGGGCACGTTCGCAGTTCAGACCTCGCAACTCCCGTCCGAGGTTCAGCAAACTCTTAACCAGATGCCGTTCATCACGTATCTCGCGAAGAAGATTCCGTCGGCGATCCAGGCGGACAATCCGATTCCATCCGAACCGGTGCGGATGGGGTTTGCGTTCAACGGGACGTTCACACTCCCCGGTGTTCCGCAGGGGGATTACTACCTCTTTGCGGCGCCGGTTCTCAGCCCGTACGAGAGTCCGTTGCCCAGCGTGTTCGGGTATCTCGACCAGAACAACGACGGTCTGCCGGACAGGATTTCCGTGGGAACTTCGAGCGTTGTGGGATTGAAGCTGAACGCCACGGAGGTTACGGGGTTGCCGAGGCTTGTGCAATCGAACCCCGGGATGTTCCAGACCAACTTCCCTGCGGCGGTTGATACCTTCATAACACTGGTATTTTCAGCTGATTATGATACGTCAAACAGATTCATGCTCAACGTGTTCCCCACGCCGCCTTCGGGCGAACCGAGCGTGTTCGCCCGTACGGTAACCGCACTGCCGAATGGCAGTTGGAAGGTAACCTTCCCGGTACGTTTTGCCGCCAACACCACCTACACGATCTGGATCAACGAACTGAACAGCACGCAGGGCGGGCAGAAATATCCTCGCGCGTGGGTGTTCTCCACGGGTTCCACCATTCCAAACGGGCAGCTTGCCGGGCGGCTGGTGCCGTCCTCATTATCCCGTCCGGGGGATAGTTTCATGATGGCGATGCTGTCAGAGACTCCGGCGTTTCCGATTGACCCTGCACAACCGCTTCTGACGGGTCTTTCCCGCGTCGCGTTTGTTGACGGGCAGGGGAATTTCCGCGTGCGGTACCTGAAGACGGGCACGTATTACCCGTTCGGGGCGATCATCCGCTCCGTGAACGAACAGACCGGCAGGCCGACATTCTTCGATGCAGGTTTCGTAGACGCAAATGGCGATGGCAGGGCAGACGGGTTCTCTGTGGTAGAAGGGGCGGACCCTGTCAGCGTGACCATTCCCATGTCATGGCGGGGCGGCGACCCGGGCGTAGTAGTAACGGCGCCCCAGAACGGGGCGGTTTCCGTCAACACGACGACGACCCTGGTTCTGCGGTTCGCCAGATCAGTGCTGCGCGAGGGTGGCGGTTTCCGGATCAGTCCGAGCCAAATCACGATCACACCCAAACCACTCACGACTGGCGCTCTCCAGTTGGGTGAGGACAACTTCACCCTTACCCAGCAGGTGACGCTCAAGCCGAACATGACCTATCAGGTGTCCGTCTGGGACGGGCCTTTGCCCGCGTCGGTGCTCTTCACCACCGGGAGTTCGTTCCCCGCCGGGTCAATCAGCGGGCAGATTTCGATTGCCTCGTCCTCTCCCGTGTCGGTAGTGGACCACGCGTATGTGGTCCTGTTGACGAGTCCGCCCAGCACGACGAATATTGATTCACTTCCGGTGTTCCGCATTGTTGGCACCGTAGACGGGAAATTCACGTTCACCAACCTTCCAGACAGCACCTACTACGTGTTTGCGGGCGGGTATTACGGTGGCAGCGGAGGATACGATCAGCAGATAAGCACTACGCTCGTGCCCGCGCCGCTCAAGATCACGGGTGGCAACGCGATCACCGGTGCGAACTACGCTCTTGGTGGTTCCTCCACCGCGAGCCCGCCACGCGTTGTGAGTTTCAACGTAGCGGTGGTACAAAACCGGCAGCCAATAGCCCTTTTCCTACCCACTGTTTCCGCGCGTGTGACTGACGCAAATGGTGACAACACGATTGCGTCGGTGTTTGTGAGGAAACCGGATGGCAGCGTGGTGACGGTTCCCCGCGTCAGTGACGGCGTGTACGAAGGAGTATTCGATCCGCTGTACACGTTTGCGGGAGGTACCTACCGTCTCTGGGCGGTTGACAACACCGGCCTGGAATCCGCGGTTGCCGTTGATTCGATCTCGCCTCCCAGCCTCCCCGAACCGGCGATCATTTCGCCTGCGAACAATGCCAGCAATGTGTCGTTGACCCCGTTGCTCGACTGGAGTGACGTGGTGGGGGCGGCCGGGTACGTGGTGAACGTGAGCACGGAGAACCCGATCAGCTTCAGCGATCCTGCCGGGGCAGTGGCCCGGTTCCTTGACCCGGCCAAAACGGTAGTGAACTTCGCGGATGCTCCGGTCACCGTAAGCGAACTCCGCATTCCGTCAGGGCGTCTCAAGCCCAACACGACCTATTACTGGGGCGTCGGCGCTATTGACAAGATGGTGGATCACGACCATGTGTCATTGAGCCTCTTACCATCCTTCACGACGGGGGCGGGCACGGCGGTTGCAGACACTCTGCCTCCTGTGTTCACAAAAACGCCCGAGGTTACGTCGGTGGATTCCAGTTCTATTGCCCTCGGCTGGGTCACCGACGAAGCGTCCGACACACGTGTTCGTTTCGGGCGGAGCACGGGAGTGTACACCGACAGCCTTGCCGAACCCACGATGACGAAGGTGCACGCGATCAGGATTACCGGTCTGGCGCCGGCCACGGAATACTTCCTCGAAGTATCTTCCCGTGACCATGCGGGGAACGTCGCGCGCATGCCGCTGCAACGTTCGGTGATCACCAAGGACCGCGCGGATCGCACTGCTCCCAATTTCGTCGCGGGTCCGACGACCGAACGTGTCGACGTGAACAGTGTGACGATCTACTGGGCAAACGACGAACCGACCACCGCAGTGGTGAACCTGGTGGGCGTCGGCAAGGATACGACGGTCTACGACACACGGCTCGTCCGCGAGCACCGGTTGGACATCCTCGGCCTGTCGCCTACGACGTCGTACGCGTACAGCGTCTCGGTCATAGACGCGGCGGGAAATGGTCCCACTATCCGGCCTGGACAGGCATTTGTCACGAAAGGCCTTCCTGACACCAATCCACCTCGGGCTCTCACCGGACCGGTAGTCACTGCGAACGAACGGGATGCGTTCATTGCGTGGGTCGCGGATGAGTTGCATACGGCGCGCGTGGAGATTGCGCTTGCGGGTGCTCAGGGAGTCATGTTCTCGGAGACGTTCGTAGATATACCGGCGGTTTCGCAACTGGCTCGTTTGACCGGGCTTGCTCCTGGTACCGAGTACCGTGCGATCGTGGAAATGACTGATCTGGCGCGAAACACGACAAAAACACGCCCGATCACCTTCTGGACGAAGTCTGTTCCAGACACGATACCCCCACGTATCCTGCGCTTCCCGACAGTGGTGTACCGCGCCGACACGCGTGCAATCGTCGAATGGGAAACCGACGAGATGGCCGACAGCTATCTCGAGCTGTATCAGGGAGCACGACTTGTCAATACGTTCAACCGTGGTGATCTCGTCCGCGTTCACCGGTTCGTATTGACAAACCTTCAGGCAGGCACTGCCTACTCTTTCCGGGTGATCAATGCCGATGCCGCCCGGAACCAGGTGGTGTGGCCGCTCACTCCACCGTCCGCCAAACCAACAAAAGAAGCGGGCGGGCGAACCGGATCGGAGTTTACGACGGCCGTGTTGCCGGACCAGACCGCGCCGCAGGTGGTATCGGGGCCGACGGTTCTCTCGGCCACCGCAACGACGGTGACGGTCGGGTGGAACACGGATGAAAACGCCAACAGCGTGGTACGGTTCGGAGAGGGATCGGCCGGAAGAATTGCCCGCGAAGGTGCCACGGTGGAGTTCACGGACGCCGTTACTATCACGGAAAATGTGATTTCGCACCAGGTCACGCTGACCGGACTCAAACCGGGAACCGCCTACACGTACCAGATCGGGTCCACGGACCCGTCAGGGAACGGAGAAACCACGAGCAATCCGCAGACCGTGTACACGCTCCACGAAGAAGACCTCGCGGCGCCTCTGATTCTCGGCGGCCCTGCGGTGATCGGCCGGACGGATTCACGTATCACGGTGAAGTGGACAACGGATGAACCTTCCGACAGCAAACTGTTGTTCAGGCGCGTGGGATCGGCGGATCAGCCTACCGAGGTTGTGGTTCCTGACAACGTGATCGAACACGTGGTGACGTTGACGAACCTTCTGCCATCGCAATCGTACGAGATCACCGTGCGATCCTCCGACCTGGTGGGCAACGGCCCGGCTTCGGCCTCCGTAACTGGCGCGACCGAAGCGGCGGCCGACACGAAAGCGCCTTCGTTCACCGGTGGGCCGACGGTTTCGGCGGATGCAACACAGGCGCTGATTTCGTGGACGACCGACGAACCGAGCGACACGCGGGTGGAGTACGGCACGACGGTGGCACTCGGCCTCGTTGCAAACCTCGCGACGTTCAGCACCAACCATTCAGTCACACTGACGAATCTTACTCCCGCGACGCAGTACTACTACCGGATTTCCTCCGGCGATGCGAGCGGGAATATCGCGGATTCCACGAGCGGATCGCTGGTCTGGACGACGCTTGCCAGTGCGGACGTGACGCCGCCGGAAAAGGTGACAGGAGTCACCTCGATCAACGGCGCGTATTCGGTTCGCCTCTCATGGGCGGCCAATACGGACGCGGATCTTGACGTCTATGTGATAGAACGAGCAATCGGCGCGGGTGGTTTTGCCAAAATCGCCGATCAAAAGGTAACCACGTTCACTGATCAGACGGTGGTGACCGGTACTACCTACCGGTATCGGCTCCTGGCGCAGGACCGTTCCGCCAACCGCAATCTCAGTGTTCCGAGCGATACGATTACCGTCACGCCGTCTCTTTCGGATGCGCCGGGCGCACCAACGGTGTTCCGGCACGATACGACCGTGAGCGCTCGTCCTATCCTGAAAGTGACCAACGGCACGGCGAATCTGCGGCCGGTGGCGGGGCATCTGTTCATCGTTGCCCGCGATTCCGCCCTCACGCAGATTGTAACCACCAGTTCCGTCCCGGTGAGCGGTCCGACGACGGAATGGCAGCTGCCGTTCATGCTGGATCACCTGGCGAAATACTGGTGGGCGGTCCGGGCAGTGGACAATGCGGGCTTCATGAGTCCGTTCTCCGATCGGACGAGCTTCACGGTGGATACGCTTGCCAAGAAGACCGCGGTTCAACTGGCGGCATTCACCGCCACAGGTGCCCAGAGCCATATCACGGTGGCGTGGCGGCTTGCCGCCGCGAGCCCGGAGGCGTCGTTCACCCTGTGGCGCGCTGCAGGTGAAAATGGCGAATACGAGCGGATTTCGGGGCAGGTGTTCACCGGCGGCCGTGAGTTTGTCTTCTTCGATCGAGCGGTTGTACCGGGTGTAGAATACCGGTACCGTATCGGAGCGACCGAGACGGGAAGTGGCCGGTCAGTGTTCTTCGGGCCGCTCGTAGCGCGGGTTGCGGCACCGGAAAAGGTGGTGCTGGACCAGAACACACCCAACCCGTTCAACCCGGTGACGCAGATCGCGTATCAGGTGCCATGGACGGCGGATGTGAGGCTCGTGATCTTCAACTCCCTCGGGCAGGAGATCCGCACCCTGGTGAACGGGCCACAATCTGCGGGCTTCTACCGGGTGACGTGGGATGGGAGGACAACCGCCGGTGGCGATGCGGCGTCAGGTGTGTATTTCGCACGGCTGGTGGTTACGCCAAGAGAAGCAGGCTCACGCATTGCGGAAACGCGTGTGATTCGGATGTTGCTCATAAAGTAACCGCGGAAATCCTCTACCGGGAGGCGGCGTTGGCGCGCATCGCGCAACGCCGCCTCCCTTCATTTGAACACGTTTGCTCCCCCAGAAACACGGACGTTATCATTAGCGATATGTCGCGCACGACCCGTTCTTTCACTCCGTAATCCAGCCACGGGAGATTCTCCATGGACAACGCCGCAGACAAACCCGGACGGTACATGGCGCACCAGTATCTCCGGGACCGATGGGACCGTACCGGGCGCCTGCTTGCATTTGGCGCGAAGAATGAAGAGGAATGGAGGATATGGCGAAGAGATCTGCTCAGGGTGCTGCGTAGACTTACCGGGTACGACACCATGCTCATGTGTCCCCTCAATCCGACGGTTACCGAGGCCGTGGAATTCGATGATTATGTCCGTGAGCGAGTGGAAATCGAGACCGAGCCGGGGATCGTCATGCCTCTTTTCGTGCTGGTTCCGAAACAGGGGACGCCTCCGTATCCGGCAGTGATTGCTCCCCATGGCCACGGGGGAGGGGGCAAAGCCGCAGTAGTGGGACTGCGCGAACGCCCGGAGCTCGCCAAGGCGATCGACCACTACAACTACGCTTACGGCGTGAGCTTTGTGCGCGCCGGTTTCATCACGTTCTGCCCTGACGCGCGCGGGTTCGGCGAGCGGCAGGAGGCCGCGGTGAAAGGAAACGTCCTCGCGTCGTCGTGCAGTGTGCTGAACAACATGGCGTACCCGCTGGGCCAGACGGTGACGGGGATGTGGGCATGGGACCTGACGCGCCTTGTGGACTACATCGAGACGCGTTCGGATTGCAGGCGAGACCGTATCGGGTGCGCGGGGCTCTCAGGTGGCGGATTGCAGACGCTCTGGGCGACGGCCTTTGACGAGCGCATCACCTGCGCGGTGATCAGCGGGTACCTCTACGGATACAAGGACTCTCTGCTGGACCTTCACCAGAACTGCTCCTGCAACTACGTGCCGCACCTGTACGAGTATGTGGACATGGGCGACATCGCCGCGACAATCGCACCCCGGCCGATCCTCATAGAAACCGGAAACAAGGACGCCCTCAACGGAGCGAGGGGAGTTGAGAACGTGACGTCGCAGGTGGACATCATTCGGAAGTCCTACGGTATTTTTGGCGTGCAGGACCGGGTTTTCCACGATGTATTTGAAGGTGAACACCGGTGGAATGGCGTGCACGCGTTGCCGTGGCTCGAAAAGTGGTTAAAATAGGGACGGGTTTCGTCGTCTGGCGTGTGGCGGAAATGGAAGAAGCCGCGTCGTCCGAGACGCGGCTTCTTCGTTTCCGATATGTGGAAAACTCGTTTATGCCGAAAGTGCTTTCAACACGTTGCTGAGACGAGCCTTGTGCCGAGCGGCCGCATTCTTGTGAATGACGCCCTTGCGCGCAGTGCTGTCAATGATTGGCACTGCTTTTTCAAAGGCTGCTTTCGCCTCCTCCGGCGTGGAGGCTTTGCGGACAGCCTTTACCACGGTGCGAAGCCTCGACATCCACTGACGGTTTCTTGCCTGTTGTTCGCGATTCGTGCGGATTCTTTTGATTGCGCTTTTGTGGTTGGCCACGCCGGGCTCCTTATGCTTGTCTGCTCACCTCGTGATTCTTCACCAAGAATGACGAACATATAAAAATAGGGAACGGCATGGCCCCTGTCAATCTCGACCTCAACAAACCCGCTACAATCGGTGATTGATCTCTCTGAGAGTCGGGTAGAGCTGGCGGTAAATCACGAAGCGCTCACTGTACCGCGCGGAGACTTCCGGACGAGGTTCGAATACCTCGTGTTCATGAATCAGCGCGGATGCTGCTTCCGCAAGTGATCCGTACACGCCCGTTGCAACGCCGGCAAGCATCGCCGTGCCGAGGGAGCCTCCTTCGGACGTTTGCAGTGTGGCTACGGGAACGCCGAGCATATCTGCCTTGAGCTGGTTCCACAGACGGGACTTTGCCCCTCCGCCGGTAGACCGAATCCTTTCCACCGCGACATCTGACCTTCGCAAAGCTTCCAGATTCAGCTTCATTTCGAACGTCGTGCCCTCGATGAGGGCTTTAACTATCTCCCCTTTTGTTGTGGTCAGTCTGAGGCCAAGCAGGGCGCCGCGGGAATTCGTGTCGAACCATGGTGTTCCTGTTACGGTGAAATGAGGAAGCACCATTACTGGCGAAGGCCCGTCCGGAAGATCGCTGAGGATGACCTCATAGGGATCAATTCCTTTTTCCGCGGCAAGGCGCTTCTCCGTGTCGGCGAATGTGTCCCGGTACCATTTCAACAGATTGCCGCCGGTGCTGTTGTAGGCCACGGAGCAGTATTTGTCCGGGACGACGTGCGGGTAACAGGCAAGGTTGTTCTGGATGAAATCGGTGCTGTCCACAAAATGATCGAACGCCGGTGTGATGCAATCCACGGTCCCTGTTCCGTACACCGCGCTTCCTCCGGTAAGAATTCCCGCGCCCAGCGCATTGCAGGGTTGATCATGGCCGCCTGTCACGCATTTCACGCCGCGGGGCAACCCCAGTTCGTTGGCCACGGTATCCGCTACTTTGCCCACCAGAGTGCCCGATTGAACCGCGATCGGGAACTTCGCGGGATCGAGCTCGGCGATCTCGAACAGCCGTTCCGACCACCGCTTTGCGCGAACGTCGAATCCCATGGTCCGAGCCGCCTGGGAGTAATCGGTGACCGGTTCCGTGCCCAGAAGGTAAAAGACGAACTCCTGGAAGCAGAGGAATTTCCAGGTCTGGTCGTAGACTGACCGCCAGTGCTCTTTGATCCATTGCGTGCGGGGCAGCGTGAAAATGGAGTAGATAGTGTGGCCGGTTATGCGGAACACGTCTTCATTGGAAATCCGGCCCCGCCACCAGTCGGGGTACGAGGCCGTTCGTTCGTCCAGGCTGACCTGAACCGGCGCGAGGAATCTTCCATCCCGTGCGACAGGCACGGCGGCCTCCCCCATGGCCGACACGGAAAGTGCGCTGACAGGATCATGCCGGGTTTTTGCCGCCACGAGGGAGATCACGTCTTTGATAGCCGCGGCGACCTCGTGGGGGTCGACTTCCATCCAGCCTTTCTGCCGAGAGTGGAGCGGGTACTCCCTGTATGCGGAGGCTATCGGTCTGCCACCGTGGTTGAATGCTACTGCTTTCGTTCCTGTGGTGCCGACGTCGATTCCCAAAAGGCTCATGTCCGCCTCCTTGCCCCGCGGCGTCACGTTACTCCGGAGAGGTCTATCTCCGGCGGTTCGAACTGCTTGAGGATTCCTGTGTCGTGGAGAACGCGCAGGAAAGGAAGTTCATACCGGAATGTGCTGAACGAGTGGCTATCCCGCGGGAACAGCCGTATCTCCTGAGACAGGCCACCGTCCGGCAATTCGGTAAAGAACGTGCCCTGGGAAGCAGAATCGCGGCTCCACGGCCCGAACAACCTCAGAAGCTGAATACCCCGCTTCAAATACACCGAGTCCCTTGTCCATTGCCACGCGTATGCCATGGACTCAAGCTCCGTTGCGCTTCCGGAAGGGTAACGATTCTCCGGCAGTTCCTTGTACACCAAAAGCCCCGTGGGAAGACTCAGATGCTCCCACTGATCCTCAATGAGCTTCAGTGCGAGATCCTTCCACAGGTCGTCCCCGGAGATGTCCCAGAGACGTTTCAGCCCGATGACGGCGATGTTCGTCATGAAACCTGCACGGTACGGGAACCCGTAAGAGACCGATTCCGTCAAGTGGCCCGTGGTACCGCTCACCCGTTCGTGGAGCCCTTTCCCGTGGGCGAGTGCGCAGGTGCGGTAGCGTTCGTCGCGGGTGAATTCAAAGAGCGCCGTCAGGGCTATCAGGGCCCAGCCCGTAACCCGCGAGGCCATCCAGTCGGAATTCAGATCCGCGCGGTGGGCTTCCGTCCAGCGGAGAAGGTGCTCTCCCAGAGCGAGAGCGTGTTCCCGCGGGTGTTCGAGTCCTGTGAGGAGATGGTATGTAATGAGTCCTTCCACCCATTCATGGCTTGGATCAACACCATAACCGGGTGGCCCGATATGGTTTGCGAGATGGATGGATTGGCCGCCTTCGTTGATCGGGTGCGCCGGATCCGAGTGGACGGTATCCACGTCCATCATATGCCATACGTGCGGTTCGACGGTCTGAAGCCACACGTTTCTGTCGCCGGTTCTCAGAAACTGCAACATTGCCATGTACGGCATGTCGTACTCGTTGTTGACCCAGATCACCTCTTCCACGGCATCTTTGCCTTTCAGATGCCTTCCCCTGCCCTGCGCGCTGTACCCCACTCCGTTCGCATCGCCATAGTGAAGCATCCCGTAGGCGCGCGCCAGGCCGCGGAACCCGCGGGCAAAATGCGTTTCAAGCTGCGGATAGGCTTCTCCCCGCGCGGCAAAGAAGAACGGTATGGCGTTCGTTTCCTCGATGTAGTGCGGGTCCACGGCAGCAATCACCGGGCGGAGCACCGGTGCGACCGCAGGCATCGCGGACTCGTAATCCTCCGCCGGGTGGGAAAACGCGAGGACCAACTCGTGTGTCTTCGCCATTCCACGGCGGAAATTCCACACGCCTGCAGTATCCGGCCAGATGTCATACCGCAACGCGCGACCGTAATAATGGACGGCTTTCGGGAAGAGAAAATGGCACCACCGGGGTAGTACGGTGATCATCTTCGTCGCGTCACCGAGGACGACGAAAGGCTCCATCTGAACTTCGGCCCGAAGCGTGTTCAGGTTCCCGGACTGACGATTCCCGTCGTGCGCCCGGGTCTCCAGCCCGTCGGTTGCCACGCTGACCCATCCTTCGGGCATGGAGTAGCGCGTGTGGTCCGTGCCGACGAATGCCCAGCAGGTTGCGGTATCCAGGGAAAAAGGCTGGATCATCTGGATTTTGCTTACCGGAACGGCATCAGCGGGTTCCCTGTTCACGATGGTGTAATACCATCGGACGATGGCCTGATCCGCATACACGACCATCCTGAGGACGTAATCGAGCGCGGCATTCCCTTCGAGATCGAAATGTTTGCCGCGCATGGCGATGACGGCGCGTTGAACGCCGGGCTCTTCGATCGTGAGAGTTGCCGGTCCGTTCGAAAGGTCCAGCATAAGCCCATCGGGCTGGGCGATGCGTACGGTTCCGGGGCTTTCGCTGAAAGTGATTCCGTGAGCGATCACCTCGCTCAGCAGTCCGCCCTGGGTCGCCGCAAGCCTGCAACGCAGAACGCCCGTATCCACATGGAGTTCTTCGCCCGCCCACTCGATGCGGATACCTTCTTCCGGCTCCTTCCCATCACCGTGGTCGCTTATTTCTACGGAGATGTCGCGGCATTCCCGCGGCTTGAGATCCACCGCGAAATCCAGCAACATCCACTTCACCGAGCCATCCGGCCACGTTGCCATTATTCGGCGTTGCGCCGGTATCTCCGAACCGCACCTATCGACCAGATGAACCTGCCCGAGGGAGGTTACCGTACTTCGCGGGAACGGCACACTTGCCGTGACCGGCCATTTCTCCCGGTGGTGGTTTGATGGCTCGACGACACGAATTGTTGGGCGGGTCGACATACGTTCAGGCTCCCCAAGGTTCTGGCTCAGAATTCCCCGCGCAAAGGGGTGCTGACTCCCGGGATCTCATGGTACTCAGAGATCTTGCCGTTGATGCTGTGCGGAGGCGGCATAGACTTTCGCCTCCTGATTGGTCGGGCGCGCAACAGCGTATCATGGTGGAATCTTTCGTCCGACATGGGGTGGTCGGTGTTGAAGTGCAGCCCCCGACTTTCCTTCCGTTCCATGGCGCATCGAACAACAAGCGCCGCCACGCACGCCATGTTTCGAAGCTCGATGAGCTCCGCGTTTACCTTTGCCCGCCGGTAGAACTCCTCAACTTCCTTCCAGATCAGTTCCAGACGGTGGTGAGCGCGGCGAAGTCGGACGTCGGAACGCACAATGCCGACGTAGTCCCACATCAGGTCTCGGATCTCTTCGATATCATGCCGAAGAAGGATCCACTCCTCCACGTCGAACACGTCACTGTCATCCCAGGCGGGAATCTCAGGCAGAGGAGTGCGGGCAAGTCCACTCTGCTTGATGTCCTCGATTGCGCCGTTGGCCATGACGACCGCCTCGAGGAGGCTGTTCGAGGCAAGGCGATTTGCTCCGTGCAGGCCCGAAAGAGCCACCTCCCCGCAGGCATACAGGTTCAGGATATCCGTCCGCGAGGTGATATCGACGACAACACCACCGCACATGTAATGTGCGGCAGGGACAACCGGAATGGGCTGCCGGGTCATGTCGATGCCCAGTGACAGGCATTTATTATAAATGTTTGGGAACCGGTCTTTGACACTGTCCGGGTCTACGTGCGTAATGTCCAGATACACGCATGGTTTGCCGGTTGTTTTCATTTCCCTGTCGATCGCGCGGGCGACAATATCCCGTGGCGCGAGGCTTTTCATCGGGTGGACAGAGTCCATGAACCGCTCGCCGCGGTCGTTGATGAGGACTGCTCCGTGTCCTCGAACGGCTTCGCTGATTAGAAAAGAGCGTTCGTGTGGATGGTACAGAGTGGTTGGGTGGAATTGCATGAATTCGAGGTTTCCCACTCGCGCTCCCGCGCGGTAGGCCATTGCGATTCCGTCACCGGTTGCAATATCGGGGTTTGTCGTGTGGCGCCATGCCTGTCCCGTGCCTCCCGTTGCGAGAACAGTTCTGCGAGCCAGAAAGCGAGAGACACGGTTCTCTTCCGCGCTGAACACGTACGCACCCCAGCAGGTTACGTGACGCGCGGGACGCCGTCCCGGCAGATGGTGTTCCGTGATAAGGTCGACGGCGACGTGGTTCTCGAAGATCGTCACGTCCGGGCATTGTTGGATTGCCGCGAGCAGCGCGCGCTCGATTTCGGCACCGGTAAGGTCGTGTGCGTGGACTATGCGGTTATGGGAATGTCCCCCTTCTCTTCCCAGCGCGAGCGTGCCCTGTGAAGTCAGGGTGAACTGAACTCCCCAGTCAACAAGCTGGCGCACGATGCGCGGCCCTTCGCGCACGATGTGGGTAACGACGTCCTCGTGGCACAAACCCGCGCCGGCGACGAGAGTGTCGTTAACGTGCAACGCGAAATCGTCTACTTGGTCCAGCACCGCGGCGATACCACCCTGCGCGCGGTTTGTGTTTGTATCGTCTTTTTTTCGCTTCGTTACGACGGCAACAGATCCGAGCTGCGCAGCCTGAAGCGCGAAGGAAAGGCCTGCGATTCCGGTTCCGATGACCAGAAAATCGGTCTGAACATCCATGTGGCTTCTCGTTGGTTCGCGCCGCGAGGACTCGAAGCGCGCGTACGACGTGCGGCAGGAGTTAACGTTAATGTACCGGAGGGGGGAAAACAGGGACAAGGCGAAGGCGGGTGACCGGTACGAAAGGGGAACGGAAAAGGGTATCCTGTGCGGGCCGACGAAGTTCAAGCTTTCTTTTATGACCGACCCTGCAAAAAGTTCCTGCCCTGTTCTGAGCTTGGTTGGCCGAACGATATTCTACTAAAATATTGATTAAACTGGTCTTACGTACAAAGATACATGCAATAGCAATAGTCGTGCCGTAACCCCCAAACAAAAAAATATTCCCTGCGAACGCCTGTGAAGTGTTCCCAGGACGTGATGGATTTTACTATATTCATTAACGGTAATCCCGAGGGCAGTATCGGAGCCGTTCGCGCATGAGGGGAAACGCTGCGTGAAGGCGCTCTGCCCGCGGAGGTTCGATCTGTAGTCAAGTGCTGGTCAGGTGGTGAGAGCTATACCCGTGAGGGGTGTCGTGCCGGCTCCTCGCGACTAGCTGTATCCTGTCGCTGACGCACAGGCCACCACAGCATTACAGCGGCACAACAGTCCCGATATTTTCGGGAGGAGGTTGTATCAATGGTTCGTCGCACTGCATTGCTCTTTGGCGTCGGCATCATGGCCGCCGGAATGATTCTTGCCGGTTGCAGCAAGCCGCCCACAGAGGAGATCACCGCTACTCAGGCTGTTATCGATTCAGTGAAGGCGTTGCCGGAAGTGAGCGCGTACGCTGCAGATCAGATCGCTGCAGTGGAAGCGACGATGGCTGACGTTCAGGCGAAGGTTGCCGAGAAGAAGTACGATGAAGCGCGTCAGGCGCTCCAGGGCTTGGCAGACCAGGCTCGCGCGATCGTCGCGACTGCCGCCGCGAACAAGGAAGCCATGAAGGGCACGTCTGAGCAGGCAATCGCTGATGCGAACTCGGCCCTGGCTGCTGCGGATCAGCAGATCATCAAGCTGAAGAGGAATGCAACCCCCGAGATGAAGCAGAAGGTTGCCGATGGCAAAGCCGCTGCCGCTGCCGCTGCTGAAGCGTTTGCTGCTGGTGATTACGCCACCGCCGCCGCGAAGGCCGCCGAGGCGAAGGCTGCTGCGGACGCAATCGTCAATCCGCCGGCTGCTCAGTAATCCACGTTACGAACAGACGTTACGCGAGGTCGCGCATCAATGTGCGCGACCTCGTTTCGTGTACGGTGTTTCATGCGGCAAAGATCCTCGTGGTCCCCGATTCTGCTCGTCGCGACGGGCGCGGTCGGGTTTGTCCTGTTCGGGTACGTTGTGTACCCATCTCTTGCGGTTCTGTGGCAAAGCCTGGGCGCGGCGGACGGGTGGACGCTTTCGCATTACGGCAGGTTCTTTTCGTTCACCTCTTCCGCGAATCTCCTCGCGACATGGAACAGCGTCCTCGTTTCCTGCCTTTCCGTCATTCTGGCTGCACTCATTGGCGTGCCTTTGGCCTTTCTCCTGAGCACATTTGACTTCCCGGGCAGGAAGGCCTGCAGCGCACTCGTTTCAATGCCGATCGTCTTGCCTCCACTTGTGGGAGTACTTGCCTTTGTCTTTTTGCTGGGCGAGAGCGGGTTGGTTCCGCGCGGGCTTTCGAACCTGACGGGATCCAACTCGGCGTCGTGCGCACTGACCGGAATCGCCGGGGTGGTCGCAGTCCATGGGTACAGCTTCTCAGTCTTCTTTTTCACGTTTGTAAGTTCCGCGCTGGAGAACCGTGACACCAGTCTCACGGAGGCGGCAGCCAGTCTCGGAGCCGGAAAGTGGCTCCGGCTCCGTCGCGTGACGTTGCCCCTTCTGATGCCCGCGCTGGTTGGCGCTGCGATCATTGTGTTCATGACAAGCATGGCGTCATTCAGCGCTCCGTTGTTGTTCGCCGGTGAACTTCGTGTGTTGAGTGTCCAGCTCTACTCCACCCGCCTTTCGGGTGATCTCAGGCTTGCCGCGGTCCAGTCTGTCGTACTTTCCGGGGTATCCCTTGCGTTCCTCTTTGCGCTGCGGTACTGGAACAACCGCCGTCGCGTGACCATGGCAACCAAAGGAACACGGGGCAGGCGGAGAAGCCTGCCAAGAGGCTTGACCAGATGGTTGATCCCGAGCGCTGGGTTCGTGGTTTCGGTGATCATGGTTTTGCCCCATCTGACGTTAGTACTGCTGTCTTTCATCAAACAAGGAACGTGGACTTTCCGGTCCGACGCGTGGTTTCCCGCAGTATTCACGGTCGAGAATTACCGGATGGCGCTGTCTCTGGCGCGCCCGCTTGCAAACAGCATTCAAATGGCATTCTTCGCGACACTCGGCAATCTGGTGGTCGGTGTGTTCATAGGGTGGTTGCTGGCAGTGAAGCGTATCCGGTTCGGGAACGTGGTGGATGCGCTGGTCATGCTGCCGTGGGCGCTTCCGGGGACGGTGGTAGCTGTCAATCTTCTTACCGCGTTCAGCACCGGAAACGTCTTCAGCTTCGGGCAGGTTCTCGCGGGTTCGGTCTGGTTACTGCCCCTCGCCTATTTCGTTCGAAACCTTCCCGTGGTTGCCCGCTCCGCACAAAGCGCGTTCGTCCAGATCGACCCCTCACTTGAGGAAGCCGCGCGAAGCCTCGGCGCCGGATGGTGGTTGCGTTTCCGTCGCGTCACACTTCCCCTCATTGCCCCAGGCGTTCTCGGAGGGGCGATGCTTGCGTTCGTAACTGCCCTTGGGGAATTCGTTGCGTCCGTCTTGCTCTGGGTTCCGGCAAACCAGCCGATATCCATGGCGATTTTCGGAGAATACCGCGAGTACCGACTGGAAGTCGCCGCGGCGTACGGGGTGTTGCTCGTGGCGTTCATCGGGCTGGTGTTTTTCGTCTCCCGGGTTGCGTTCGGATCGAAGGCAGCGTCAGAAGTGTGAGCAATGGACCGGAGTCAACTAGACATAATTAGCATTATCACGCGTGCTTCTCTCATTGCGGTTGTCCCCGGATGCCCCTCAAGTGATCTTTGTGGAGATTGCCAACCGGCTGGTCGGAAGTGAGGTGACGTGATGCATGCGCGAACCATGGCGGCATTTCTGCTTCTTCATTGCGGGGTCTGCGCAGCATCCCACAGTTTCGTCATTGCTCGGAATGGGCGGGCGAGTGCGAAAATTGTGACCGCGCCGGAAATCGATTGTCCGTTTGACAAAGGCGTGAACAATCAGGCGGTGCGAGACCTGATACGAGTAATCGGAGTGATGTCCGGCGCGTCATTGCCTGCGGTTCAGGATACGCTGGCATACAATGACGGGCCGCAGATACATGTCGGGCAGACAGAATTCGTCAAACGAGCGGGGCTCATCGAACCGGGGCTGCCACCGAACGCGTATCGCGTCGTGTTGACGTACGAGGGAGGGCAGGCACGATTGGTTCTTGCGGGGCCGACCGCGCTCGGCACGTCAAACGCCGTGTATGATCTGCTCACCAGTGAGCTGCATGTTATCTGGGGCATGGAGAACCAGCTCTTTGAGGACATTCCGCGGCGCAAGACAGTCGAAGTGGGCCCTGTCGACCGCACTGTCCGACCCACTTTCCCCTTCTTCTTTCTGAACGGACCTTCTGCGCCGTGGCAGGCGCGGCACCGGCTTTCATCGGGTGGCCTGGAGTTTCCGTACATGCGGCACGGCCACAACGTCTACCACTACTTTCCTGTAAGCCGGTACCGCAATCACCCGGAGTATTACCCGCTGGTTGACGGGCGGCGCAAGCTGCCGGAAAGAGATGGTGATGGACGCGCCCACGTCTGTTATACCAATCCAGAAGTGGTTGCAATCATGATAGAGACGGTTCGGTCGTATTTCGACGCAAATCCTCAAGCGCCTGGTTTCAGCCTTTGTGCCGCTGACGACGACGGGATGTGCTCGTGCGACAATTGCTCGCGTCTGGACAACGGTGCGCCTCCGTTTCGCGGCAGGGAGAAAATCTATTCAGACAGCTATTTCGCCTTTGTGGACACTGTGGCGAAAGCGGTGCTCCAGAGCCACCCTGACCGGTACCTGAGTGCGTACGCGTACGATGTGACGGAGCCGCCGCCCCGGCACATCAGTCGCCTGCCACCGAATGTTGTTGTGTATCTGACACAGGATGCCACGCAATACTTCGACGAGGCGTACCGCGAGGAAGACGAACGCATACTGGACGCGTGGAAGACCATAGCCGAGCATGTCTGCCTTTACGAGTACACGAATCTTGGCTGGTTCCTTCCGCGGAATTTCGCGAGCCTCACCGCGAAGAGGATTCGTTATCTGAGCCAAATCGGAATAGATGGATACTACGCCGAAGCGCATCCGCATCCCGCACAAATGGCACCGGTGATGTACCTGACGGCGAAGCTCGCGTGGGACCCGGCGTTGAATGCCGAAGATGTTCTGGAGGAGTGGTACCAGAGGATGTTCCGTGAAGCAGCCCCACACATGAAAAGCTTCTATGTTACCCTCGACAGCGCGTGGATGCACGCAGACAGACGCGGAGCATGGTGTGCGGGTCTCAATCGTATGTGGGAGGAATTTGCCGCATACCCTCCCCGGTACAGGGAAGTGGCATGGCGGCACCTGGATGTAGCAATGCGCTCGGCGAGGGATGAGACGACCCGCATGCGGGTGCAATACGTTCGCGATGGGCACGAACCTGCATACCGTGTTTCCCGGGCGTTTGAATGGGCGCATTCGTTGAACACGCGAAGTTCTGAAGATGAGATCGTCCGTGTGCTCTCCGAGTTCGAAAGGTTCATGGAGACGTTTTTCCGGAACGTCGAGTCCAATCCCGATTACGCGGACATTGCCTACCGCGGCGCACGGTTTCACGAACGCACGAAATGGATCAAGCTGGATATACTGCGGTGCATTGACAGAGCGCTGGCGGGTCGCCCCGAGATGCATGCACGGCTTCTCGCGACAAACGCGACGTTCAGCGAGATGGACGACACTGCAAAGAACCGTCGAACCCGAGGTTACCGCCGGTGGACAAACCGCGACATGGAGACGCGAGGCGTTTTTCCGTCATATATCGCGGACCAACCACCGTATCTTCCGTCGGAATGACCTGCATTGGAGGGAGATATGCCACGTCATGACTGGTGGAGCAAAGAGTTCCAGAAAATGGTTGTGCTTGGCGAAAGCACCGTGGAAGGTGGGTGGTGGACTGCATCCGCTTCAGAGCGTTGGGCGGACATACTGGCGAACCTGATCAATCAGTGCCAGCGGACTCCCATGCAGTATGTCAACAAAGGGATAGGGGCAAATGCGATCAGTCCGCGAAGCCCCGGGTATGCTGCCTCGCGCAAACCGAGCGCGCTGGAACGGTACGCGGAGGACGTTATCGCACAGAAACCGGACCTGTTCATCCTGTGTTACGGCCTGAATGACATGCGCGCCGGAATGCCGTTGAACGATTTCATTGATGACATGCGCACCATTGTGACGGACGTCAGGAACGCGTGCGCCCCGCTCATCATCCTCACGACCATCTACTACATGACCGGCTGGAAGAGCTACCCACCGTATGATCGGGGGTCGGTGGCACTCACCGAGGAGTTCAACCGGGCGATCAAAGCGCTGGCGGAAGAGCAGCAGTGCCTCGTTGCCGACGTGTGGGACGCGGAGGGACAGGCCGATTGGTTGATCCATCCGGATGGAGTTCACGCGAACAAGGTCGGCAACATTCTGATCGCGAACCGCGTCTTTGAAACGATAGCCAAGAACGCAAGCGCCTTGAGCAATTCGGTGTATGAACGAGACCTGCCCGGAAGGGTGGCGCAGGAACTCATTCGGATCCGGGAGTCGCAGGGTGATCCCTATCGGGCATGGTGGCAGAAGCACTGAGGCGGGGGATGGCGGTATGGAGCGCGCGGAATACGATCGGCTCGTCGACGAGATTCTCGAACACGACTATCGCTATTATGTTCTGGCGGATCCTGCGATCAGTGATGAGGAATACGACGGCATACTTCGCCAGCTGCGGGCTGTGGAAGCGGAGCACCCGGAATGGCGGCGAGCCGATTCGCCGACACACCGTGTGGGAGGGGCGCCGACAAAGGAGTTTCCGCCCGTTGTCCATCAGCGCCCCATGTTGAGCCTCGACAACACGTATGACGAAACAGAGCTCGCTGAGTTCGACCGACGTGTGCGTGATTCCCTCAAATTGGACGCCGTGGACTATGTCTGCGAACTGAAAATGGATGGAGTTGCGCTGAGTCTCCGGTACGAAGGGGGTGCGCTTGTTCAGGCCTCCACCCGGGGCGACGGGGTTACTGGAGACGATATTACGGACAACGCCAGAACCATCCGCACCATACCTCTTCGCCTGCGGCACGGGCTGAGCGATATGGAAGTGCGTGGAGAAGTGTATCTGCCGACGGCTGAATTTCGAAAGATGAATGAAGCTCGCATCGAGGCCGGCGAAAAAGCCTTCGCGAATCCGCGTAACGCTGCCGCAGGAACTCTCAAACTTATGGACCCGAAGGAGGTGGCACGCCGTCCGCTCGCCTTTGTTGCGTACTGGCTGGATGACCGGCAAAATGATGGTGGCACGCAGTGGCACGCGCTCGAATTACTTCAGAATCTGGGTTTCGTTGTAAGTGCGCATCGGCGGCTGTGCAGGTCGTTCTCCGAAGTGCTTCTGTTCTGCGAAGAATGGGAGGAGAAACGCGACGCCCTGCCCTACGAAATAGACGGCGTCGTGGTCAAGGTGAACCGGCTGGATTTTCAGGAACAGCTTGGTTACACGTCCAAAAGTCCGCGTTTCATGATCGCGTACAAATTCCGGGCGCGGAAGGCGGAAACGACTCTCCTCGAAATCGGACTGCAGGTTGGCCGAACCGGAGCGGTGACGCCCGTGGCGATTCTGGAACCGGTTCTCGTCGGCGGGATAACGATCAGCCGGGCGACACTGCACAATGCCGACGAAATACGGCGCAAGGATGTCCGGCCCGGCGACACCGTAATCGTGGAACGAGGCGGGGACGTGATCCCGAAAGTCAGCGGCGTGGTCCTCGAAAAACGGCCACCTACATCGGTTCCGTTTGAATTTCCGGCCGCGTGCCCGGTGTGTGGCGCAATTCTGTTTCGTGGAGCGGAGGATGCGATCACGCGATGTGAAAATGCGGCGTGCCCGGCGCAGGTTCGAGGAAGGATTCTCCATTTCGCCAGCCGGCCGGCGATGGACATTGAGGGGCTTGGGCCGGCGGTGGTGGACCAACTGGTGAATGCGGGCCTGGTTCGCAACGCCTCAGACCTGTATGAGCTTGAACCCGCGCGGGTAACCGCGCTCGAGCGCATGGGAGAGAAATCGGCCACGAACCTCGTTGCCGCGATTCAGGCTTCAAAAGCGCGACCGTTTCCCGCGTTCGTCTATGCTCTTGGTATCCGAAATGTGGGTGAAACCACGGCACGGGCGCTCTGCCAGCGCTTCCGTTCCATCGACGCGATGATGAGCGCTTCGATGGAATCGCTCATGGAAGTGGAGGACGTCGGGCCCGTTGTGGCAGAGAGTATCGTGGATTTCTTCTGTGTGGAGGAGAATCGGAGACTTGTGGAACGGTTGAAAGCACACGGCCTGCAGACGGAATCCACCGAAGCTCAGGGGTTGGAGACTCCGTCAACGGGAAAGTTCACGGGGATGACGTTTGTTCTTACCGGTGCGCTGGAACGATTCTCGCGCGACGATGCGGCGGAACGTATCCGTGCAAAAGGCGGAACGGTGACGGATTCGGTGAGTCGCAAAACCTCCATCGTGGTGGCGGGACCTGGCGCGGGTTCCAAACTGGCGAAAGCAACGCAACTCGGAATCGAGGTCTGGGACGAAGCGCGTTTTCTGGCGGAACTGGGGGAATGACGCCCCTTGTTCGAACAACCGTGGGGCCCTTGGTTGACCCATTCTGGAATGCGCTTCATCTTTCATACATGGAAATCACCTGACGGCCGTGCGGCACCGGCGGGTGGATGCATTTTCCTGAACGGTAATCTGGTTCCTTGCCCCTGCCGCGGGAGGATTTCGCAGTGAAGAATTTCAAACCGGCGTACGGGATTGTTCCGCCTCTTATTACGCCGTTCAACGAGGATTTGTCGATTGACTGGTACGCGTACGACAGACTGATTGACTGGCACATTGAGCGGAATGTCACCGGTCTTTTTGTCGTATGCGGGTCGAGCGAATATTGGAAGCTGACCGAGGACGAAGCCATTCAGATGGCGAAGGCCGCGGTGAAACGAGCGAACGGAAGGATTCATATCCTGGCCGGGAGTACCAACTACCCGGACGACGACCTCACCAAGAACATCAACATGACGAAGCGGATGGCAGACACGGGCGTGGACGGCTGTTTCATTACTACACCCCGCACAATCCCGCCCCAGGACGATCTGATGTTGGATTATCACATGAAGATCCACGATGCTGTCAATTATCCGCTGTACGCGTATGAGATGCCGGGCGGGACCAATTACAAGTTCTCTCCGGAAGCGTTCGCGGCGCTCGGAGCGACCGAAAGATTCATAGGGATCAAGGACACCACGTGCGACCTCGCGAAAGTTGCGAAGAAGATTGCCGCGGCGAAGGGGACGATCAAGATCATGCAGGCACACACCCCGACATTGCTGGATTCCTGCAAACTCGGCGCAACCGGGGGCATCAACACCTCATCAAATGTGTGCCCCAGTCTTTTCCAGAAGCTTTTTGATCTGTTCGATGCGGGGGACCTCGAAACGGCAGAACGCCTCCAGCAGCGGATCATCCAGATAGACGAAATGATGTCCGATGGGTACGTGAAATCGGCCAAGGTCGCGGTCAGTATGATGGGCGTTCCCATGAAGCATTTCACCCGCAATCCTTCCAAGGACTTCACACCGGAGCGCATGGAAGAGCTGAAAAAGATGTGCGAACTGATCGAGGAAAGTGAGAAGGAGTTTGGGATCGTTCACCGATCGATCTGAAAACGCGTTCGATCGGGACCAATCAGAAGCGGGAGACTCGTTGAACGAGTCTCCCGCTTCTTTTTTTGCAGTCATCACGCCTTTTCGGCGAGCTCGTAACGAAACAGGCGGGAGCCAGGTCTTTCGCCGATAATGATGGAGAATCCCTCGGCGGTGAGATCGCCGCTTCTCCAGATTCGTGCGCCCGGCCCGTCGTACGACTGGATACGATACCGGGCGTTCGGGAGGACTCCTTTCAGGGGAACACGCACTTCCGGATACGGGCTGTTCTGGCGACGGAATGCAAGGATGACGCCTGATTCGAGGTCCGCACGATGGAACTGCCATACCGCCCACACATCGTCCGCGAGGCTGAAAGAGATGAGCGGGTAAAAATCTCCGAGCGCGTAGGGCTTCAGCTCCTGATACTGTTTCGCCATGGTTTGAAGCCACTCTACGGGAAACGCATCCCAGGGTGTCCGATACCCTTCAGGTTCATCGGGGCGGGCGACGGTAGTAGTGAGTGTGGCCCCCGGAATGAGCGTGCTCCGGAATGCATACGTGTCAGGCCTGTCGCAACACCCCGCACTCAGGGGAACCCACAGAGAAAGGCCGTGTGTCTGCCCCTGCATCCCGATCGGATCAAAATCGGGATAGCACTGATAATCGCTTCTCCAGAGCGGGATACTCCGGGAGATTGTTTCGAGGTCGATGCGTCTCCCGCCGCTGGAGCAATTGTCGATCAGCAACCCTGGATGGCGGTCCATGAGTTCGTCCCAGAATGCGTACAAGCCCTCAATATGCCGGATTTCAGCCATTCCGACTCGATCAGGCGTATCCATGGAATTCCAGAACGGTTCAGGATCCATGTTGAAATCCTGCCGGTAGACGGTTATCCCGCCTTCGGTAATCACGGATGAGATGATGTCGACCAGTCCCGCGCGCGCTTCGCGGTTTCCCAGATCAAACAGCCAGTTGTCTCCAATGGGTCCGGAAAGCCACTCAGGGTGGTGCCGGGTAAGAAAGGTCCCCTTGAACACGCGCTCCGGCTCAAACCAAAGTGTGAATTTCATTCCGAGTTCGCGGGTTACCTTCCCGATCGGTGCCATCCCCTCGGGGTAATTGCTCCTGTTCGGCCACCAGTTTCCGACGTGCGCGCCCCAGTTGGTGTTGAACACGGTGGCCTTGTCGCAGAATTCTGCATCGCCGTGCCATCCCGCGTCGATCCAGTAGTTGTCGAGAGGGATTTCCTGTAACGCAAACCAGCGCGCCTTTGCGATTTGCCGCTCGCTGCGGTTTTCGCCCCACCCCACAAACGAGAGAGGCACTTCCGGCGGGTTTCCAGCCGCGAGCGGCGTATGGTGGGCGAGAAGGAAGCGTCTGAGAGCATTCTGCCCGTCAATGGGTTCTCCATTCCAGAAGAGCAACAAAATGCGGGGTGATCGAATCTTCTCGCCGGGCAGAAGCGACAGATGGGTCTTCTGCATTCCCGCCGACACGCGCACTCCGCCGGTTTCGTTCGCGGCGAACGTGCACCGCCAGTTTCCTGTCCACCCGATGCCGCCGATCACCCGCTCCTTGTCTGTGTGCAGGCTGAAGAACGGCAAAGCCCCGTTGGAGGAACGCCCTCCCGTCGTGCCAATGCGGAATGTCTCTCCGGGTTTCAGAGCCGTTTCGTGCGGGGCGAAATCGTCATTGCGGCAGAGGCTTCCGTTGGCATGGCGAATCGTTGATGCTCCCGCGCCGGCAAACAGAGTGTCCAGGGGAAGTATGTCGCTGATGATTGGAGTGGCGTTGGTGCCTGCGTTTTCAAAGTGGAGGAGCCATTCCACCGCAGGGAAATCGAGGAACTGGTTGAATTCGCACGTGCACACCAGTCCTGTTCGACGGTCTCGGAAAACGCATGAGAATTCCCGAGCATGCCCGGCAGCAGTTGTGGTCAGCAGCTCGCGTTCCCAGCGGCTTTCCGAAAGCAGAATGCGTTCGCCGCCGTACACAAAAGAAAACGGAGGGGTGTTCGCAGCGGCGTCAAAGGCCCGTGCGGTCCATTCTTCAACGCGTTTATGAGCGTCTTTGTCTTTCTGTTCCATGGTCTTCGTCCTTCGGAAATCAACGTGCCGTTCCGTCGCCCGGTGAAGAGAATGTTACTCTACCCGGCGGTTCGAACCCACGCCCTCCCCCGTTCCGTTTTTGGCGTCCAGGGGGTAGGTTCAATGGGGCTTTGTCGCGATTCATTTTTTCCTTCGCGAACTTATCCACGGAAAGGAGTCAACTCAATGGTTACCGGAATCGGTCACGCTGCATACGGGGTCAGCGACCTGAACGCGAGTCTGCGTTTTTACTGCGGGCAACTCGGTCTGAGGAAGGCCTTCGAACTGCATCGTGATGATGGCACTCTGTGGATTGTATACCTCTACGCCGGTAATCGGTCGTTCATCGAACTTTTCCCGGAATCGGAGGTGCCTCCGCAGGAAGGGGGGAGCTACCGACACCTTTGTTTGATCGTAGACGACATGGCGGCAACACTGCGTGCGATGAAAATCGCCGGTCTTGAGCCTCTGAACCCGCCATCCGTGGGAAAGGATGGGAATACGCAGGCATGGGTGCGCGATCCCGACGGCAACCCCATCGAGCTCATGCAGATCGCACCTGATTCGGACCAGGCCCGTGCGATAACGTCGGGGTAATGTGAGCTCTTTTGGCACGGCATCTGCAGGGGGCTGTCATCAGTCGGAACTCGGCGTGCGCCCGATGACGAGTTCATCGGGACACAGAACGAAACCTGGAGATCAGGATTGGTGATGGTTGTCCGTTTGGCCGTGGCGGCCCTCATTGGCCTGTGGAACCTTTCGGCCGCGCACGCGGCTGAGCGACTGCGCGTCGTGGTCCATGAACTGGACGCGAACGGCGTATCTCCGCAGGTAGCGCGCGTCGTATCCGAACAGCTTCGATCCAAACTGATTGAGACACGACGGTTTGTTGTTCCTGAGCGCGAAAAGATGGAGGCTGTCGTTGCCGAGCAATCAGTCTCTCTGAGCCTCCTCGCCTGTTCCAGCCAAGAGTGCGCGATTGAGCTGGGGCGCATCCTTCAGGCGAACAAAATGGTTGTCGGGTCGGTCTCCCTCCTTAACCAGACGTACAGCATCAACACGCGATTCCTAGACCTGGAAACGGGTGCGGCGGAGTTTTCCGCCGAGGAAAAATGCCAGACCGCGGACGATCTGTTTCTGGCAGCGGAACGGCTGGCCGCGCGAATTGCCGCTTCCGTTCCGCAACGAGGTACCGTTACGGCAGTGAGCGGGGAGAATATCATTATTGATTTGGGCGCCCTCGACGGAGTATCAACAGGGATGCAATTCCGCGTCCTGCGGAGGGTGGAGCGGGTACAGGGTTACTGGGAAGAAGAACAGGTGGCCCTGGCCGTGGTAACATCCGTTCAACCCACGTGGTCGCGGATAGAGCCGCAGCGCGCCGGATTGAATTTCATGCGTCCGGTTTCCATCCAGCAGAACGACATCGTTGTCGGCGTTCAATCGATCACTGTCGACGAATTGCCGCGATACGCGTTCCTGTCGGTGTACTCACGCCCGGTGGGGGCCGAGGTGTATGTGGACAATCTTTTCCAGGGGCGTGCGCCGGAATCGGGACTCGAAGTTCGGCTGACGCCGGGGAAACACACCGTTCGTGTGAGCGCACCGGCCCACAGGACCGAGGAACGCTCCATAGAACTGCGCCCCGACGAGCGCAGATCCTTCAACGCAACGCTCCAGCCGCGTCTGAGGCGCATCCCGTTCAGAATGCAGGTCCTCACCGGCGGGTACGTGCAGGACCGACCGGCGAACGCCGCGTTCAGAAGCAGACTGGAAAACGAGCGTATGAACGGCGCACGGGTGGGTATCGGCAGGGTATACTCGGTATTCATGAGTGAGGCCGGCGGAAGCTGGACCCACGCGAATATGCCTGCTGACCGCAGCTTCGGTCTCAACGAAGTCCACAACCTCTCGCTGCATGCTCAGGGCGGAATCTCGCCCCGGCTGGGCTGGGTCCTCCCGTATGTCGCGTTCGGGTACGAGCTTTCACGGTTCTATTTCAACGACCAGAACGTGTTCGAGGGGCAACAAAGTCTTGGTGATGCCGGAAAGGTGGGAAACAGCGGCTGGTACTGGGGCGGAGGAGCATTCCTTGGGCACTGGTTCCATGTGGGGTTCCGCCAGACCATCGGCAGGCCCGAAACCGATTTCCGGTCGTTGACCATTGGCGTTAACCTGGCGGGTTTCTGATGGGGCTGTACCGCTGGACTTCGGGCGTCGGTGTTGCCGTCGCGATGGCTCTTGTCGCATGTGGCTGCTCTGACGACTTCCGGGGCACTCTGCTTGCGCCACTGATGTTTTCGGAGGCGGCCAACGACTCCTCGGGCCTGTATCGCGAACCAAACGACACCCCGGAACAGGCGGTACTGATCAGGACGGACGGAACCAGAATTCGGCAGACAATCCATCTTCCCAGTGACGTGGACTACTTCCGGTTCCTCGCCGCTGCCGGGGCTCAGTACCTGGTGAATGTGGAGACGGAAACCGGGGGCTCACTTCAGGTGGAGATCACGGACGAACGCGGAGTTGTGCAACCGGTGACAGTGGTGAATGCACCCGGCGCGAACAGGAGCACCAGAAGCTGGACAACTGCGGAGTCAGGGTACTATTTCGTACGGGTGAGCGCGCCCGTCGCCGCGAACTCGGTTGTCGGAACGTACAGCGTTTGGATAGTCGTCGGGGAGGACGGTTTTGAGCCGGACAACACGATCTCGCAGGCGAAGGAAATCGCGATAAACGGCACTTGGCAGCAACACACCCTTCCGGGGATGGCGGACAAGGACTACATGAGCTTCTCGGCCTGGGCGAACTTTCATTACGAATTGCTGTTCGACGGGGCTTCCGGCGAGCATGTGTCGTTCGCTGTGGTGGATGGTTCGGGAAATTCGGTCTCGTCGCGCATTGGGCCTTCTCTGGTTCGGTTTGATGCACCGTCGGACGGGACGTATTTCGTGGAAGTTACTCCGGTAGATCTCGGTGCCCTGGGCACATACCGGGTTTGCGGCTTCTCCACGGATCCGTGGGAACCGGACAGCACGCTCGCCCTTGCGACACCGATCTCGACTACGGGGGAACCGCAACGGCATAGCTTTTCCCGTGTATCCGATCAGGATTACCTGAAATTTCAAGCCGCCGCCGGAGTTATCTACATTATCAGAACGGATAGTCTCGGTTACGGTGTTGACACCCAGATTGAAATAGACAGCGCATCCGGCACGGCGTTAGTTTCTGACGACAACAGCGGGGGAGGAAACGCGTCGATGCTGGTGTGGACGGCACCCGTTACCGGGGCTTTCTTCGTTCGCGTTCGGAGCACCACGGGGGGATTCCCTGGCAAATACGTGGTGTCTGTGAAGTCGAATTGATATGGCACACACGTTGCAGTCTGGTGAACGTGAATGTTCTGTCAAAAAACGGTTTTCATCCAGAGCATGTCCGAGTACCACAATACCGAACCAGGAGGTTCCGCCATGCGGCGATCAATCGTGTTTCCTCTCGTTGCAGCCGGCGCGATGCTCGTGCTGAGCGCGTGTGGCTCGAAACCACCGGAGGTCGGGCAGCAGTTTATCATCGAACGCGTTCCCGATGAACGTCCGCGCTGGATAACGCGGCCTCCGGCGGATCGTGATGACAAGCTCTTCTTTGTCGGCCTCAAAACCCACGCATCAAGCCTGGAAAACGGCAACACTGACGCCCGGCAGAACGCCATTCAGAAAATCGTGGAATACGTGGGTGGCACCGGGATGGTGGACTACACCAAGGCTCGCGTTGAGTCCGGGCTTACCGACGAAGGGCAAGCCGGCAACTACGTGGAAGACGGCTTCCGCTTCCTTGCCGAATCCATTGCCCAAGGCATGCGCGAAGACGAGAATTACTACGAACGAGTGAAGGAATGGCAGCCGACCGGCTGGCGGTATTTCTACAACTATCACGTGCTCGTCAGCATTCCAAAGAACTCGCTGGCCGACGCCGCGCGCCAGGCGTTTGAACGTCAGGCGGCTGCAGCGCGCGCCCGGAATGACGCTCGCGCGGAAGCGTTTGCCAACAAACTCCGGGAACAACTCACTCCCGGGATGACCCCGCAGTCCACGGTCGGTGGTCAGTAAATTCAGCTCAAACGGCGTGCGAGAGCAAACGGGGAAGCCGGGTTCAACCGGTTTCCCCCTTTTTCCAAGGCTGGCGGATACTTGCCGTGAAACGCCACTTGCCCTTTCCCTGCGTCCGACTTCTCGTCGGTGTGAGCGCGGTTCTTCTCGTTGCCTCGTGCGGCCCCAGAACCGTGAACACGATGCCGCGGGGAGAACGCCGCCTTGTTGAAGCATCGGCGGACCGAGTCCCCGACTGGATTACGCGGGAACCGGCCAGCGACGCCGAATACCATTATTTCCGGGGCATCCGGACAGACGCTCCCAGTCTCGAAGCAGGTGAAACGGATGCCCGCCAGAACGCGCTGGCCAGCATCGTTCAATTCCTCGGCCTCCGGGTGACCGTTGATTACCAGCGGCTGCGAACTGAAGAGCAGACGCGCATTGCAGACGCGATTCGGTCCGTTGGCGGCGCGGATCTGTTCGGGACGCGGCTGTCGGAAATGTTCTACCGGCGCTGGCGGGTTATTGACGGCGGGGAAGTGCACGACAAGTACGACGTGTATCTGATTGTGCGTTTCCCGAAAGAATCTGTCGACCGAATCAAAGCAAACCAGCAGGAGCGACTTCAGGCGATTTCGCGTCTCGTGGGAAATCCTGCAGGTGAACCGTCCGATCCGTCAGGTTTCTACGCGCAGATTTCGTCGATTTCGCAGGCTCTCCGCGCGCTGACGGACCTCAATCAGTCGGTGCTCATTACGACGGAAACGGAGGGACAGGCCCAGCAGCTCAAAGCGCTGGCGACGACGAAACTCCTCCGGCTCGTCGGCTCCGTGAGGCTTTCTCTAACACCGCCCGCCGCACGCATCGCAACGGGCAGGCATAACCCGCCTCTGGTGTTCTCGTGTCTGGCAACAAACGACCGGGGCGTGCCGATACCAAACCTTCCTGTCAGGCTCTCGGTCGGAGATTCGTCTCAGGTCATATGGTCCAACGCGTCGGGGGTTGCCGAGGTTACCCGTTCAGAGATCCATTCCACCAATGGGCGGTTCCTTTTCTCGGCACAACTGGACCTTCCGGTTGACGTTAGATCGCTTCCCGACATCGCGCGCACTGTTCCTTCGGTATCGTCCTCCCTCGAGGTAGTTCCGCGTACCGAAACGATAAGGTTGCTCGTTGTGGTGGACGAGTGGCACAATCGCCGGTCACCGTCCCGGCGGACGGCCGAGGAGAGACTCATCGCCGCGTTGCGGGAGCGCGGCTTCACGGTGGTCAGCGCGGCCGAGTTCCCGAGGAACGAAATCGGGAACCCCTGGAGCAATCAGAACGACGCGTTTGACCTTGCCCGGAAGAGCCATTCTGATTTTCTCGTATGGGGGTCTGTGGAAACGGGCGAGGCAACGCTCGTGCCCTATTCCACCAGCCTGTACGCAACATCCGCGACTGCGCAGATCAGGGCGATTGATGCGGTGTCGCAGAACGTCATGGCTACGGTGGTTCTGCCGGATGGAGTGATGCGGGATACCAGAGGTTTCGGCAATACGCCCGAGCGAGCGGCGGAGGAGGCCGTCACACTTGCGCGGCGCGATTTTCCCAACGGGTACGCCTACCTCGCGGAACAGCTGGAGAGGGCGCTGACCCAATAGATTGCGCCGGAAATTACCGGACGATTCCCCGTGTGGTTCCTCTTCCTCTATCCGTGAATCCGTCACTGCGTTTTTGTGTCGATCGCCTCCTCAACAGCCTTTTTGAGAGCTTCCGCGGCTGCTCTGTCGCCACCGACAGGAATGATGGGCGGAAGGATCTCTACTTCCCACGTTCCGGGGGTGATGAGAAGCGAACCGACATGGTTCCGCTCCCATGCCCCTCGAAAGGCGATCGGAACCACCGGAGTCCCCGTTCGCGCGGCAACGCGAAAAATCCAGGACCCGAATTCACCACGCCGGCCCGTGCGCGTTCGATGACCTTCCGGGAAGACGACCAGTGGCTGGCCCTTTTTGAGACGCTCTTCCACCAGCCGGAGGGACTCCCGTGTTCTTTGCGGGGTCGTATGACTCAAAGGGATATTGCCCACCCGAGCGATGATTCTGCCGTAAAGAGGCCACCGGAAGTGTTTGTCGAGCTCCACCCCCGCAATCGGGCGAGGCAGAATCGAAGCCATGACGAAAGGGTCGAAAAGGTTCACGTGGGGCGCCACTGCGACGAATGCGCCGGTCTCGCGCCGAGGGAATTCCCCGTGCAGGACTACGCGGATGCTGAGCACTCGCAATAGAGCCCTGCTCCACACCTGTACCACCCGAAAGAACCGCTCGGGAGCGAGTACGAGCCCGCAGAGCAGAATCCACGGCGCACCCATCACGAAGACAATCCACCCGCAGAACCAACGAAAAAGAGAGGAAAGGAGTCTCATGTCTGAATCCTGGAGCAATTCAGCTCCCGTTCCCATCGGATTCAGCGGATAACCAGAATCGCCCCGGGAACAAGTTCGGCTTCCAGCGGTGTTGTGCCGGCGATGTCCCCGTCGAAGAGCACGGGGAGGGAGCCGTCGGTCTCGAGAGTAAGCCTCTTGCCTCTTGCATGGGTGATCTTGGGGTGTGAAAGGATGGTGCCATTGAATATCCGTGGAAACGCCAACAGGAGGCCGGTGCGCGAAAGTTTCCCGATGGTGACGACATCAAAAAGGCCGTCGTCCACCAGTGCTCCAGGCGAAACATGCATCACGCCGCCGGTGAACTGTGAATTCCCGATATTCACCATGGTGACAGAGCCCGACCACGAAACTCCGTCCACGGTTATCTTCATGACCGGTGTTTTCAGTCGTGCGACCTCGATGAACACCCCTACGGAGTACCCGTGTTTGCCCATGAACTTCAGCCGGCGGTTCATCGTATCGCCCACGTTGGCTCCAAAACCCACAATCACATTGTTGATGAACCATCGTTCTGTCGGAACACCGTCCACAAGGATGCGACACCGGACAAGATCACACGGAGGCGCAGTGCCTGCGGTAATTCGCGCGATTGCGTTCGGAAGCTTCTGCTGATTGAAATCGCGGAGGAAGGAGTTCGATGTACCCAGGGGAAGCGTCGCGAGGGTTATGGTTCCATCCGCACGCGTCTTCGCGATCCCGTTGACGACCTCGTTCACGGTGCCATCACCGCCGACCGCCATGATACGCGTGTACCCTTCAGCGATTCCCTCGGCTGCCAGCGTGCTCGCGTCGCCGGGTTTCGTCGTGAAGCGTGTGGTCACTGCCAGGCCACGCCACCTGAGTTCGTCAACCGCGTCCCCTATCCGTTCTCCGCACTTGCCTCCGGCCGCGGTAGGGTTGACGATTGCGAGCCAGCGTTTTTCTTCATCCCCCATATGCGTTTCCATACATGGGTACGACCGTTGTCGCCACGGTCTGACGGGTCTGCGCGACAGACTTGGCACTCAAGTCCCACGAACGCGTGGCGTTCAAGGTTGTTCAAGAGTACAAAACGGAGCTAGATTTACCAAACCCGCGCCAAAGGCAGTTGCTCCGGGACAGTTGGCGAGACGCCGTTGCATTTCGAGGAAGACCCGTGCTCGCGTCAGAACGTGCGACCGGTAGCGAATTGACGCTTCGTACCTTGGTGGCAACGGGTGCCTGAAACGGAAGTGCCTGAAGCGGATTCCCAACTCGTTGCCGGTCTCGCGGCAGACAACGCGAATGCGGTGGGTCCGGAATGCATGAGACCCACTCAGGCGCGGGAAGATCGCCCGGCCGCCATTCCAGAGATGGATGGTGAGGCCGTCCGGCTCCGATTCCACATTCAGAACGGCGACCTGTTCGGCTGCAAGGCTTGCGAAGAGTGACCCGTGGAGGACGACGCATTGCGGAAGCGAGTGCTGATGGTAATGTCGGTCGTCATGCTGCTCTCCGGGCCGGAAACAGCCTCGGCTCTCGGCCGTCCTCTCTGGGCGACCTGCACGTTCGGCTCGCCACGGGCTGAAGTCGGGCTGACGCTCACAGGAACGACCAATGTCTCCACATCCAACGGAAAGACCTACGTACAGCAGAACACAACCAGCAACGGCGTGCTGTCGTTTTCGGTTGCCCCGGCCCACCTCGATGGTGTAGCACACGGTGTGTTCGTCATCGTTGACGCGGACAGCGGGAGTGGGGACGTGGCTGTCAGTTACCGGGCGCAGACCAACACCACGTTCGTTTTGACATCCGCAGTGGAAGTACGCACCCAGGGAGCAGTAACAAAGCGTGTATTCTGGTTGGACACGTTGGATGTGTCGGGAGGTATCGCCGTCGTCTTCAGTGGATTCGGGGCCCGTGGTATTACCCTGCGCACCGTTCGCGTGTGGGGCGCGCCGGGTCCCTACGTTTTTCCCGCTCATCAGGATTTTGCGGGGCGTTCGTTCTCGCCACGCGACCCACTCGTGTTGACGTATTACTTCTACTGGTATGACGTGTACGGTGGCTCCCACATGCGAAACGGAGATGGTTCCGACGCGCTGCAGGACCACCCTCAGACAACTGACGATTTCAGTTTCAAATCTGTCGACTGGCACGTATCGCAGATGCGCGACATGATAGAAGCGGGTATTGACGTGGTGCTGCCGGTCTACTGGGGCGGGTCGGTCGAGATGACTGGCTGGTCGGTGGAAGGAATCGAGAAGCTCGTGATTGCCCAGCAACAGATGCGAGCACGTGGAGAGAATCCGCCACAGATCGGAATGTTCTTTGATACTTCGACGCTGGAATACACGGAGCAAGTGCTGAAATTCGGCGCCATGAAAAGCGACCTTACGACGCCGTTTGGTAAAGCGTTCTTTTTCAAACAGATCCGGGACTTTTTCTCACTTATCCCTCCCGAGATGTGGGCTCGAGTGAACGGACAGCCCCTCGTGGTCCTCTACGGCGCCGGATTCGCGTCCAGGCACGACCAGAGCACAATTACGACGATGTATGATTTGTTTGGGACCAGTTTCGGAGGATTGCGTCCTTTTGTGATAAAGGAAGTGAGCTGGCAGGTCTACACGCCGTTTGAATACGCATGGGGCGCAGCCCTGAACGGTCCAAACGGGTACACGGGGACCGCTGCGGTCGGTCCCGGATACAACGATTCCGCGGTGCCGGGACGGACGACTCCTGTCCGCGACCGCGAAAACGGGGAGTTTTACAAGCGCTCATGGCGCCAGGCGCTTTCCTGGGGAAGAAAGTTCGTCCTGGTGGAAACCTGGAACGAATTCCACGAGGGTACCGACATCGCGAGGAGCCGCGAATACGGGGATTACTACATCCGGTTGACCCGCCAGTTCGCGGACATTCACAAGGGCCCGGTACGTTTTTCCGACCCCCAACCGTCGGGATGGGTTCGAACGTTGTCCACGAACGTGTCGATACGAGCGGAGGTTGACAACGTCGCCCGGCTGGACCCTCTGTCGGTGGAGTGCCGTTACTCGACAGATAGCGGAGCGACGTGGATGACGCTTCCGGCGCGCGCGGTGGCGCAGGGTGACTCGCTCTACCTGTTGACCGCGGAGAATGTGCCCTTCGGACAGGCAAGCACCGCGCTCGCAACGCCGAACCGGTTCATGTTTGTAATCAGGAGCGCGGTGGGGGACACGGCGTTCGAGAGTCTTCCGCAGCCAGTCTGGCTGGGGTACCCTCCTTCTGCAGAAGGAAGCGTTGTTCTTGGTGCGCAGAATAACGAACAGGGTCTCCACCACGTCCTGATGAATGCCGGCGACGGGTGGACTGCTCCGGGATCAAGAGGCGATCGCGGTGCGCGGTGCAATCTGCCGCAATCCGGGCAACAGGGGAGCTACTTCTACTTTCAGGTGGATGACTCCCTCATCTGCAACGGGAGCGACCCCGAAGCGTGGGTGGAGGTCACCTACTGGGATGGAGAGGGTACCTGGTTTGAGCTTCAGTACGATTCCCGTGGCACCGCATTTCTCGATGCCTACAAGGCGGCGGGAAGGAGGTCGATCACCGGCGTTCAGGAGTGGCGAACCACCACCTTCAACCTCAAGGACGCCTGGTTCGGGAACAGACAGAACGGAGGATCCGATTTCCGGGTGTACGCAAACGGGACGGCGTGGATCCACCAGGTGCGGGTGTACACAAAAGCTCATCCTGCGGGAGTCACTTCAGGGCCCCCGAAGGGACAACCCCTCGTATGGATGGGAGATCCTCAACCGAATCCGTTCAATTCCTCTGTGCTTGTGCCCCTGCGGATTCCGGATGGGCGGACGGCAGTTGTCAGCGTCGTCAACGCTGCGGGTCAGGTGATCCGCCAGTGGAATGAGAGTGCCGGTTCCAGATTGCTGGCCTGGGATGGGACTGATAAGGCCGGCCGGCCGCTCGGGAGCGGGGTGTATTTCGTACGGGTGCAATGCGGAGAAACAGCGCTTACGCGGAGAGTCACCCTTTTCCGATAACGCGAAACCGAACGCAGTGGGCGTTCCCTGCCCCAAGCTGTCCGCGCCCTCGTTCTGCACAGGTGAGGGAGTTACCCGGCAAGGTAATCTCTGAGCGTTTGATTGCGGGAGGCGTGCCGCAGTTTTCTCAGAGCTCTGTCCTTTATTTGCCGAATTCTTTCTCTCGTCAACCGGAATTCCACGCCGATTTCTTCCAGGGTCCTGCGTTCCTCCGTATCGAGCCCGAAGAATCGCTTCACGATCATCTGTTCGCGCTGGTCAAGCCCTTCCATGGCCCGTTGAAGCGCTTCCCGGCAATCCTGCATTTCCAGTTCCTCGGCCGGCGAAGCAGCGCGCTCATCGAAAAGGATTTCGGAGAGATGCACGTCATCTTCGCCCACGTGGGCGTCGAGTGAGCTGACTTTGGCCTGGAAGGAGAGCACTCCGTCCGCCGGCGCCCCCGGGGAGACCTCGTCCACTACCCGATCCCAGGCAACCGAGTCGCTGGTTTCCTGTTCGAGCCTGTCATGGAGCCGCTCCAGTTGGAGCATACGGTTTGTGCGGCCGGCAGGGATACGCATGGGCCTCGCCTGACGTGAAAGCGCCTGCAGGATCGCCTGACGTATCCACCACACCGCGTACGATATGAACTTGTACCCCAGCGTTTCGTCAAAACGGTCGACCGCGCGAACCAGACCAAGGTTCCCTTCCGCAACAAGATCCACCAGCGGCAGCCCCCTGTGCTGGTACCGTTTGGCGAAACTGACAACGAACCGGAGGTTTGCGCGCACGATCCGTGCCCTTGCTGCGTCGTCGCCCGCGCGCGCCCTCCTCGCCAGCTCAACTTCTTCCTCGCGCGTCAACATCGGAATGGTACGGATGTCTTCGAGATACCGCCGAAGGCTGTTGTCCGCACCAAGACTGTTTGCCTCAAGTTGTTCGTGCGTCGTTGCCATGGAAACCCTTCCGCTCGAAAGAGCGCATCGCGTCCACGTTCGCCGCACGAAACGGGTACCAGTGATGCGACGCGCTCTATGACATGTTGGCGATTATCGCCGAACCGAATTCTGAGCACCGCACTTCATGTGCGTCTTCCATTAACCGCGCGAAATCATACGTGACCGTCCGCTGCGCAATCGTTCGTTCCAGGCCCTTCACTACGTAATCCGCTGCTTCTCCCCACCCGATGTACCGAAGCATCATCTCGCCGGACAGAATGACTGATCCCGGATTGACCTTGTCCTGCCCCGCGTATTTGGGAGCAGTTCCATGCGTGGCCTCGAAAATCGCATGACCGGTCTCAAAATTGATATTCGCCCCCGGCGCGATGCCTATTCCGCCAACCTGCGCGGCGAGAGCGTCGGAAATGTAGTCACCGTTGAGGTTTGTGGTTGCAATGACGTCAAATTCCACCGGCCTCGTCAGAACCTGCTGGAGAAAGATGTCCGCGATGGCGTCTTTGATGAGAACCTTGCCTGCGGGAACATTCCCACCGCATTCCTCCCACGTAACCACGTGGTCCCGGTATTCCCTCTTCGCCAGCTCGTATCCCCACGAACGAAATGCGCCCTCGGTGAACTTCTGAATGTTGCCCTTATGGACAAGCGTGACGCTTTTCCGCCCGTTTTTGATGGCATAGTCAATTGCCGCGCGTACAAGGCGTTCCGTTCCGGTTCTGCTGATTGGCTTCAGCCCCAGCCCCGAATCCCGCCGGATGGTCCATCCGAACCGCCGCTCACAGAAATCGGCCAGTTCGTTGGCCTCGGTGGAGCCTTCCTTCAGTTCCAATCCCGCGTAGACATCTTCAGTATTCTCGCGGAATATCACCATATCCACGAGTTCCGGATGCTTCACCGGGCTTGGTACTCCTTCAAACCACTTCACCGGCCGCAGGCACACGTACAGGTCCAGCAGTTGCCGGAGGGCGACGTTAAGGCTGCGAATGCCGCCTCCGACTGGCGTTGTCAACGGGCCCTTGATGCCCACGAGGTAGTGCGTGAAGGCGTCCACGGTTGCCTGTGGCAGCCATTCGCCGGAACTGTTGAATGCCTTCTCTCCGGCAAACACTTCCCTCCACGCGATACGCCGTGTCTCGCCATACGCCTTTTCGACGGCAGCATCAAAAACCCGGACCGCCGCCCGCCAGATATCCGGCCCCGTGCCGTCGCCTTCCACGTAGGGGATAATCGGCACGTCCGGGACCACAAGCGTTCCGTCCTGGACTCGTATCGGTGATTCGGTTTTTGCGGTCATCATGTTCCCTTTGTTGAAGAAAGGAGTAATACAAACGGCGTGCCACACCGTGTAATGCACGCAAATCACTTATAAACAATTATTTAAATTCGTGTTTATTGAAACATGAGCAAAATTCCCCAGCGATCAAGACCGGCATTGGGTAATATTACCCAAATGGAGATGTGATGCAAATTACTTGAACTTGCGAATCTCAGGGGCGCTCGTTGCTCTCCGGAGCAGTCATTCCAACGGGGCTACGAAATGTACGGAGACGGGTTGCCCGTGTCTCCCCCTCCCCGTTGCGCTGGAAACCACTGCTGCTGAACTTCTCCACGTCCCGCCAGAAACCACCCGTGTGCGGAGGATGCGGCCATGTCATTTCCCATGCCTTTCCCTTCTGACCCTGATCTGATCCATGCATGGACTTTCTCCCGGCTTTCGGCTGCACTGGATAGCGGCGACGCGGCGCGGAGCTCTCTTGCCGCATCGACCTGGCCCGAGGAACGCAGGCAGCGCAGAGAACAGATCGGCCGGGTGCTGGTGCCGGACTGGGAAGTGCCTGACCCGTGCGTCACCATCACCGGGTCCATCTCGCGCTCGGACAAACGAACCGGTGCGCGGTGGAAGATCCTCAAACTGCGCTTCCAGTCGTTGGAGGATTACTGGGTCACCGCGTTGCTGTACGTGCCGGAAACGGGGCGCGGCCCGTTCCCCGGGATGATCGTCGCGAGCGGCCACCTTGTCGAAGCCAAAGCGGGGGCTGAGTACCACGGCATCTCCGAGGAACTCGCCCGCCAGGGGATGGTGGTACTTGCGTTTGACCCGGTCGCACAGGGCGAACGCGTGCAGGCGTGGGACTACGTGGACAACAAGTTTCTTGTGGGCTGGGGAACCACCGAGCACGATTACGACGGTCAGCGCGCGCTTCTTTGCGGGTGGCCGCTTGCTCAGGCGTTCGTCTGGGATGGACAACGGGCTCTCGACGTTCTGTTGAGCCGTCCGGAAGTGGACCCGTCACGCGTTGGAGTATGTGGGATATCAGGCGGAGGCACCCAGACGACGTGGCTTCTGGCAGCCGAGGATCGGTTCACCGCTGCCTCGCCGGCATGTTTCATCACCGGGTGGCGTGAGCAATTCGCCGCGCGGGTGGGCGCTGATCCCGAGCAGTTTCCTTTTCCTGCGAACGGCTGGGGATGGGATCAGGCGGATGTTCTGCTCAGCTTCGCGCCGAAGCCGCTGCTCATCGTTGCAGCGACGCGGGATTTCTTTCCCATCGAAGGCACGCGATTGACGTATCAGAAGCTGAAAGACGCCTACGCCCTGATTGGCGCGCCGGGCAACGTAGCGATGTTCGAAGGGGATTTCGACCACGCGTATCATCCCCCTCTTCGTGAGGCTACGGTGCGCTGGTTCTGCGGGGTGTTCGGAATCCCGTACGACGGCATGGGTGCTACCGAAGCCCCGTGCGATCCCGACGACCTTCGAGTGACGCCGACCGGCCAGCTTCTCACCAGCGGCTTCACACGAACACTGCGGCAGTGGATCGCGCACAACGCGCCCGATCGCTCAAAGTCTCGGGTGAGAGGTTCTGCGCTGTACCACCCGGACGTCTGGCAGGCTCGTCGCCGGGCGCTTTTGTCCGAACTTCTGGGCATTCCGTCCGAAGCCCCGCAACCGTCCGCCATACCTCTGGAAACGAACTCCTGGGAAGGACTTACCGTACGCCGGTGGCTGCTCACGTCGGAACCGGGGGTCGAGATTCCCTGCGCGCTTGTTTTCCCGCCGAACGAGCCGTGTGGCCTGCTGTGCTTTCTCCACGAAAAGGGCGCCGCCACCGGGTGGCAACTTGCGGGAGGGCCACTTTCAGAGGCCGTAGACGAGGGCTGGGCCGTGCTGTCGGTTGATCCCAGAGGAGTTGGTGCCGGAGTCTGTCGCACACAGGGAAATTTCTACCCCGACTATCACGGGCGTTTCGGGGTCGAGTCCCATATCACATGGACATGGACCATGTTGGGCAGGCCTTTTTTCGGACAGCGCGTGTTCGATGTTCTCCAGGCGTTGAGGTGGGCGCGGAATCTGCCGGATCTGGCGGGCAGGAAAAACGCGTTGGTAGGAGTCGGCTCAGGCGCTTTGTGGGCCCTTTTTGCCTCCGCGCTTGACGGGATGGTTGACAAAACGCTCGCACATGCGCCGCTTTTCGCATTTGGGTCTCTTCTGGACGCGCACGATCACTCATGGCACGTCAGCAGCCTGCCGCCGGGTATGCTCGCGTGGGGCGATGTGCAGCATGTCGCTGCCCTGATCTCGCCACGCGAATTGACGCTTCTACACCCGGTTGATGCCGCCAGGTCGCCGGTGTCCCGCCTTGCCCTGTCGAGGGCATACCGCGATGCTCGCTCGGTGTTCAATGCGCAGGGAACTCCATCGCGGCTCACCCTTGTTCCGGCGGAACACTGCGGAAGGTGTGAGCGGCCGCGCTACGCAGACTGGCTTCGCGATTGAAGGCGTGCGACGCCGATTTATAGCTCCCCCGTCTGTTTGAGACTGACCCAGGTATCACGGCCGACGATTATGTGGTCAATCACCTCGATGCCCATGATGAGGCCCGCCTCAACAAGACGGTGGGTCAGCGCCAGATCGTCGCGGGAGGGTGTTGGGTCGCCGGACGGGTGATTATGGACAACAATCACCGCGGAGGCGGAATGTTCGAGAGCAGGTGCGAATACCTCGCGCGGATGTACGAGCGTGCCGCTCAATGTGCCGACGGAAATGGTAGTCTTGTGGATCAGTTGGGTTCTCGCGTTCAGGTAAAGACAGACGAAGTGCTCCTGCTTTGCCTCACGGAGCTCCGGGGCAACCTTCATCACGTCAGAAGGCCGGGCGATTTTGGGTAATCCTCCAAGCCCCCGTTCCAGACCGCGTTTCGCAAGCTCGACCGCCGCTGCCAGACGCGCCGCGGACTGCGGCGTGATTCCGGGAACGCGAGATATCTCCTCCCAGGGCAGCACCACGAGTCTTTCCAGCGGGTACTCCTCGGCAATCGTATGGGCGGCTTTGATCGTATCTCCCTCGGAATCCAGAACGAGCGCAAGCAAATCTCCGTCGCTCAACCCCGACGGCCCGAGGCGTTCCAATTGCTTCATCGGGGGATCGATCTCCGGGGTATGCCGGCCGTCGGGCCCGGCTCCGCCCTTCGTGGCGCTCTGGTTGTTCCGCGGCATGTCAGTGTACCGATTTCACGGTATCGCCAACACGAATGAGGTCCGTGCGCCTTCTGCCGGCCATCTGTGAACGGTCCACCGGCAACGCTACGTCACGAGACCCTATTGGCGCGCCCTGCGAGTTCCACGCCATCCGCTCAGACAGAACAGTGGCATGCGCAGGCCGCTCCGGCAGCGGCATCAAGGTGCTCAGCCTCTCCTGTGCGTGAACTACGACAAGCCGCGCTTTCACCATCTCCCAGATACCGAGTTCTGCCCGGGTCTCCGGGTCAACTACAGGCTCCACGGGTTGAACCACGACGTACTCATCCCCGACGGAGACTCCGTGCTCCAACCCTATGTCGGCCACAAGGGTGTACTCGTCAACGATCCGAACGATTCGGCCGGTCACCATGTCACTGACTCCTTGCGTAGCAATTGGGTTCGCGCCTCAACGCGGGCGGCGTTTTTGCGAGAGAAGCCACCCGGGCAGCTCCGGTTCGGCAAACACGCTCTCCCAGATGCCGTGCCCGGCTCCTGCATACTCCGTATACCGAACCGGATTTCCAGCCGCACGCAGCGCGGCCACCATTTCTCGCGTGCGCTCGACAGGTACGGTCGGATCGAGCTCACCGTGGAATGCCCACACGGGGACTTCGACGGCGAATCTCGCCCGAAAAGGCGATCCCCCGCCAGAAACTGGAATCGCCGCGGCAAACAGAGACGGCCTTTTCGTGATGATGTCCCAGACTCCGAAGCCTCCGCGGCTCTGGCCGATCAGATACACGCGGTTCGTGTCCAGTGAAAGCTGCTTCGTCAGCACGCTGACGAGTTCAAGAGATGCCTCGGCACTCGGCGAAAGCTCGTCCGAGTCCCTGCCGTCCCAGCGGGAATCACCGGAAGCCTGCGGGGCAACAACGTATACCGGCAGCGTCCCCTGAACATCGGGGCGCGTCCAGAGGCGCGTACCGTACGTATTTCCCCCGCTGATCTGCTTGAGGTTATCGGTGCCCAGTCCGGCCCGTCCGTGCAGGTAGAGGATGAGCGGGTACGATTGCCCGTCGCGTGCCGAATCGGGAACAAAAAGACGATAGGGCATCTCCACGCCGTTCGATGCCGTGAAGTGCGCGGCACGGAAACCATCAACCGTGGGTGCGTCAAAGGGTGCCGACCCCGGAATTGCAGCGATTGCGGGGGCTCCCGCCGCGGCACGCGCACGCGCCATCGGTGCCTCCATTGACAAGGCAGCTCTAACGCTCCAGAAGCAGATGCGCATTGTCCCTGACTTTCAGAGCCGCCGCGACAATGTCATCCATATCGGCGGTTTCGCCGAGGAGGATGGGTTGCGTCAGCCAGAGCGCCTCCTCAGCGCAGGCCTTTTCCGTGGCAACGCACTGGATTGATCCGAAGTCCACGCGCTGCGCGGCGTGTCTCGGGTCGAAATTCTTCTCCAGGAATACAGGCTGTTTGTAAAGGGGAATGGAATAACCGGGCGAGATGGGAATGCCTTCCTTGTGCATCGCGTCAATGAACTTCGCTCGAGGCAATCCTCCGAACGCCTCACGGTCATATCGCCAGATGAACAGATGCTGCGCGTGCGCCGTCACCTGCGGCTTGCGTTCGAGAACCGTGAAACCGGGTATTTCCGCGAGCTTTCTTGCAAGATACGCGGCGTTCGTTTCGCGTGTGCGATGCTGCTCGGGGTAACGCGAAAACTGAACGGAGAGCAAAGCCGCGAGTATCTGCGACATGCGGTAATTGCCCGCTATCCGGTAATGCCCGTACCAGACGCCCTGGCTCGAACGTCCGCAATTACTGAACGATCGTATCCGTTCAGACAAATCGTCATCGTCTGTGAGAACGATTCCGCCCTCCCCCGCATTCACATTTTTCGACGATTGGAAGCTGAAAATACCCGCAGCACCGATGTGGCCGACTCCCGTGCCATTCCACTGCGCGCCCCACGCCTGTGCGGCGTCTTCCATGATCCAGAGCCCATGTTTTTTTGCGATCGCGAGGAGCGCATCCATGTCACACGGGCACCCGCCGAAATGGACCGGCACGATCCCGACCGTGCGGGGTGTGATCGCGGCTTCTACCGCAGCCGGGTCAATGGTGTACGTCGTCGGATCGATATCCACGAACACGGGTACTGCCCCTACGTCGATGATCGGGCTGACCGTTCCGATAAAGGTATATGCAGGGGCGATGATCTCGTCCCCGTAACCGGCACCCAGTGCCTGAAGGGCAATCCGAATCGCCGTAGTTCCGCTGTGCACGCAGATTCCGTGTTTCGCACCGTGGTACGCCGCGTACTCTTTTTCAAATCGCGCAACTCCGCTCTGGTCGGGCGGCGCGATACCCCATTTCCCGCTTTGGAGCGCCCGGGTGATCGCCTCGACGTCCTTCTCATCCCAGATCGGCCAGGCAGGAAACGGCTTGGTGCGAACCGGTGTTCCACCGAGAAGAGCAAGTTCCGACATCGCGTTGTCCCCATTGTGAATTGTGGATCATGCAAAACAAGACTCGGGCAAAGAATACCGATCCTGTGGGAACCGGTCAACGGGCAGGATAGCCGGGAAGCGTGAAGACTCGACAAGGTCAAGGAAATTCAGTACATTCTAATGCTTTCTCTATTGCGAAAAACTCGAAGGGTGATTCCACGGTGGCGGTTTTGTGATACGCAGCATGACGGGTTTCGGACGAGGGCAGTCCTCGGTGGGCGGGTATTGCATCACCGTGGAGATTCGCTCCGTAAACAGCAAGTTCATCGAAGTCTCGTGCAGGATCCCTCACGCCCTTTCCTCCCTCGAACAACATGTGATCGAAGTTGTTCAGGAACGGCTGGGAAGAGGCAAAGTGTCAGTCAACGTTTCTCTCGACAACTCCGCCGGCAACGGCACTTCCACCGTGCGCGAGGTGATTCCAAACCTGCCACTGGCCGAAGCGTACAAAAAGGCAGTGGAGACGGTACGAGATCATCTGGGTATGTCTGCTGACGTCGACCTCGCGGCGCTCGTTCGTATGGACGGCGTTCTCGCCGTCCGCGACACTCAGCTTGAAAGCGAAACGGCGGCTGCTCTTCTTGATGGCGCGCTGGATGCCGCGATCGAGGAGTTGCAGACCATGCGGTGCAAGGAAGGAGAAGCCCTTGCAAAGGACTTCCTTTTCCGCATCGACAGGCTCCGCGAACTCGTCTCTCTGGTTGAGGCACGTGCACCGGAACGTGTAGAGGAAGCGAAACGTAAACTGACAGAGCGAATATCTGCGCTTCTCGGCTCAAATTCGGTAGATCCGCAACGCATTGCGATGGAAGTCGCGATTCTCTCTGACCGCGCCGACATCACCGAGGAGTGCGTCCGCTTCCGGTCGCACCTCGACCAGTTTGTCAACCTGATGCGGGAAGACGCCTCGGGGCGCAAGCTCAATTTTCTTCTGCAGGAGATGGGGCGGGAAGTCAACACTACCGGTTCCAAGTCCAATGATTCGACGATTGCGCACCTGGTGGTGGAGATGAAAGAGGAGATCGAACGCCTCCGGGAACAGGTACAAAACATCGAATGAACAGGGGGGTGTCCCATGCAGTCACGCGGATTTGCTCTGGTGATTTCAGCACCCTCGGGCACGGGGAAATCAACGATAACAAAGGCCGTTCTGGAGGCGGAAAGCCGTTGCGTGCAGTCTGTATCAGCCACAACGCGAAAGCCGCGCGCCGGCGAGGTTGACGGCAAGGACTATTTCTTCGTGTCGCTGGATGAGTTCGAGCGCAAAAAGCGTGACGGCGAACTGATAGAATGGGCAGAATTCGCGGGGAATTTCTATGGAACGCCCCGGGCTTTCATCGAAAAGGCGAAGGCCCACGGTGACATCGCGGTTCTCGACATTGACATTCAGGGAGCGGCTCAGATTCGGCGAACGATGCCTGATGCCGTCACGATTTTCGTGGCGCCGCCCTCTCTCGCGGCGCTCGAACAGCGACTTCGCGCGCGGAAAACGGAAACGGAAGAGGCGATTGCCAGGCGTCTGGCGCGTGTCCCTTCTGAACTTGCCGCTGCGAAGTACTACGATTACCTGGTGTGGAACGACCGGGTGGAGAACGCGGTTCAGGCAGTTCTGGAGGTGATCAGAGTGGAATCCCGTCGGATTTCGCGCATGGATCTTGAAGGTGATTGGTTGCCGAAAGTGTAGTGATGTGGTGAGATGATAAATCGGTCTTTGTGAACGAGGAAAGACGGAGACGTGAAATGTTGCTGGTAGATCAACTTACGAGACACGGACATTCGGTGTACAGCATTGTGATTGCTGCGGCAAAAAGAGCGCGAAAGATTAACGATTGGCGCATTCAGCGCGCAAAGATCCTCGGCGAAGAGACGTTTGGCCCGAAACCAACCGTGCAGGCGCTGGAAGAAATCGCCAATGGAACGGTCAAAGTGGTCAGGGAAGACGCCGGAAGACAGCAACAGGCCATCTCTGCGTAGGTTTCTTGCGCGGGCCTGGTTCCTGGCAACCGGCAGTGCGCAGGCGGGATTTTTCGCGGTCAGTGCTCGTGGTCAGCCACCGAGTTTTGCAAGTTCTTCGAAGAAACCCGGATAGGTCTTGTTCACGCATTCCGGATTGCTGATCACAACTCCGGGTTGACGCAACCCTGCGATGGCGAAACTCATCGCTATGCGGTGGTCGTTGTACGTTTCTATCATCGCACCGCGTAGCGGTGCGGGAGTGATGCGCAAACCATCCTCGAACTCCTCCACCTGTGCCCCGAGTTTCCTTGCTTCTGTCGCGATGGCCGCGATGCGGTCCGATTCCTTCACTCTGACATTGCCGATTCCGCGAATACTGGTGGGGGAATCCGCAAAGAGCGCCACGACGGCAAGGGTCATGGCGGTATCTGAGATGTCCGCCATATCCGCTGATATTCCGTGCAGGGGTTTTCCCGTAACCTCGGTCCAGTCGGCCCCCTCGCGGACAACACATCCCATTGCCTCGAGCAGACGAACAAACGCGCGATCACCCTGTACGCTGTTTTTCCCGATGCCTGTGACGCGGATGGTACCCCCGGTTATTGCGGCCGCGGCAAAAAAATACGACGCGGCGGACGCATCCGGTTCCACGGCGAACGTGGTACCGAAGTAGCGAGAATTCGCGGCAACGTGGTAGACATGAGGCTCGGTTTCTTCGACGTCCGCACCGAACGCTCGCATGACATGGCGTGTCATACCGACGTACGGCGCGGAAACAAGGCCGTTTTTCACGGTTACCACGGTGTCACGTCTGGCGTACGGTGCTGCCATCAGAACGGCACTGACAAACTGGCTGCTGGTTGTGCCATCGATCTCGCAACTGCCTCCGTCGAGTCCGTCGGCGCGTATGAGAACGGGCGGGAATGGGTCGTTGCAGGCCAGCACATCAGCACCGAGGGCGCGCAGGCCGTAGATGAGGTCGAGAATGGGACGTTGTCTCATCCGCTCGTCGCCGTCAACGGTATACACCCCCGTGCCAAGGGTCAGTGCCGCCGTGAGGAACCTCATTGCGGTTCCGGCATTCCCGACGAACAGGTCCGCTTTCTTTGCCGGGAATCTGCCCGAACACCCGCGCACGCGAATCACCGTTCCGTCCGCGCTCACGCTGAGGTCCACGCCAAGTTTCCGCAATGCGCTGATCATGTATCTGCTGTCGTCTGACACGAGCGCATTGGAAATCTCTGATTCGCCGTACGCAAGCGCGGCGCACAAAAGCGCGCGATTTGTGAGGCTTTTCGAGCCGGGAGGGCGAATCGTCGCGTGGAGCGAGCTTACCGGTGTGATGGGGCGCGCGTGCGTTTTCATTTCTGCTCTGCCCTGCGTGTTGTGCCTCCGCTGAACGGTTCAAACGAGAGCACAAGAACGACAAACCATTGGCCTCGTCGCCTATCGTAATGTAGGTTCGAACACGTAAGAAGTCTAGAGCGAATGCGCTCATAATGCTGACGCAGGGGCGAGGGTGTTCGGGACCGGAAGGAGGGCAGGCACCATGAGTGCAGACACCACGAGCGGGGATTTCCTCAAACCGTCGAAAAAGACACCTGTGCGCGTAACCGTCAGGAATCCGGAACGGGAAAAAGCCGGTCAACTGACACCGAAGGAAACGGAGATACCGCATCTTGCGGAGGAAAAGGCACCGCAGACACGGGTTGTGTATTCAACGCGGGGGTATGAGTATGAAGCCCCGTTCAATTATCCCAATGTCAACTGCGAACTGGGCCGTTTCGGAACGGGAACAGGCGCCCACCCGGACGGAATGGAGCTGGACATCCCACCTTTCGGCGCGATCACGATCGAAGAGGCGGAGCCGATCATTGGAGTGACCGTAATCGGGAGCCCGTGCATCCCTCCGGGAACCATCCTGGTGTTCGGCGAACCTCTCGAATGGAAGTACGGGCGTTCGGGTGTGAAGTTCAAACAGACGAATATCTGGGGTGAGCACCTGTACCGCTGGGGCGCAAATCCGGAGTTCGAGGAAGGAAATCGGCACGCGGGGCTGGCCAGCGTGCACTTCGAAATTCCGGATTGCCGCAAGGTGACGGTGATGGGATACGGTCAGCTTGACGTCCATGTGAGCCCGCCAGAATGGACGCCCGGCAAAGGCCGCCAGGGACTGGAGCAATACGAGACGCCCGGTGAAGACTGGTGGAATGACGCACATTACAACGTGCGGACCATCCGGATTACGGTGCGCGTGCCTGCCTGATATGGGCGCGGCACGCACGAATCGCGATCGCGATAGAGAGCCGGTTCCCGGTCCGTTCATTGCCCATTCGCGGCCACGGGCTTACCTTTTCTGCGGGGTTTTCCGCTTCTGTGAATTCTGTTCGGGCCGTCCATGCGAGTCAATTTCCTCACAGTAGGGTGCAAACTCAACAACTGCGAAAGCGAGGTGCTCGAGCGGCATTTCTCCCGGGCGGGCTGGGACGTGGTATCCCGCGAGGAACCTTCGGACGTGACGGTGGTAAACACCTGCACCGTGACGGCGCGGAGTGATGCCGATTGCCGCAAACTCATCCGGCGCGCGAAAGCAATGAACCCCGCGGGCAGGGTTGTGGTTACCGGTTGCCTTGCGGAAAGGGCCCCGGACGCGCTGGCCGGTATGCCGGAGGTTGCAGCCGTAATCGGAAACCGCGCGAAGAAAAACCTGCTTTCCATCGTCACCGCTGAACTTCAGAAAGCCTCCGGCCCTGTGATCGCTTCGGGGGATCAGAGCGGGCCGGGTTTCCTCCCGCTTTCGCCCCGGGTTGGATCTCTCTCAGCGACGAGAACACGCGCAACGGTTCAGGTGCAGGAAGGGTGCGATGAACACTGCACGTACTGCATTGTCCCGCGCGTTCGCGGTCGAAGTCGTTCAAGACCGATTGAGGACATCGTCGCGGAAACGGAAACTCTGGTTGCAGATGGTTCCGTTGAGATTGCGTTGACGGGTGTCAACACGGGTGCCTGGGGGCTCGACCTCGGAGCCGAAGGGGGCATCGCTGCCGTCGTGGACGCCATCCTTCGCGTTCACACTCCGTCGGGACAGAGGGTTGAACGCCTTCGCCTCAACTCCCTCGAACCGCAGGCGATCACACCGGATCTGGTGCGCAAGTGCGCTATGGAACCGCGTGTATGCCGCCATTTTCACGTGCCTCTGCAGAGCGGGAGCGATGCGATTCTCAGAAAGATGAACCGGCGCTACACTGCCGCGGAATACGCGCAGAAGATAGAGCTCATTGCGGAACATATTCCTGACGTGGCAATTGGCGCGGACGTGATGGTGGGATTCCCGGGCGAAACGGATGAGCAGTTCGGCGAAACCTTTGAACTGGTGCAGCGCTTGCCGCTCACGTATCTCCATGTCTTCCCCTTTTCCCCACGCGAGGGAACGCCAGCTCTCCGACTTGGCCCTGCAATCTCCTCAGAGCGGAAGCAGGAACGCAGCCGCGCGTTGAGGGAACTGGGAAACAGGAAGCGCCTTCAGTTTCACATGCGACACGTGGGCAATGTCGTGACGGTTCTTCTTGAAGGGAAACCAGTGACCGCCACCACGGTGCTTCGTGGATTGACCGACAATTACATCCGTGTCGCCGTTCAGGCTCCTTCAAATCGCATCAACACGTTGGTGCCCGTGTATGTCGAAGACGCTTCCCGGGAGGGGGTGCGGGGCGTTCTGGTAGACGAATGCTCCACGTCATTTTCACGGACTCGAGGGAGTCAGAAATGAGGGGCCGTCAACTCGACGTACTCGGCTGTGACGCCGGCGCGAGTGAGTCACATGTGAACACCACAGAACACATGCGAGTCTATGTGGAGACGTACGGGTGCCAGATGAACGTGGCGGATTCGGAACTGATCACCGGGATACTCTCCCGAGCGGGTTTCCAGATGGTTTCCGGTCCGGAAAGTGCCGACGTGATTCTGCTGAATACGTGTGCAGTTCGAGAGAACGCCGAGGAGCGCGTATTTGGCAGGCTGGGAGAGCTTACGCAGTACAAGAACTCGCGGCCGCACGTTCTCATGGGAGTGGTGGGTTGCATGGCCGAACACCTGCGGGAAGAAATCCTCGGGCGGGCGAAAGCGGTGGGGCTCGTTGTCGGGCCCGACTCGTACCGGAGGCTTCCTCATTTGATCGAATCAGCGCTCGCCGGTCCGGTAGTTGATATTACGCTGGATAAGAGCGAGCAGTACCTCGGGCTGGAGCCCGATCGCGGTGGGGGTGTGACTGCGTGGATTCCGATCATGCGTGGTTGCAACCGCTTCTGCACGTTCTGCGTGGTTCCGTATACGCGCGGCAGGGAGAAAAATCTCCCGCCGGAGGAAATCGTACGGCAGGTGGAACACGCGGTGAATCTCGGACACAGCGAAGTATGCCTGTTAGGCCAGACTGTGAATTCATATCGCCACGGAGATACTGACTTTGCCGACCTGGTGCGCATGGTGGGCGCGGTGGACGGAATCAGGCGTCTGCGCTTTATGAGCCCCCATCCGGTGGGGTTCACTGCATCGCTTGTGGACGCGATTGCGGAGGTTCCTGCCGTATGTCCTCACGTGCACCTGCCGCTTCAATCGGGTTCTGATGCGGTTCTGACGCGGATGCGCAGGGATTATTCGGCGCAGGAGTTTCGTGCGGTGCTGTCAGACCTGCGGCGCCGAATCCCCGGAATTTCGGTTTCAACAGACATTGTGGTTGGTTTCTGCGGGGAAACCGAAGATGACCACCGGAGAACTGTCGAGTTTGTTGAGGAAAGTCGCTTCGACTTCGCGTTCACATTCATGTACTCGCCACGGGCGGGCACCTTTGCCGCGCGGTTTCTCAAGGATGATGTTCCTGCGGAAGTGAAACGGCGCAGGATTTCGGAAGTGATCGCGTTGCAGGAGCGCATTTCCGCCGATATCCATGCGAAACTTGTCGGGTCGGTCAGGGAAGTGCTGTTCGAAGGTTCCGCCAAGAAGGGGGATGCACAGAGCTTCGGTCGAACGGCCGATTTCAAAGGGGTGGTGGTGGAAGGCTCGTTTGCTCCGAATTCGTTCCGGTCCGTTCGAATCACGGGCGCCAACGCCCACACGCTCACCGGCGAAGTCCTTCCCGACACAGGAGCACGGCCGTGATGATACCTCGCCGGACGCGGATCGCGATGGGACTGGCGGCGGCCGCTCTCTTCCTGTGTGCGAATCGGGTCCCTGCGGCAACGGGGACGGTCGTGGTGGTTGCCAACGGCGGCAATCGGGTTATCAGTTCCAGCGTGGAGCACGGGGTTACGTTCGTAAGTGTGCCGGACCTGGCGCGAGCCCTGGAGCTGCAAACCGAATGGGATGCCAGAACTCGGACGCTTGTTGTCCTTTCGGGCGAAACCGAGGCGGAATTCATCGCGGGCAATACGCTTGTGGTGGTGGGCGACTCCACCTTTCACCTTCGCCACGGCACGGTTCTCCGGGCGGGGGAACTTCTCGCACCGGCAGACGCCCTGCCGGGGCTGTTCAGTCTCCTGTCGCCAGTAGCGCTTCTGTGGGACGACCGGGAGCGTGTCTTCCGCACGTCCGCGGATTTCGGCTCCGGCGCGCGTGACGGAGTCACGGATGACACACATCCGAATGGGCGCAACCGATGGGAGATCGACAGAGTCGTCATCGATCCGGGGCACGGCGGACGAGACCCGGGAACACTGAGCGTGGAGGGGGTTCCGGAGAAGGAAATCACGCTCGCTATTGCCCTTCGACTTGCGCAGCTTCTGCGAGACGAACTCGGTGTAGATGTCGTAATGACCCGAACGGATGACCAGTCAGTCAGCCTTCGGGAACGAGGCCTCGCAGGCGTTCGCGCGGGCGGGAAGCTGTTCATAAGCATCCACTGTAACGCGATCGGCAAGGCCCATGTGAGCGGAGTTCAGACGTACTTTCTTTCGGATGCTGAGACGGATGAGGCCCGTGCAGTCGCCCGTGCGGAGAACGCCGCGCTCATGTATGAGGAGCACGCGGACACTCTGAGTGAAGGCGACGATCGGGAAATGGAAGAGATTCTGGCCGGATTGGTCTCTGATCGTTTTCTGAAGGAGAGCCAGGAACTGGCCGCGCTGGTTCAGAGGGAACTGGTGAGAGGTCTCCGTACCCGGGATATGGGTGTGCATCAGGCGGGCTTCTATGTCATGAAGGGAACGCTGGGCGCGATGCCGAGCATCCTGATCGAGACCGGCTACCTCACCAATCAGGATGAGGCCGCGAGACTTCGGGATGCGCGATACCAGGCGAGAATCGCGGATGCCGTACTCCGCGCCGTGCGCGAATTCAAGATGCGGTATGAAACCGAACTCGGCAGGTAGGAGCGAGAAATGGACAGGCGACCCATAGGTGTTTTCGATTCGGGGGTTGGCGGCCTCACCGTGGTGAACGAGATCCAGAGACAATTGCCGAAAGAGCGTGTGGTGTATTTCGGGGACACCGCACGGTTCCCTTACGGTTCGAAATCCGTGGAAACGGTTACCGAGTTCGCCCGGCAGGATTCACAATTCCTTCTGGAGTTTGACGTCAAGCTCATTGTAGTTGCCTGCAATACCGCCACCGCGTGTGCGCTGGATCATTTGAGGGAGCATCTGTCGGTTCCGGTTGTGGGAGTAATCGAGCCGGGAGCGGTGGCTGCGGTCCGAGCCAGCAGGAGGAAGTTCGTAGGCGTAATCGGAACCCAGGGTACAATAGCCTCAGGGGCGTATCAGCGCGCATTGACGCGGATCGACCCTTCGATCAGCGTGTTCGCGCAAGCCTGCCCGTTGTTCGTATCGCTTGCCGAAGAAGGGTGGACAGACCGCGCAGCGAGCCTTCTGATCGCGCATGAGTACCTCGATCCTTTGCGAGAGGCGATGATTGACGTGCTCGTCCTGGGTTGCACGCATTACCCTCTGTTGATGCCTGTTATCCGCCGTGTCATGGGACCGGAAACCATCCTCACCGACTCCGCGGCTGAGGTTACCCGGGAGGTGGGGCACTTGCTTCAGGAGAACGAGCTGGAAAGCGACGGAAGCGCCGTTTCCGGCCATCGTTTTTTCGTGTCCGATGCTCCCCTGAAATTCCGCGAGGTTGGCGAACGCTTTCTCGGGCGCGCATTGCCCACCGTGGAGCTGGCGACGGCGGGCTGAACGGACGGCAGTACGTGTGGGGCTTGACCGGAGTTGGAACCAACCACGCCGGGAGGGCGGGATCGGAGTTCGCGAATACCTGCGAAAGGGAATACTATGGAACGGAAAGATTTTCTGAATCCCGCGGGAATCTACCGTCCCGCGCCATTCTGGTCGTGGAACGACGATCTCCGGAATGAGGAGCTGGAAGCACAGGCGCTTGACATGAAAAAACGCGGGTGGGGCGGTTATTTCATGCACAGCCGTATCGGTCTGGTAACTCCCTACCTGAGCGACGAATGGATGGACCGGACCCGGCACACGGTGGAACTTTCCGCCCGGGAGGAGCTTTGCGCGTATCTCTACGACGAAGATAAATGGCCATCCGGGTACGCAGGCGGACTGGTTCCGCGATCGAATCCTGCAGTGAGAAACACCGCGCTCCAGTGCCATCCGGTGCCCCCTCCAGAAGACACCAATGCCGTTCTCGCGGTTTTTGCCAGGGAGTCAGGCAGATGGGTTCGGATAGACCCCGCGTCAGTTCGTTCCGGAACGGAACTGGCGTACATCAGCCAGTGGGTCGAGCCGATGGGGAATCCTTGGTTCAACGGGACGACCTACGTCGATTTGATGAATCCCGAGGCGTTCGAGGAGTTTGCGAGATCAACTCTCGACCCGTATGCGGCGCTTCTCGGGACACACTGCGGAACGACCATTCCCGGCTGCTTCACGGACGAGCCTGCCTACATCTTCTGGCATGCACGGGGAATCCACCCTTCGAACACCGTACCGTGGTCACCCGGCTTTAGAGAACGGTTCACCGGAAGATGGGGTTACGACATACTCGATCGAATTATCTCGGTTTTCAAGCGCGAGGGGGATTTTGCCCGCGTGCGCTACCACTTCTGGCGCACGGCGACGGAAATGTTTCTCGACAATTTCAGTGAGCCGTACGGACGCTGGTGCCGCGAGCACAACCTTGAATTGACCGGGCACTACATGTGCGAGGACACCCTCGTCGACCAGATTCAGTGGGTCGGTGCAGCCATGCCGCATTACGAACACATGGGCTGGCCCGGAATGGATCATCTCGGGCGCAACATCGACAACATCATGACTGCGAAGCAGGTTACATCGGTCGCTCATCAGATCGGGAAGGGCCGTGCACTCTCTGAGTTGTACGGGTGCTCCGGGCAGAATTTGACGTTCGAAGGGCGCAAATGGATCGCGGACTGGCACTTCGTGCACGGTATCAACCTTCTGAACCCTCACCTTGCGTTGTACTCGATGCGCGGCGAACGGAAACGTGATTACCCTCCCACAATCTCGTTCCAGCAACCGTGGTGGCGCTTCAATAACCTCATTGCAGATTACGAAGCGCGATTGTCGTACGCGCTTACTCGCGGGAAACGGATTTCTCAGGTTCTCGTCATTCACCCGATCGAAAGTGCGTGGGCCCTGTACGAACCCGGGGATGACCGACGCGCAGGGCAATTGAGCGAATGGTTTGATCAGGTCAGCCAGTGGTTGCTGGAAGAGCACTACGACTATGACTATGCCGACGAGTCCCTCCTGGCGAAATACGGCAGACTGGAGCACGACAGGCTGTTTGTGGGCGAGGCTGAGTACGAACTGGTGGTGATCCCGCCGTGTTTCACGTTGCGACGGACGACAGTTGACTTCCTGCAGAAGTGGATGGCGGCACAGGGCGCGGTGATCTCAATGAAACCTGTGGCGCGCAGGATTGATGCGGAAACGGACGCGTGGGATTTCGTTAGAGATACCATCGTCGTGGAGAATGACCGAACGGCATTCACGAGCGTTCTCGGCGAGCTTCTGGAGCCGAATGTTCGCATTCTTTCCCCGGAAGGTTACCCTGTGGCGCCCGTCTGGGTGCACCAGCGAGCGGACGGGGAGAAAGACCTCTTTTTCTTCGCCAACACAGACCGCACCCGTGGGTACGCGTGCGAGATTCTGCTGCAGGGAGACGGGGCAGTGGAGGAATGGGACCCGCGTACCGGGGACGTTCATGAGGTTGCCGTCGAGGTGCTGGATGACGAGGTCGTTGTGAGCAGGTTTGTTGAACCCTGCGGTTCCCTGCTGCTGGTGATGGACCGATCGAAGGATGCGCGGGAAATCAACGAAGACGACGAAGAATTCGTCGAAGAAGGGGATGAAATTGACCTCGATGGCAGCTGGTTGAGCGAGCCCCGTGATCCGAACGCGATCACCCTCGATACGGTCCGCTGGAGACTTGGCGACGGGGAGCTTCAAGGGCCGGACCCGCTCTGGAAAGTTCTTGATCCGGTGCGACGCCATTCCGGAAGGTTCTCACTGCAGTTTTCGGTCTCCGTGGAGATTGTTCCGGAGCCGGATGTGTTTCTCGTTCTTGAAACGCCGGAAGCGTTTTCGGTCAGTGTGAACGGTACCGAATTGCCGGAAACCGACTGCGGGTTTTGGGTGGATACCAGTTTTCGGAAACGCTCATTGAACGGGCTTCTGAGAACGGGCGAGAACACGATAGTTCTGAGTGGCACGGCCAACCCGAAGATCGAGCTGGAGTCACTTTATGTGATCGGTGACTTCGGTGTGAGGACAGAAGACAACCGAGCCTTTGTGATCACGTCCAGGAAGTCTGTGGTTCTTGCGCAGAACCTCGTTGAGGAAGGATTTCCGTTTTTCGCCGGAACGATAAGCCTGACCCAGTCCTTCGAAATGAACCTTTCCGCATCCGGGCAGGCGAAGCTCGTGTTCGATGATCCACAGTTCGTTGTGGCCGACGTGTGGGTAAACGGCAACAACGCCGGACAGGTGGTGTGGAGCCCGTACGAAGTGGAAATCGGGCGCTTTCTTGTTGACGGAACGAACACCATCAGGGTGGATCTGGTCAATTCGTTACGCAACCTCCTCGGGCCGCATCATCACGCGTTCGGGGAGCTTCTCGGCGTGGGGCCTGACAGCTTCAGCGATGCAGAGAACTGGACCGATGTGTACCAGTTCGTCCCGTTTGGGTTTGGCGGAGCACGGGTGATCGTGGAGTCGTGAGCTTCCGGGTTGCCGGTGAGGGGATTGGCGGTGGCTCCGGCTGCCGCCATCACACGCCGTTTTCAGGCTACCTGTTCGCCTCCCAGGGAGCGAAGAGGTCGCGGAACGTTCGTGGTTCCTCGGGAGCGTCCGGGTTCTCTTCGCTTCGCTCCGGTTTTCCCGCTCGCAACAGCTCTCGTCGTCCGGTAGCCGCGAATACGGCCGCCAGAGACATGGCGATGAGCACCAGGCCGACCTGAGTCAACGCCATTGCGGCACCCATAACGAAGGTTGAAACGAACAGACCGGCGGAACGAGCGGGATACCGGAACGTCAACACGATCGAATCGCGAACCACCTCGCGGAGCCTGGCTCCGTCGCCGGCCGCACGGTTCAGCCCGAACCAGAACACCATCAGCAGGAATGCGATCTGCGCCCACAGCATTACTCCCGCCAGAAGCAGGCCGACAAACCGTGGCACCCACGACGCGCGAAGATAGAACGCCGCATTGGCGCCGAGAATAACCAGGGGCAGAGCTGCGGCGGCTGATAACGCGATCCCTGGAACCAATTGAGCAGCGAAAAACCTCCACGCGTCAGCCCGCTCGACGCGCTGGTAACGAACCCACCTCGTGGCGCAGAACATTGCGGTCAATGTTGCCGGATTGAGCCAGATCGCGGCAAACCCGGCTGCGAGTGCCGTCACAAATCCGACTGCACCAAAGCTCGAAACCAGTACTCTGCCCGCGCTCCAGATCGCAAGAAACCAGGGAAGACTTACCAGGAACCACAGCAGATTCAGCACAATACCCGTGCCCAGATGGTCGTAAAGGTTCCAGAAGAACTTCTTCAGCATGCGTTCTCCGTCTGGCCACTGCCAACGAGGAGGCGTTTCTCCGGTGCAAATGAACCAATTACTTTGAAAGATAGGCGCATCTGTTCCTGCGAGATCAGGTGGTCATTTTCTCAAAGGATTTGGCAAATGTTCGTGGAAAACGTGGTTTATCGTGCCGACAATGAACGTGGCGTGCTCGACATCATGCTTCCCGAAGGGACAGGCCCTTTCCCGGCTGTTCTGTGTATCCATGGCGGCGCGTGGTCAGGCGGGGACAAAAGCATGATGCACCCTTTCGGGGAGGAGTTTCTGAAACTGGGAATCGCATCACTCTTTCCCAATTATCGGCTTACCGGAACCCACCCACACCCGGCGCAGGAACAGGACATTTTCGCTGCGCTGGAATGGGCGGCGGCCAACGCGGAGAGGTTCCGACTCGACGCAACTCGGTTCGGGATCACCGGCGCCTCCGCAGGCGGGCATCTCACCGCACTTGTGGGCCTGAAAGCCACGAAGAAGAGGGACATCGGGTACACCATTCGATGTATGGCACCGGTGTGCCCACCCACTGACTTCTTCGCCTTTTCGAGGGACAATCCGTCCTTACGCTCGGTCCTGGAGGCCCTTGTGGGCGGCGAGCTGGAAAAGAACGAAGCTGTAATCCGGGACGTGTCGCCGATTTTCCATGTGCACGAAAAGGCCCCTCCCTGCCTCGTAACGCACGGCGCGATTGATAGCGTGGTGCCGCCGGCACAGGCTACCTCATTCGTTGATGCGCTCAAATCCGTGGGAGTGGAAGCAGAGGTGATTCTGGTTCCCGGTGTGGACCATGCGGCGTTCAATCCCGGCACCGATCCGCCGGAACCACTTGGCGGCATCAAAGCGTTCCGTGCGTTTTACCGGAAGCATCTTCTCTCCTGAAGCCACGATCTCGTTTCACGTGCAGCGCCCGACCGCAAGGAGTCTGCAGCCAAATGAATCCCGACTACCGGTATCACGGACGACGCATGACCTTCATCACTGCGCCAGGTGCGACACAGGCGGAACGACATGTGGCACGGGTGGCTTCGGAAGCCGCGCGTCGTCGTGGGGTGACCGGTCATTGCCACGAATCCGGAGACGTTCCTCCGACTGATCTGGCCGTCTTCCTGGGTGTGGGAGAAACCCATCCGCATGTGGTAGAAGAACTCAGCCGTCGTGATCGCTTCGCGCCTTCATCGCCGCTGACGAAAGGCGCTCAATCGAGCAGAATTGTCTCGTGCGTAAACCAGAGCGCAGATGCAGTTGCCATCTGGGGGGCGGACATCGAAGGCCTTTGGGTTGCCGCAGGGCGCTTTTTGCGGGGCTTGCGCTGGAAGGACGGTGCGTTTTCGTCAGCGGGATGGGATGACGAGTTTCGCCCGGCGTTTGAATTACGCGGGGAAGTGATGTCCAGCCACTTTACCGCGAACACGTTTTTCCAGTGGTCGCCGCGGCAGTGGTTCGAGTATATGGACGAGATGGCCCTCTGGGGCATGAATCTATTCATTACGATTCCGATCCACATGGCACACTGGGACGGGATCAGTCCCTGGTCTGATCCTCCGCGATGGGTGTCGGAGGAGCGCCGAAAAGAGTGGGACACGCACTGGGAAACACAATGTACGGTATCGCAACGCGTCCATGAGATGGGGCTTCGATACGGCCTGTGGATACCGGCGAACGATGTGCCGCCCATGATGGCAGAAGCGGACTGGAACCGCGGCGGTGGCAAGTACGTGTGCCCGTCCATTCCCGAAGCGCGGCGGGCGATCCAGTATTCCCGGAGCAGGGTGATTCAGGGACTGCCGCACGTGGATTACTGGTTTGTTCCGTCGGCGGATAACGGGGGGTGCCCGTGCGATGATTGCCAGCCATGGGTGGACACATACCTGTCGCTTGCTGAGGAGCAATTCCGGGAGCTGGCGAAGTGGCATCCCGGGGCAAAAGTCATTCTTTCCAATCAGGCTCTCACTCACGAGGAAAACAATAAACTCTGCGCGCGGCTTGCGCAGCCGGGAACCGAATGGATAGAGGGCGTGGCATATGCGCCGGGATCAAATGAAACGTACATACAGGCTCGCGAGACGGAGGAATATGACTGGATCGACTGGTATCAGTTTGACCCGGAGCATCGCAGCCTGAAAGAGCTTTCACGCACCATGCCACCTTCAAAAAAGCTGTTCCTCTATCCGGACATCACCCATCTGACGCGTTCACAGTACCCGGTATGGGATGTTGACCCGCTCGTGGCATGGACTTACCACCGCGACACCGTGTTTTTCCGCCCCCGAGGGTATGCGGACGTGTTTCGGCGCTCGGCACCACATGCGGACGGCAGTTTTCCGTATTCAGAAGGGATTTACGATGACCTCAATCAGGTTGTCTGGCTCGCACTGAGTTGCGAACCCGGTCGTACGCACGACGACATACTCTCTGAATACTGGAGATGGCATGCCGGGGAGGATGCGGTCTTCCCCGCCGTGTGTGCCACCCATCAGTTGGAAGATTCGTGGAGGGGAGATATCACGGCGAACGCGCAGGTCGAGACGGCGGTTCTGGAAACCGAAAAAGCAGTGCGCCTTTCCCGCGGAACGGACTGGCGGCTGGATCTTCTGAGGATGCGCGCGCTTCTGGACGATTGGCTGAAAAATCGCCTGCTTGCCGCGAGGCTGCGGGAACATCGGATCATGGCGATGCTCCGGGACGACGCTACGGAGAGTGGGGTGCTGCGCGCGATCGAGTCACTCGATAGCGCGATACGTTCCCTCCCCGAGGCTTCGGATGAGGTCCTGCACCTGGAGAAAACACTGCTTCAGGCGGGGCCGAGAATGCCGGTCGGGCGGGTCAGTCATGTGACGGGCAATCTCGCCTGGATGAAGGCGACTCTCAAAAAGGCGCTTGTGGATCCTTCAGTTCGTTCGGCGCTGGTGGCGGACGTGATCGACTATGAACGCGGGGTTTACTACGTGGATTGCGGAAACCCCGTTCGGGACACGTTTTGCGTGCACGGGCGGAGGTACACCTGTCTGGATCAGCGGTCCTACCAGACACCATTCTCTGAACTACCGGAAATACGACCATCCCAGAACTCCCTCGTCATGACGTGTGGTGAGGACGATGGTATCGTGTATCGGTTCCCCGATTTGAACCCGGAACGGAAGTACGTGGTACGCCTCACATATTTCCTCCCCACTCTCTTCACGTATCGAGAGACGCGCAGCCAGAAACTTGAGGCCAACGGCGTGGAGGTACACGGTCCACTGATTCTTCCACGAAAACATCCGGAAACATTTGAGTTTGCGTTACCTCCGGGCTCGTATTCAGCGGGGGAGACGACTCTGCGTTTCCGGAAGGCCGAGGGTGGCGTTACGACCGTTGTTTCCGAGATCTGGATACGCGAGTGCGAATGAAATCCGCGGAAACGAAAAACGAGGGTCCCAATGTCGGCCACGGTTACGCGTGTAGAAGAGACTGTCCTCCGGAAGTACGGTGACTTCCGAAACGGCGCCGGGCCGATGTGGTGTTTCGGTTCGCACACGGTCGTCCGATCAGGCGATACCGTGTATGCAAGCACTGTGGATGTGGAACCGGAAGCGCGTCCCCTGTGCAACCTCAGATGGCAATTGTGGCAACGCCAGGACGGCGGTTCATGGGGAAAAATAGCAGAACAACAGAAAGCCGGTGAACGAGAGCCCTGCCCGATCGCCTTGGGTCCGGGTGGCACGCTGCTTCTGTCGGCCAACACTGCTGTTACGCCCAGTCACGATAACGGCGATGGAACAACCGGCTTTCACTGTGTCCCCCAGTTGCTGAGTTTCGAGGTCGCCGGGGGCTTCTGTGCGGAGCGGAATGTGATAATTCCGCAGTGGAATGCGGAATACCCGTTCAGCGAACATTCGTACCGCGGATTTTCCTCAGATGCATTGGGGAATGTTTTCCTCACGCACCAGGCGTCCGATGGGTCTGAATACGGGCAGGCATGGTGTTACCGAACGTCAGAGGGCGATTGGGTGGCAGCCGGGTTCCTTCGCTTCCCCATGCGTGGGTGTTACCCCGCGGCGGCGGTCAACGGCAAAGCAGTCGCCGTGCTTGCGATAAGTGATGAAATCGAGCCGAACGAGGAATGGCGCTCTTTCAAAAAAGAAAGAACTGCCAGGGACTGGGACTATGATTTCCGGCAATTGTTCTTCACATGGACGCCGGACGTAACAGCGGTCCCCTTCTCTGTGCCTCTCACCATTGCGTCCGTAGACGAGACGTGCGGCGTGATCACTCACACCGACCTTCTGGTTACTCCTGACGGAGATGTGCACGTTCTTTACATCGAGCGGAACGTGTACCACGATTTCGTGCGCGAGCGCTTCTTCCCCGATCTCCCACTGTCCGTCTCCCTGAAGTACGTACGATTGCGCTGCGGGCGTGTGGTTGAGCGCCGAATCCTCTGCAAATCCTGTGAGAAGTTTGACAACGCCCGGGCGGAGACCGCCGTCAAAATGGGCGCGCCGGTACCCACCTGGGCGGTATTTCATGCAACCGGCGACGGGAGGGTTTTCCTGGTCTGGAATCAGACAGACAACGTTGCGAGCCAGAACGGCATGTTCCTTCGCCAGATCATCCCCCAATGGGATACAACAGCGATTTCCCTGCCGGTGAGAACCCCGTTGACCCAGTTCTTTGCCGCCTCCACCCGCGCCGGGTGCCTTCCTGACAACCGGCTTGATTTGTACGGAACGGCTCCCGGTGAACAGGTCATCCGTACCATCCATTGCGTTGTGGAAACCGATCAGGCGGAGGTTACGAGATGACAACGCCCCGAGAGCGCGTTGCACGCGCCGTCAATTTCCAGCCGACAGACCGTGTCCCGATCGACCTTGGCGGCATGAAGGCCACGGGCATCGCGGTCAAAGCGTACAACGCCGTCAAGAAACAGATCGGATTGTCTGGCCCAACGCGGATCTGGGATCCGAAATTCATGATCGCCCACGTGGAAGAGGAAATCAGGCAGAGATTCCATCTGGACGTCGTCCCGCTGGACGTTTCCTCTGTATCGGATGAGATGCGTCCAGAATGTGAATGGGTCCCGATGGCACTTTATGAAGGCGCGGAAGGCCTTATGCCGCCCGGGACGATGATTGGAGAGGACGACCGGGGACGCTGGGTACTCATGGGCGCGGATGGACGGCCGACGGCGTTGCGCATGCCTCGTGAGGGGTACTATTTCGACGACATATCGTTTGATCGCCCCGGAATGGAAATCCGGCCGTCCGAGTTCCAACCGGAAGCCACGTTTTCGGATGAACAGCTTCACGCAGTGGAAGCGAGAGCAGACTTCCTGTGTTCCCAGACAGACTATGCGGTCTTGGGCTGGGGAGGCGGGGTGTGTTTTCTCGGTTTGAGCCTGATCACCGACAGATCCAGTAACGTGACGATGAATTGTCCCACCCAGTGGATGACCATGCTTATCACGGAAAAGGAACTGTGTCACGAATTGATGGGCCGGTCTGTGGATGCGGCCATTTCACGACTCAGTCTGCTTCATGAGGCCGTGGGGAACCGCTGTGTTGCGTGGGGGATTGCGGCCGACGACGCCGGGACCCAACGCGGCGAGTTCATCCGCCCAGACCTGTGGGCGGAAATGATAAAGCCGCATTACGCGAGGCTGTGTTCGTGGGTGCACGCGCACACCGAATGGAAAACATTCCTCCATTCGTGCGGTTCCGTGTATCACCTCATTCCTCACATGATCGAAGCCGGAGTTGACATCCTGAATCCTGTTCAGACCTCGGCGGCGAACATGGAACCGGAACGAATGACGCGTGAATTCGGAGGAAAACTGGTGTTCTGGGGTGGGGGGTGCGATACGCAACACGTTCTTGGCAACGGCTCGCCCGAAGAGGTACGCACCCACGTTCGCGAACGTCTTGAGCTTTTCAAAACGGGGGGTGGGTACGTGTTCACTCAGGTGCACAATATCCAGCCGAACGTGCCTCCGGAGAACATCGTTGCAATGTTGGACGCCGCATACGAATACGGCGTGTTCTGATGATCACGTTTTGTGCTCTTTTTTCCGTGCGGCGGGGAAAAGTACGTTGTTGAGAATAAGTCGGTACCCCGGTGAGTTCCGGTGGAAATTGAGGTCCGTTGGCGGATCTCCCACCAGATGCTGGTAATCCTCGGGGTCATGCCCGCCAAGGAACGTGAATGTACCGGTCCCGACCTGTCCGTGAACGTACTTCACCTCATCTTCCCCTTCCGATTCGCCCAGTACAATCACTGATGGCTTTAGGAACCTGCGATGAAATCCTACGGTCTGGCCGAGGAACCCGCGAACGTGGTCGACATGGTTCTGCGTCAGCATCGCCTCGACCGGGCTCAGTTTGGCGGAGAAGTCAAAAAGGGTGAAGAAATCGGCCTCCGGCCCTCGGGGGTTCGCGGCGCGATCATTGTACGTATCGATGTCCGAGAACTCGTACACCCACGGGTTCTCTTCCAGCCGGAAATTCTCGAACGCCATCGTCTTGGAGAAATCGAGCCGGTTGTTGTAGTCGGGAGTTACCCCGTCTCCATCGCAGACGGCAGGGACAATGTCGACACCCTCTGCAGCCAGGGCAATGTCAATTGTGTCGGTAGCTGAGCACATGGCGAACAGGAACCCGCCGTTTGCCACGTACTCCCGGATCGCGCGTGCCACCGCTTTCTTCAGCTCACTCACCTTCGCAAAACCGAGTTCCCGTGCGGTTCGCTCCAATTCGGCTTTCTGCTGAAGAAACCAGGGTGCGGTCTGGTAGCTGATGTAGAACCGCCCGAATTGCCCCGTGAAATCCTCGTGGTGCAGGTGGAGCCAGTCATAGTTTCTCAACTCGCCCGCAAGCACCTCGCGGTCCCAGAGTGTAGTGTATTCGATCTCAGCGTAGGTGAGGGCGAGCGTTACCGCGTCATCCCATGGCTGCTTGTTGGGAGGGGTATATACGGCAATGCGCGGCGCTTTGTCGAGTCGTATCACCTCCATGTTTTCACGTTCGATGGTACTGTAGATTTCTGCAGCGTCCCCGTCAGCAATCCGTTCCGAAAGAACGCCGCGGAGCTGGGATTCCGCGCGGATTACATCGCTGTAATCCAGCAGGAAGGAGCCACCGCGGTAATTGAGCAACCATTCCGCAGGAAGCCCGCGTTGCAAGGACCAGAAGACCACCCCGTACGCTTTGAGATGGTCAGTTTGTGTCCGATCCATGGGTATCAGGAGCTTGTCTGCACGCGACGCCTCCGCGCCGCAAAGGAGGAGCATCGCCAAAGCAATCCAGCGGTACCGCCGCAACAGGTTCATAGGGCCCCCGGTTGTGCGCGAAGCTCCCTCAATCTCCGGCGCGCCTGATTGCCGTACACGCTGCCGGGATACGTCATCAGCAGCGTTTCCAGCGCTCTGGTCTCCTCGCCACTATCCTGCAACCGTGTGCGCTGGAGCTCCGCATACCGCCAGAGAGCCTCTTCTCCGGCCGAAGATGAATCCAGGAGCGATGCGGCTGCTTTCAGAGTGGTCGCCGCGAGTGAGTAGTGTCCTTCCCTGATCTGCACCTCCGCGACGAGCAGACGCGCCCAGCCTTCCAGCGGGGTGCCGAACAGCCGAGGGGCCAGGGAGAGAACTGAATCGCGGCGGCCTGTGGCAAAGAGGAACTCGAGGTGTCCGTACCGAACCCAGCTAACTGAATCATCGGCCGCCTGTTCGAGGATCTCCGCCAGCCTGAGGCAATCGTTCGTTTCATCACCGGGCGCCGCGTTTCCCACCATCAGTTCACAACGAGCCCTCAGTCCGGGGGCATCGCCATCAAACATCGCAGCCTGTGCCAGGCGCAGGTGTGCTTGCAGGGACTCTGGTTCTTTCATCGCTGAATCCGCGAGCATCTGCCAGAAGGATTGCGCTTCCTCCAGATGCCCCGCACGCAAGGCACATTCGCCCCGTCCGAGAATCCCCTGACGTCTGTGTGCCGGCGTACGGCCTCTCGCTGCGGCCCAGTCAAACTGCTGTTCTGCCTGTTCCACGGAGTCAAGAGCGAGAAAAATCCTTCCGAGCGCGATACGGGCGTCGTCATGATACGGGCTGAACGGGACGGAGATGATCCACGAAAGCAGGTGCCGGGCGCGGTCCTGAAAACCCATTTCGTCCAGTCTTCCCGCCGCAGTGTACGCATAACGCTGCGCAAATGGTGACTCCGGGTAGTCGCTTGCCAGGCGCTCCATCAGGAATGTTGCCACCGGAGTTTGCCCGCGGGCCTCCAGCTCATCGATCATGGTCGCAAGGGTGGTGCCGGGATTCCGGGTTTCCTTCGCGCTGCGGAGGAACAGGCGTACCGCGTCCTCCTGTTGCGCTCCAAGTAATGCCATTTCCGCGGCGAAAAGCGCCCTGGCGGCATCCCGCGGCGTGCTGTCAGAGAGAGCGACGGCCGCGCGCGTAACAGTCTGCATCATGGCCGGAGTGAGGCTGGCTCCCTGAATGATTTCGCGCGCCTCCCGTACGCGGTCGAAATCACCCGCCACGAAACCAGATGCCGCTTGCGCCGTCGCATGCGCGTCGCCAAGCGCGAGTGCGATGTCGAGCAGACGGCGGTTCACTACGCGCTGTCCATCTCCCTGTGCGTTGCAGGCACGCAACCAGGTCTGCGCGCGCCGCAATTGTCCCCGCGAAACAAGCCTGTCCGCTACACCGATGTGGAATGCGATCGGATCGGAGGAAGTGCGGGAACCGATGCGCCACACCGAGTCCGCCTGAACGGAATACCCGGTCCGGTCGAACACGTCACCGAAATCCACCCATAGTACCGCGTCTTCCGGTGTGTTTGCAGTGGCTTCACCGAGCCACGCCACGGCCTCATCAAATCTGCCGTTTTCCGTCAGAAGCCTTGTTCCTCGCAACACGGCGTCGGACCGGGTGGGCGCTGCCTGCCATACCCGCCGGTAATACGCTGCGGCATCCAGCGGGCGGTTTGCACGTTCAAGAGCCTGCGCCTGAACGAACCAGCCGATTATCTCGCGCGGCGGTGCAGCCGCCGCAGGTGCCGCCGCGTGCAGCAGAATCAGCAGGATGGCGTTGGCCCCGAGCGCGCATTCACTCCACATACGTGTTACCACACTGGTTCTGAGCAGTATTGCGCGTAGCAAACATGTTACGTCCACGATGTATGATCCACTGAATGAGCAGGGTGACGGAGAAGGCAGAAACCGCATGTGCCGCTTTCACGACGTGACAGAAATCATCAGTGATGCCCTTTGATGTGTTGATCCCAGTACTGCATCCAGGCTTCCCTGTGGGCATTTATGACGTTCCAATCCACCGGCAGTTCCGTGATCTGGATCGAACGCAGCCATTCCGGTTTTTCCTGATCGGAGATGTCTCTCCGCGCAGGTATCCTGTAGAATCGCTCCGCTTGATGAAGCAGCGCCTTCTTCGTGGTGACGAATTCATAGAATCTTTCGGCTTCAGCACGATGTGGCGCCCCGTTCACGATGGCGATGCCTTCGTTCAACACAAGCGCCCCACTCCTCGGAATGACAAAGCCCATGGGAACATTTTGTTCCCGCTTCTGGAGGAGGATGTCCGTCAGATCCCAGAGTGTGACCAGCCCTTCCTGGCGTCCGATCATGAGCATTAGTGTCGCCGGAGACGCCGCATAGGCTTTCGTGTTCGCGTCAAGCCGTCGGAGCCAATCGTATCCGCGGTCAGGAGTGCCGTCCTCCGCGAAGAACCGGTACACCATCGCCGCAAACACGCTTTTCATCGTGCCCGATTCCATGGGAGAGCGAATGATCACCTTGCCCTCCCATCGTTTGTCCAGCAGGTCGTCCCAATCCTGGGGAGCCGTCTGTTCCGTAAGTCTGTCGGAGTTGAAACCTATCACCTTAACCGTCTGGAACGTGCTGTACCAGAGCCCCTCGTCGCTGAACGAGCCCGGCGGGGCAGCCTCGCGCCAGGAGGGATGGTAGGGAGCAAGCAACCCTTCCCGGGCCCCCTGTTCAAAGAGCGCCGATGGCCCTCCCCACCAGAGATCAGCCTGGGGATTGTTCTTTTCGCCGCGGAGTCGTTCAATCCCCACTTCCGCTCCCATCGGATACCACGTCACGTCCACGTGCGGGTTCGCCTCCTCGTACATCCGTTCGTATTCGCTGAGCATTTCTCTGCCGTGAGGCGAATAAATGACGAGCTTCGTCCGTTGCTCCGAACAGGACAGATTCAGGGCGGCCGCGAGCGCGACGCACGCCCCGAGGACATGGCGGCGGAACGTTGACTGAGTAAGAAGGGACATACAAAGTCTCCGGGATGGAAAACCTGCCGCGTGGGCCAACTCAGGAGGCTGACGGCGCGTGAACTTGAAATGTACGCAACCACGGACAGGCCCTCACAGGTTAGCCGCAGACGGAGATTTGGTTGACTCCTTTCGGTCGCGGTGGTACGTTTAGTGTGCCCTGAAAAGGTTATTGGTGGTTTGCAGTCGGGCGGGAGATGATAACGGTCTGGGACTGGGTAATCCTCGCGCTTTTTGCGGCGCTTGTAGCGCAGGACACAACTGCCGGGCCTCAGTTGCTCTTCTCTGAACCGCTTGTTGCGGGAACGGTCGCGGGTCTTGTTCTTGGCGACCTTCGGCTCGGGCTTCTCCTCGGCACCGCCATCCAGCTCATCTGGTGCGGGGCCGTTCCCGCGGGAACCGCCGTCTTTCTCGACATCAACGTCGGAACGGTATGCGCCGTTGCAGTCGCGCACTCGGCGGGAAGCGCCCCCATCGCGGCTGCGGAAAGCATGCTCTGGCTGATTCCCGTCGGTCTTCTGGGATGCGCCCTGACAGAGGTCGGGATGCGATTCTGCGGAAAGCTCGTGGCCTCAATTCAGTCGGAACGCGTCTCGGCTGGCGCGCTGGTTCTGCGGCACGGTGCGGGCTGGCTGTTCGCGGGGGCGCGTGGTTCGGTGACGTTTCTGGCCGGCGCCGGGGCAGGCGTGGCGGTGGCACCGGTCCTGGTTCGGTTTCTGGGCGCCGCGGTTGATCCCGGCGTCCTCTGGGCAGGCCTGTTCGGTGCCGGTGCGGGTTCTGCAATTGCGGCTACGTGGCGCTTCAGCAAAGGCAAGGCCGCTTTTCTGGGCGCGGCAGGGGTTTTTGGTGCGTGGGCGGGCGGGTTGTTGCCTGTCTCCTGGTGAAGACACACGCGATTGATTTCGTTGACTCGGGTACCGTCGTCCGAAACTGCACCTGTCGTGCCCCTGTGGGTGCGTATTGAAGTAGTCCTGCGTGCGTTCTGGATTCAGGCAAGCTTGAACTACCAGAGCATGCAGGGCCTGGGAAGGCTGGTATGTCTGCTCCCTGTGATGCGCTGGCTGAGCCTGCCCGGAAAGGAATTTGCCTCGTTTGTGCGGAGGCACAGCGGGCTTTTCAACAGTAACCCGTTCGTCGCAACGCTGGGTCTCGGCGCTCTGGCGCGGCTCGAATTCGACCGGAACGCGAATCCTGAAAGCGTTCCCGACGGCATGGTCGAGCGCTTTTCAGAGCGGGTTTCCACTCCGCTGGGCTCTGTCGGTGACGAGCTGTTCTGGGTGACCTTGAGGCCACATGCCGTCCTTGTGGGGTCGGTCGGAGCGCTCCTGACGGGAGCGTGGGGTGCCTGCCTCCTGCTGGTGGTTTTTGGTGTGTGGCAGGGATACTATCGCTGGAATTCTTTCACGTGGGGATGGGCGGCCGGTGCGAGAATCGCCGCGGTGCTTCAAAGCGAGCGTATTCGCAGACCCGCGAAATATGCGGGCTGGATCGCGTCCGGGTGCGCGGGCGCTGCCGTCGCGCTCCTTCTCGTGAACTCTCCCGCGGGCGCGCTGACTACCAAGGCGCAGGTAGTCGCGTTCGGGGGAGCTTTCGCGGGCGCGTGCGCAGCCCTGTCGCAAAGAAAACCGGCGACGTGGGCTCTACTGGCGGCGGTCGGGTGGGCAATCGTGGTGTCGTTCGGCGCCAAAATGCTCCATGGGTGACCGGTAATTGAAGGACTTTTCAGAGTTGGAGCTGCTGTGGCAACGCACCAGGTAGTAGAAGCCGATGTTCTGGTCAAGGACCGGGAAGGTATCCATCTCCGGAATGCCGCTGCCCTTGTTCGAGCGGCGGCGCAGTTCCCGAAGGCTGATCTTATGATCAGCAAGGATGGGCACCAGGTGAACGGGAAAAGCATCATGGGAGTGCTTACCCTGGTTGCCGAGCACGGCGCCCAGTTGCACTTGAAGGCGCGGGGAGAGGAAGCGGACAAACTGATCGCCACTCTCGTTGCCATGTTTGAAAACGGTACGGACCAATGATTCGTCACCCGGTGGTCATTCTGCTGCGTGAATGCCATGCATAAGGCGTCTGACAGCCCCATGGACCCCCGGCTCCCGCCTATTGAGCCCGCGACTCTGACTCCTCACGGGCACTGCAGAATCGTACTTACGGGAATCGCAGGCTCTCCCGGCGTCGCATATGGTCCCGTCTACCTTCATGCCGGTGCGGATGTCTGGGTTGACAACCGTCCGATTCCTTCCGAGGCAGTGGAATCAGAGATCGCCAGATTCATTGCCGCGCTGGCGGCGGTGGTGGAGGAAAAGCGGGAACTGAAACGCCGTGCGGAACGGGAAATCGGCACTGCCCAGGGCCAGATCTTCGAATCCCACATCATGCTGCTGGAAGACGCGGACGCAATTGCGCAAACCGTGGAATGCGTCCGCGCCTCGAAAAAGAACGTTGCGTATTGCTACTTTGTGACGCTGCAACGGGTTATCGACACCATAGTCGGAACCGGTTCCTACGAATATCTGCGTGACCGCGTGGTAGATATTGAGGACGTTCGCGCGGCAGTCCTGATGAAATTGCGGGGCGCGGAACCTCAGGGGCTGGACAAGCTTGAGGACGTGTCAGTTGTTGTGGCACATTCCCTGACGCCGTCTGATACGGCGCGGATGGAGGCCTCGAAGGTTGTCGGTTTTGTTACCGACCGTGGCGGTCCCACAAGCCACGCTTCAATTCTGGCGCGTTCGATGGGAATCCCTGCAGTCGTCGGTTGTCAGGGAGCATCCGTGACCATCTCGCCGGGCGAAATGGCGGTTGTGAATGGTTTCACTGGTGAGGTGTACGTCGAACCGGACGAAGTCCTCCGTGAGCAGATAGCGCGGTGGAAACAGCAACTGGAACAGCGCGCCCGGAGGTTGCTGGAGATATCGCGGCTCCCCTCGCAGACGCGAGATGGCCGCCGCATACGCCTTGAATTGAACATTGAACTTGACAGCGAGATTCAGAGAACGGCGGAGCTTGCCAGTGATGGCGTCGGTCTGTTCAGAACGGAGTTCCTGTTTCTTTCCAGCGATGAATGGCCGACAGAAGAGGAGCAGTACGCGGTCTACCGCCATCTTGCTGAAGCATTCGGAGGGCGTCCGGTTACGATCCGCACGATGGACATCGGCGGTGACAAGCTCTGCAGAAAACTCCATGTGACGCCGGAAATGAACCCGTTCCTCGGGTGGCGCGCGATACGCATTTCGCTCGCGCAACCCGAGCTGTTTGGTGTTCAGTTGAGAGCCATTCTGAGAGCTTCCGCACATGGGAACGTCCAGATGATGTTCCCGATGATCTCCAGTGTCGAAGAGCTGGATCAGGCTCTCATGATCCTGGGGCAGGCGAAGGAAGCACTCCGTCGCAACGGTACACCGTTCAATGATTCGATACCGGTGGGCGTGATGATCGAGACCCCTGCCGCCGTCATGATAGGGGATGCGCTGGCGAAAAAAGCGGCATTTTTCAGCATCGGCACGAATGATCTGATCCAGTATGCCCTTGCCGTAGACCGGGACAATCAACGCGTCGCGAAGCTCTTCGATATGTTCCATCCGGCTGTGTTGCGGTTGATCCACGCGGCAGTGAAAGCGGGGCACCTCGCACGCATACCTGTCGAAGTGTGCGGCGAAATGGCTCACGTGCCACTGGGTGCGTTGTTGCTGGTGGGTCTGGGAGTTGACGCGTTGAGCATGGCCCCCGGAAGTATTCCGGAAATTCGTCGCATCATCCGCGGGATTACGTTCGCGGAGGTGAAAGAGGTTGCGCGCGCAGCACTCGATTCGGTTTCCGGTGAAGAGGTACGGCGGAACCTGGAACGTGCTGCTGCCGATTTTGGTTTGGATATAGGTGTGGAGTCGTGAGTTTCTTTTCGAACAGGAGACATGATGCCCAGGAACATGCTTTTTTCTTCGGAATCCGTGGCTGAAGGGCATCCGGACAAGGTGGCAGATCAGATTTCCGACGCCATTCTTGACGCGATGCTGGTCCAGGACTCGAAATCGAGAGTAGCGTGCGAGACCCTTGTCACTACCGGTCTGGCGCTGGTCGCCGGGGAAATCACCACGAAGGCATACGTGGAGGTCCCCGATCTTGTGCGCTCCGTGATTCGCGATATCGGGTATACGGAGATGGGGTACGGATTCGACGCGGACGGCTGTGCTGTTCTGACGGCGATTCACCAGCAATCCCCGGATATTGCCCAGGGAGTTGACGAAGGTGAAGGGAAGGAACAGGGTGCGGGCGACCAGGGGATGATGTTCGGATACGCTACCGACGAAACTGCGGAGCTCATGCCGATGCCGATCATGCTGGCCCATCGCCTCGTGCTTAGGCTCGCAGAGGTGCGGCACAGCGGAATGTTGCCTTACCTCCGGCCAGACGGGAAGGCGCAGGTTTCCGTGCGGTACGAAAACGACAGACCGGTGAAAGTCGAAACCGTGATTGTCTCCACCCAGCATAACGAACACGTCTCCCAGCAACAGATTAGGGAAGACGTGATTTCGCATGTGGTCAAACCGGTTGTGGGCGAGGAATTGCTGGGAGCGAACACGGTGTACCACATCAATCCCACCGGCCGATTCGTGGTCGGCGGCCCCCACGGAGATACGGGTCTGACCGGTCGGAAAATCATCGTGGATACGTACGGGGGATTCAGCCGACACGGTGGTGGCGCGTTCAGCGGCAAGGACCCGAGCAAGGTGGATCGAAGCGCTGCGTATGCGGCTCGTTGGGCGGCGAAAAATGTCGTGGCCGCAGGTCTGGCAAAGCGCTGCGAGATTCAGGTTGCGTACGCGATCGGCGTCGCCAAGCCCGTGAGCGTGCTCGTGGAAACGTTCGGCACCGCTCAGATAGACGAATCGAGAATCGAAAAAGCAGTGCGCGAGGTGTTCCCTCTGACACCCAAGTGGATCATTTCGGAGCTGGATCTCCTGCGCCCGCTTTACCGCAAAACGGCTTCCGGAGGGCACTTCGGGCGGAACGAGTTCCCATGGGAACAAACCAACCGCATCGCGGAGCTCAAAACTGCCGCTGGCGTCTGATGGTTCTGGTCGTTCGAGAGGAAATCACGGGCACCGGTGCACCTCGCGTCGGTGCCCTTTGATTTGGTTGCTGTGACGGCGTTGCCCCCGCGTAAGGTTTGAGGGATTCTTCATCTATTCGCACTTCAGGAATCCTGCCCGGTGAAAGACAACGGTTCTGCAGCGCGAAATACTGGCAAGATTCGGCCGCTCAGATCCTGGAAAAAGACACATGCGCTCCCTCGTGATCGGAGTGGACCTGGGAACTTCCGGCGTCCGGGCGGTTGCAGTTGACCGGTCTGGAACGGTGGTTGGTAGCGCGGTGCGCGGGTATCAGATCCACGCACCATACCCCGGATACGCGGAACAGGACCCGGAGGAATGGTGGCGCTCGACGTGTGAAGCGCTGCGTGAATGCGTCGCCGTGGCCGGGCAGGGCATTATCGAGGGAATCGGGTTCTCCGGGCAGATGCACGGAACGGTTCTCATCGACCCGAAGGGTAGCGTGGTACGGCCCGCGATCATCTGGCCGGATCAGCGGTCGGGAGAAAGCTGCCGGCGTTTCGTTGCCAGGGTCGGTGCCGACTGGCTTGCCGCCCGCACGCAGAACTCGTTGGCCACCGGTTTTCAGCTTGCGAGTCTGCTCTGGTTGTCTGAGAACGACCCTTCTTCGCTTGCGCGCGCGTTCCGTGTGCTCCTCCCGAAAGACTTCATCCGAGGCCGGATGTCCGGCGTGTGGGCAACAGAACCCTCCGACGCGTGCAGTACGCTCGCGTTCGACTCCGCGCGGTGCGCGTGGGCCGACGACGTGATTGCTGCTGCGTGCATAAGGCGTGACCTGTTTCCTGAATGTCGAAGTTCGTGCGACTCTGCCGGGTGCCTGAGAGAGGCAGCTGCGGCGGAAACCGGTCTCCCTGCCGGGATTCGTTTGTTCATGGGTGGCGGGGATACACCCTCGACGGCGCTCGGTTCAGGAGTGCTGTCGAAGGGCCAGTGCATGGTTACGATCGGATCTGGTGGGCAGCTTGTTGCACCACTCGATGAACCGCGGTACGATACGGCTCTGCGCGCAAACACGTTCTGCCACGTGGTTCCGCGCACGTGGTACGCCATGGGCGCCATCCTCTCGGCCGGGTTATCCCTCAAATGGCTTCGTGAAAAAATACTGGGGCCCGATGCGCCGGATTTCGCCCGCCTTGCCGCCTCTGCGGAGCACGTTCCTCCGGGTGCTGAGGGGCTCATATTCCTTCCCTACCTTACCGGTGAGCGAACCCCGCATATGAACCCCGATGCGTGTGGCGTCTTCTTCGGCCTGACTCCCCGTCATACGGCTACGCACATGGTGCGCGCAGTGATGGAGGGTGTGGCAATGGCGCTCGCAGACGGACTCGATATCATCCGGTCGCTCCAAGTAACCCCGGAATCGGTGTTCGCAGCAGGAGGCGGCGCAAAAAGCCAGCTTTGGCGGCAGATCCTGGCCGACGTGTTCGACTGCCCGATCGCTGTGAGCGAGGAACGGGAACGCGCCGCAATCGGTGCGGCGATGGTTGCGGCGACGGGAGTGGGGTGGTTCGAGAACCTGGAGAAGGCTTCCGACGCCTGGAGAGCACCGGTGAAAGACGTTGCGACACCACAGGCCGCGCAGGTTGAGCACTACCGTGAACTGCGCGCGTTGTTCCGCCAGGTGTACAGATCGCTGGAGGAATGCATGGACGCGCGCGCGGAATCCTTGCGCAATCGACAGGGCAATCCAGACCCGTTCTGCGGGAGTTCGGAATGAAAACGCCACTGAAAGTGACTATTTCACCCTCGCATCCCCTTCTCATCCTCATGTCTCCTGGAGGCCCTTCCGCCGAAATGGCTGCCGAAGGATTCCGGGACGAGGAGGCAGTCATGGTGCGGTGCTGGGAGCTTCTTGATGACGAGATAAGACCCTATACGACCGTTCATTTCGGCGCGACACGCGGAGACAACTTCGCTCACGCTGACCGCCTCCTTCGTGCGGCTCAGACGGCGGGCATCCCGGTTACATTGCAGACTCAGACGGACAATGCCAATATCCAGGATGCGATGCCGCCGGAAAGGGTCAGGCGCTTTCTGGATACCTACCCCTGCATCGTCGGCCTCCAGATTGATGAGGCGAGCCAGAGAACATTTGTGAACCATGGAGGTGGCCCCGAGTACACCATGGGCCGGAACGCGAGGTATGCGCGCGATATCATCCGTCTTGCTGCCGAGTACGGGTGCTTCATGAGCTGGCAACTCATGCGCGATAACTGGGCCGCCATTGGGTGTTCCGCCGATAACGAAGCGCTGTACGATGCGATCTGCGAGTATTCGGAATACGTGATTCCTATGCACGAGATGAACTGTGAGTTCTCCAAATTCATCAACCATCTTTCGTGCATGGGGCTGTGGCTCGCCGGCGCAACACAACAGTGGGGCATTGAGGCCCAGTCATGGTATTGGTACGACTGTGGGTACAACAAACCCGGAACGTGCGAACCGGGCACACTGGAAATGCCGGGCGAATTGTACGCCATCATGTTTTTGCTGGGAGTCAGCGCCGGGGCATCCGTGTTTTCCATAGAGCCCCCGACTGACAACTGGCCGGGGCCAGGCCACTGGCGGTTCACAGAGTGGATCGCGCCTGTGTTCAAACGCCTCCTGCGCGAGCACCTGATCCCTTCACGTGAGGAGATCCTCGCATCCACGCCGCTGGCGTACCACCTGCCACGGTGCGAACGTCCTGTTGATTACCACAGGGTGCTGGCCGATCTGGATTTTGACCACGGTGAAGGCAGGCTCATACGAGCAACGTACGGCGTTTTCGATCGCGCACGGGACGCGGAGTTCATTCCGAACAACCCGCGGTACGGATGGATCCCCGTCCTGCCTGCGAAGACCCCGGAGTCTCTGCTGTCCCGCGTTCCGCGCGTAATACGTCCGGGAGACATCCAATCAGTCGAGGAGGCACGGAACGTTGCGGAGGAAGAATTCCCACCGGTTGATCGCGGACAGGCGTGGAGCGTGAACGCGGGCAGATTGCTTTTTGCCGTGAATACTCACGAAAACTGGTACGTGCCGGAATCAGTCAAGTTGTCTGTACCGCTCAGGCCGGACGGTGTGCGCCTTGAAGACTCGGGAGCAGTGTCTCTTCTCCGGTGGAACCGTCATCCGGGTGATCGCGCCTACCGTGTCTGGCGCCTGAGAGAAGGAGTGGAGCGCTGCCTGACCGCGGATCCGATTGAGGAGACAGAATACCGTATCCACGAGCCTGCGAAGAACGACTTTTACTCCGTTTCGGCAATCACTGACGCGACCGAGTTGGTATCGGGTACGTTGCATCTTCACCAGTTCCTGCTCTTCAGCTGCCAGGAAAGCCGCCGCAGTGAATGGGTAAGTCCCTCCGGGGAATCTGAAGAACACTTCCGCATCGGCGAGTCAATGCCCCTGGAGACGGACGAAATCGCCCGGGCCGAGGCGCGTGCCAGCCAGTGTTCACCTGTGGAGGATCTTGCTTCGCCGCCGGTCGCGGAGGATGATCCCTGGGCGCCGCAGAAATGCGGGGTCATCGAGGCCATGGTTGGTTGGAAATCTGCCGTGGAGTCAGAAGAAATCCCGCGCATCATGGCCTTTTACGCCGAAGATTACCGTGAACCGGATGGAAGGACGCGGGAATCCGTGGAAGTCGCGTTCAGGAACCTTTTTCGCAGATATGTCATGGATCGGTTCGAACCCTTTCTTCAGGAATGGGGTGCAGTGCCCGGATGGCAGTTCCCGGCACTCCGCCTGTTGATCCGCGAGTGGGGCGAGGCATCGTCGCAAACGGTCGAGGTATCGGCGATTGCGCATCTCTGGGCGGGGGGAGGCCCTGAACTTGAACCGAGTGACATGATTATCATTCCGTTCGGACGGCCGTCGCTGACTACGTTCGTGTGGACGAACGCGGGGGACGGCTGGAAGCTGGCAAAAACAGACCCTGCGTTTCTTCAGGTGGAGGACACCGCAGTGTTCCGATTCCGTTACCAGGGGTGGTGAACCTGCCCTGCAACCAACGCATCAGGACACGCACAGGATTGCTCACTCGAACCGTACTGCTCGTCGAAATCTGGACCAATACCGCGGAGAACGCATGAAAACGCCGTTGAAAAGGACTATCTGCCCGTCCCACCCTCTGCTCATCCTCATGGCGCCTGCCGGGCAGGGTGGGCACCTCGCAACCCGGGGATACACCGGCGAAGCTCGATTCATGGTGGAATGCTGGCACCGGCTTCCCGACGACATCAAACCGTATGTGTCGATTCAGATCGAGGGGATTTGCGACGACCATTTCCGTCGGAACGAAGTGCTCCTCCCGATCGCGCAGGCGGAAGGGGTGCCGATCACCGTGCAGGTGCAGACCAACAATTCTGACCTCAACGATACCGTCCCGATGGACACAGTCCGTCGGTATGTCGACACGTATTCCTGCATTGACGGTCTGCAAATCGCCGAGGCCAGCCAGCGCACGTTCGTCGCTCACGGCGGCGGGCCTGAGTACTCCATGGGCCGGAATGCCCGTTACGCGCGGGATATCATACGCTTGTGCGGGGAATACGGCCTTTTCATGAGCTGGCAGTTGATGTCCGAAAACTTCGCGGCCATAGGCTGCTCGGCGGATAACGAAGCGTTGTTCGATGCCGTGTGTGAGTATGGTGAGTACGTGATTCCAATGCACGAGATGAATTGCGAGTTCGCGAAATACATCGATCATCTGTCAGCGTTCGGGCTCTGGTTCTCCGGTGCTACCGCGAACTGGGGCGTGGAAGCACAGTCGTGGTACTGGTCTGATGCTGGACTGAGTACTCCGGGGAGTTTCGAGCCGGGGTCGCTCGAGATGCCCGGGGAGATGTACGCCATCATGTTCATGCTGGGCGCCGTGGGCGGGGCGACCGCGTACTCGGTGGAACCGTCCTGGGATATCTGGCCCGGGCCCGGCGAGTGGCGGTTCAGGGACTGGGTAGTTCCTACGTTCCGGCGCTTGGTCAGCGAGAGGCTCATCCCCGACCGCCACAACGTCGCGAAGGTGACGCCGGTCGCGTACCACCTCCCGCGTTGTGAACGGCCGCTGGAATTCCACGCAGTCTCGGACGACCTGGATTTCGACCACGGGGCAGGCCGCCTCATCCGGGGGACGTTCGGAGCGTACGACCGTGCGCGGGACCCGGAGCTGATTCCCAACGATCCGCGTTTCGGGTGGTTCCCCGTTCTGCCCGTGAAAACGGACAGGTCGGTGCTGACGCAATTCAAACGTGTTCTGCGGCCAGGGGACGTCAATTCGCCAGAGCATGCGCGGGAACTGATGGGGAAGTACTACCCCCCGGTCGACCGCGGAACCGCATGGAGCCAGATCGTTGGTGACCTCGTGTTCGCGGCAAATACCCACGAAAACTGGTTCGTTCCGGAAGAAGTCAGGCTGCAGGTCCCACGCCGTCCTGCGAATGTGAGAATCGAATCCACTGGGACGGCACAACTTCGCCTGCGCTGGGAGAAGGCCGAAGGCGACAACGGATACCGCGTCTGGCGGATCCGTGACGGCGTGGAAACATGCCTGACCCCGAACTCGATCGAAGAGACCGAGTATCTATTGCCGCCTGTGGAACAAGGCGACCAGTTCGCGGTCTCCGCGATCACTTCAGCCACGGAAGAATTCGCGCAGACCCTCCACCTTCATCAGTTTCTGGTTTTCAACAGGGCCGAGAGCCGCCGGAGTGAATGGGTAAATGCCACGGGCGCCAAGATGGAACGCTACCGTTTCGCGGAATCCGTCCCGCCAGTATCTGAGCATGTTCTGGAAGCGGAACGGAGATGCGCCGGTTGCTTGCCCGTTCAGGACCTCACCTCTCCTCCGGTTACCCCCGACGACCCCTTCGCGTCTGTCAAACTGGCGATCATGGACCACATGGCCCAATGGAAGTCATTCGTCGAAGCTGAAGACCTCGACGGAATCATGAGTATGTACGCAGCCGATTACTCAGAACCGGACGGCCGGGGGAAGGACTGGGTAGAAGCCGCCTTCCGGCTGGTTCTTCGCCGCTACATGGAGAGCCAGTTTGCCAGGCTTGTGAAAGAGTGGGGTGCCCTGCCAGGGTGGCGAAATCCCGCGTTCCGGCTTCTTGTCAGGGAATGGAGGTCGGTGAGCAATGATGCGGCGGAGGTGCTCGTCGTGGCTCACATGTGGGCAGGCGGGGGGCCGGAGATGGAACCGAGCGACATGTTCAACCACCCGTTCGGCCGCCCGCACACGACGACCATGAGGTGGAAACTGATCTCCGGAGAATGGAAAATAACGTCGACCGACCCAGCATTTCTTCGTATCGAGGACACAGCGATCTTTCGTTTCCGTTACCAGGGGTGGTAGGAGTATTGTTGCCAGCCCTCCCCGGTTGACCCGGGGAGGGCTCGGTCTTTGCGGGCGGCTTCTACCATTTCCTCAGGAAATCCAGCGCCTTCTTCACGTCTGCGGCAGGGTCATCCCCGACTTCCCGCTCGATGGTGTAGAACCCACGATAGCCCTGAGCTGTCATGAGATCGATATACTCTTCCCATGGCACTGCACCCTCGCCCAGAGGAACTTCTTTTCCCCTCCCATCCTCGCGGATGCCATCCTTTGCGTGCGTGTGAACGATGTAAGGTCCCAGCGCTCTGACACCTTCCAGAACGTCGAAGCCCATCATCGCGAGGTTGGCCGGGTCGAAGTTTGCCTTCACAGCCTGCGTTTTCAGGCTTTTTATGAAGTCCGCAAGAACGGGACCCGGTTCCGGGCCAGTTTCCGTTGCGAACATTATTCCCCTGTTATCCGCATATGCCCCGACATTGTTCAATGCGTCTGCCATGATCTGACGGCTTCTGGCTTTCGGATCAGCATCCACAACACCGATGTGAGTGGTGATAATCGGCGTTTTCAGGTCCACCGCGAGGTCTATCACTTTCTTTGTGTCTGTTATGAGTTCGTCCAGGCCTTCTTCCTTGGTGTACGGCTTGCCGAAATCGCCACAGAGAGCACTGATGACAAGGCCCTGGTCCGCAACGAATTTGAGAAACTCCTGTCTGCCAGTCTTTGAGAGGTTGTCAGGGTGCATCTCTCCGCCCGTGACATAGATCTGGAACCCATCGGCACCGATTTCTGCCGCTTTCTTGATGCCGTTTCGCACGCCGAGCCCGAATGACTCGATCATGACGCCCACTTTGAGGTTGCCCATCGCTTTTCTCCTGAATTTGTGGAGTGAGACACTGTTTCGTTGATGGTCGGGAGGGCTATTGAGGCAGCCTCCCGCCCATGTTGTGCGGTGATGCGTACAAGTGCTCCGTCCGGATGCGGAATGCTTCAGTCAATCCCCATGCCTCAAGCGCTTCCGCCACGTCCATGATTCGATCGCCAAACCGCTCCATCTGACGCTGCAATTCCTGATGGAGACTGGCTCTTGTTTCCGTTGCCAATGGATCGCCGGCGAGGTTTTCGAGTTGGTAAGGGTCCCTTTCGTCATCGTAGAGGAGCCATTCTCCCTGCGTATCACAGGCATACGTGTACCGCTCGGTTTTGATCCCGCGCCACGGCTTGATTCCGTAATGATTCGCCTGATCCGTCGTGATGAGATCGGCGAGATAGAGAACCCGGCCTTCTTCCGTTGCGCCACTCCGTACACAGGCCGAAAGGTCTTCGCCGTGCATGGAGGGTGGAACCTGCAGGTCAAGACACCCAAGCAGCGTCGGAACTAAGTCCAGCAGACTGAAAAGGGTCTTGTTCACGCGTCCTTCTGGAACAGCCCCCGGCCGGTAGAAAATCAACGGCACTACGACCGACTCCGCCCAGGGACGTTGTTTGTGCGTGTGCCCCTGTGATCCCAGCATGGATCCGTGGTCCGATGTGAACACCACGAGCGTGTCCTTTTCGAGATCGTTTGCACGGAGGTAGTCGAGCAGGCGCTGCGTTTCCGCGTCAAGGGCTGAAATGTGAGCGTAGTACCCTGCGAGATGCCGGCGGTTCTCCGGTGTGTCCGGGCAATTTGGCGGAAGGACCAGCGCGGAAGGATCATACTGGGTTTCCCTTCCCGGCGGAAGCGGTTCGTAGGGTGAATGGGGTGGCCCCCATGAAAGGAAAAGACAAAACGGGTGTTCGTTGTCTTGTTCTCTGTGCCGATCCATGAACGCCATCGCGAGGTCTGTCTGCACGGATGGCTCATACCCCTCCATCACAACCGGTTCCGGGGTATCCAGGTAATAACGCGGGTTCATGTAATCATGGTGGCAATTCCACACAGCCCAGTATGCGTCAAATCCCAGTCTCTCCGGGCCTGGTGGAGTGAATTTGTACCGTGGAATGCCTCCCAGATGCCATTTCCCTATGTAGCCGCACCGGTAACCGTGCGAGTTCAGGATGTGCGCGATGCTCGTCACATCGGTTCGAATTGCGATGTCGTTCACTACCGCACCGTGGGCCGTTGGCCAGAGGCCGGTCAACATCGTCCCTCTGGCGGGGGTGCACACAGGCGTATTGGAATACGCGCGCGGGAAACGGCATCCTCGCGAAGCCATCGAGTCGAGACACGGCGTGGATACGTTCGGGTCACCTGCGCAACCCATCGCCTGTCCCCGCATTTCATCGCCGAATACCACGATTACATTGGTGGCCACCGTCGCTCGCCTCCATCATCTCAAACGCGCGGGAAATCCTTCTTTATCCAGCGTGCGTATCGCCGCATCTGCCGTCTGGATGTCTTTGAACGCCATGCGGAATGTACCGCCCTCGCCTTCTCGGATTTTCAGCAGCTCGATGTCCATGATGTTGATCTGTTCACGCGCAAGAGCGGCCGTCATTCGGGCAAGTTGTCCCGGCCGATCCTCGCACCGCACAAGCACGTCGCACAGAGGAGAGAGAAACCCTTTCGTATCTCTGGGGATTGAGCTCCGTATCTCATTGGCTGCGCGAAAATGCGGTTCCATATGCTCGATATCTGCAAGGACCTGCTCGAGTTGGCCGGCGAAGCCGCGGAGCGCCTTTCGTATTTCTGAGGCATTCGTTGCCAGAATGTCCTGCCAGACGCTGTACGGGCTTGAAGCGATCCTGGTCATGTCACGGAATCCGCCCGCCGCCATCTGAAGGTGTGCCGGTTCGATTGCGTTCTGTGTGCCGACGTATTCCACAAGCGCGAGCGCTATCATCTGCGGAAGGTGGCTCACAGCGGCTGCCACTCGGTCGTGAGCGGAAGCGGACAGGCAATACACCCGCGCGCCGATGCTCGCGATGCGCTCCGTGAAAGACGCGCGCACACTCTCCGGCACGGACCCGGAGGGGGTAAGCACATACAGCGCGTTCTGGAACAGAAACGGGTCTGCTGCACCGACTCCGTTTCGTTCCGAGCCCGCCATGGGGTGGCCCCCGATAAAAACCGAGTGTTGCGGCATGCATTTTTCGGCCTGTTCCACGATCTGTTTTTTTGTGCTGCCGACGTCAGAGACAACAGTGCCGGGAGCTATGACGTTCGCCACTTCGGGCAACAGCTCGATTATTCTGGAAACGGGGGTGCAAAGGAACACGGTCTTCGTTTCGCGCAATGCACGGGCGAGGTCGCGATATTCCCATCCCTCGTCTATGGCGCCCAGACCGAGTGCCTCCTCGATCGTTTTTCGGCTGCTGATTCCGACCACACGGCCGGTCGCGCCAAATTCCTTCAGCGCAAGGGCGAGGGATCCTCCAATCAGGCCGACCCCGACGATTGCAACTGATGAGAAATCCGCCCCTGGACGTTCATCCATCGTCAGGCGACTCCCCGATGTGCGGCACGCGCGGTCGCGATTTCAACGCGGCGCAGGAGTGATACTGCCTCCTCGGGTGTCCCCACGCCCGTCGTGATGAAAAGCCCCTTCGGGCCTACTTCGTCGATAAGGGGCTCGACGTCTTCTGCCGGGACGTACACATGAACACCTTTGCCCATCGCGAGGATCCGTTTGAGAAGGTCCGGCCAGTAACGCGCGGAGGGATTGCCGTCCCCGGGAACCCATTGGATCGCCTTGAGGTGCGGCAACTGCGATAGTGCATCAAGATGGCAGATCGCGTTCGGACCGTCCAGATGATAGATGGGATGGTCCAATCTGCCCACGAACCGTTCCATCTCCGGCATGACCATCCATCGGAAGGTCTGCGGGGAGATCATGCACGAGAAATCGCATTGCAGTGGGTAAGTCCGTTTCGGTGACCATGCGCCCAGCCATCCGCACGAGCCTTCCTGTCGCGATCGCGTGACCGCGAGCAACTCCTCGTACCATTGAAACCACAGGGAGGTAATCTGGGCAAGTGCCCATTCGACGTCATAGCGGTTTTCGAGAGTATCCAAAAGAAGTTGTTGCGGTCCACGTAGATGCGCAAGTATGTCGGTCGAGTTCCCGAGGTCCGTGATGCTTACGAATGAGATTCCTTCCAGCTCTTCCACCGCTTGCCGCGTGATGGCAAGGGTCCGCCGCCACCACAGGTTCTGAGAATCGAAGCAGAACGGAAGCCACGTATCCCAGGATGTGATGATCGGGCTTTCCTGCCACGCGGTAGTTTCTGCGAATGCAAGCTCGCACCCCAGATAGGCGCTTCCTACGGAAGGCCCCAGATTGACAAACATCAGAGGGAAGGATTCGCCACCGTAGTAGGTGGTCTCGGTGTGCGCCTTCTGGCGGGCAATCAGGTAATCGGCATTTGTCCAGCGTTCCACCATGCTCGTGGGAGCAGGGACCTCCGTGCGTGGGCGGCCGTTATATGCCGTAACAGCTACGACAGCCCGATCGATGATTTCGTTATCCCACCACGCCTCGATTCGGGCGCGAGCCTTTTCCCAGTCGTCTTTGCAGCGGAATTCCACCTGCGTCCCTCCTTGAACTTGACCCCGCCCGAAAGATGAACCGGTAGCCCGGTTACGCTCAGCGAATTGTTCGACCGAGGACCGGGGTGATGAGGCGCAACTGCCCCATCAATTCATCGAACTGATCCAAATTTAATGTCTGCACTCCATCCGAAAACGCGTGATCCGGGTCGACGTGGGCCTCCACAAGCAGTCCGTCCGCCCCTGCAGCAACGGCAGCCCGTGCCATCGGGATTACCTTGTCCCTTCGGCCCGTTCCATGGCTTGGATCGGCGATTATTGGCAGGTGACTCAGCTTCTTGATGACGGGTATTGCCGCAATGTCGAGCGTATTGCGCGTATACGTCTCGAACGTCCGTATCCCGCGTTCGCAGAGCACGATATTGTGGTTGCCCCCGGCCATGATGTATTCGGCAGACATGAGCCACTCTTCATACGTCGCAGAAAGTCCCCGTTTCAGCATGATGGGAATGCGCGTTTTCCCGAGTTCGCGCAGAAAGGTGAAATTCTGCATGTTGCGGGCGCCGACCTGAAGCATATCTGCGTATGCGACAACCGAATCGATTTGCGTGCGATCCATGGCTTCCGTGGCTACTTTCAGCCCAAATTCGTCGGCAACCGTGCGGAGGATCTCCAGGCCTTTTTCTCCCAATCCAGAGAAACTGTACGGGGATGTGCGCGGTTTGAATGCACCACCCCGAAGCATGCGGGCCCCGGCCGCTGCCACACGTTCCGCTGTACGTCTGGTCTGGTCCAGAGACTCAACGGAACACGGGCCGGCGATCACGACTATCTCTTTGCCGCCTATCGGCACGTCCCCGACGTAGACTACGCTGTCCTCCCGCTTGAACGTGCGGCTGGCAAGCTTGTAGGGCTCACTGATTCGTACCACTTCGGCGACACCAGGCATGACTTCGAATGCCTGCAGATCGAGCATATGTGTTTCGCCGATCGCACCGATGACGGTTCGCGACGTGCCGGTCGATCGATGCACGTCCAGTTTGTGTTCCTGCAAACGCGCAATAACGGCCGCAATTTGCTCTTCAGTCGCCCATTGTTCCATCGCCACAACCATGGCGCATTACCTCCTGTATGGTCAGATGTGTTCAGAATCCGCTCGGTGATTCAGGTTGCATTCCCTTGCAGGCTTTCCTCGAGAGCGCTGTAAATGCGCTCCAGCCGCCGGTTCTCATCGATGATTCGTTCAAACAAGCGTTTGACGGCATCTGCCGTCAAAGGCCCTTGGTTCAAATCCACAACCTGTTGCAGGACAACACTTTCACGGCGTGGATCGTAAATCGGCAGGTTCATCTGACGCTTCAGCTTGCCGATGTTCAGCGAGCACTTCGCGCGCTCGTTGAGCAACACGACAAGCTGGCGGTCGATATCGTCGATTCTGTCGCGCCAGTCGGCAATATCCATGTTCATCCCCCGATGAATTGGCCGGTGAGTGTCCTTACAAATTCGGTTACCTGGCGGACCATTTCGTCGGTGTCTCCACCTTCACCAATGCGCCGAACTATCGCACTGCCCACCACCACGCCGTCGGCAAACTGGCCGATTTCCGAAACCTGTTCGCGGGATGAGATACCAAATCCTACGGCCACGGGAAGTTGCGTCAACCGGCGGACGCGCGCCACGTTCTCTCGGATGCCGGAGGCCAGACCATTCCGTTCACCGGTGACGCCGCTTCGCGAAACGCAGTAGACAAACCCGTTTGTCAGCTCGAGGATTTGCGGCAAACGGCGGTCGTCCGTGGTCGGAGCGACGAGGAAAATCGTTCCCAGTCCCGCCTCGTCAAATGCCGGTTTGAACTCATGCGCCTCTTCCACCGGAACATCGACGAGCAGCACGCCATCTACTCCCGCCGAAACCGCATCTACGGCGAACTTCTCCACACCGTACGCGAATACGGGGTTGTAGTACGTGAAGAGGACGATTGGCAATGCGAAGCCCTCGCCACGAAGCCCTTCCGTCGCGCGCAAAACGTGGCGAAGCGTTACACCCTGCGCAAGCGCGCGCAAAGCGGCTTCCTGGTTCGCGGTGCCATCTGCCATCGGGTCCGTGAAAGGCACGCCCAGTTCCAGGATATCCACGCCCGCCCCGGCAAATGCGACCGCAAGTTGTCTCGTCCTGTCCAGCGTCGGATCACCGCAAGTAACATACGCGATGAACGCGGGACGGTGTTGCTCTTTGGCCGACGCAAAGGCGCGATGAATACGGGAAGGTCCGCAGCGGTTGTGATTGTATTCGTTCATTCCGCCAGCATCTCCCCCACCGCACCCACGATAATGTCCTCCGCGTCGGCAGCGAGGTACGAGGGCATGTTTTCGTAGAAGTACCAGCCGTCAACTTCGTACCCACCGTCGGCATGGATGGCTTTCGAAGGGATATACCCGATCACGCGGTTTGTGTAACCGAGAACGAATCGCGGTCCCTCCCCGATCATGGACTTGATCCCCAGGCCGATTTCCACGCACACTTCGCCGGCGACAGCGACCAGCGAAAGGGTTTTTCCGATTTGCAGAGTCTGCACGTGAACGGGGCAGGTCTTCGGAAGGGGCAACTCCCGGTTGTACGCGTCCAACATGCGCCACGCCCACCGCCTGCGGAACGGCGAGCTGTCGTCGGTCGCGCGGGCGAGATCGGCACGAGACGGATGCGGCATCAAGGGAAGCTCGAGAATCCGTGTCCCTGTCCTCAGCTTTCCTTCAATTGCTTCGCCCGGTTCTGCCACCACGTTCAGGACTGCGTCCGCCAGCTCCTCACCGTATTTCTGTACAACCTCAAGAGGCCCACTTTTGAAGTTTCCCGTCTCATCCACGTTATTGGGGCGCACGTTTCCACTGCACCCTTGTACGAAAAGGGCAGTCGTTCCCGGCAAAGCGCTCTCGATTCCAATCTGCGCGAAGCCCGGGTAGTCTCCGCCAAGAAGGTACCCGCCCATCGTAGTGGGGTGGCAACAATAACCGAACAAAATCGCCGCGATCTGCCCGTTCGTTCTTGTGCACAGGATGTCAACGTCGCGGTCCACCGCACCGTCAGGATTCGGGCGCATCTGCACACCCGAAGGCGTTTTCACCCGCCGGTTGATGTTGAACCCGCACCGGCCGCGGTGGTACGTCAACGTGCACGGTACCATCTCCGCCACTGCTTCGCGAACACTCTCCACCAGCTTCTGGCGGATCTGATCAAGATACTCCTCATCCCGCCACCCGTACATGTTCCGATCACCGCGCCGGGTGACGGGCCCGCAATGCGTGTGGGAAGCAGTGATGAATAGCCTGTCGGGCGGGATTCCCGGGTTTCGCGCCAGTTCCACCTCCACGGGCCCGATCACGTCATCATCGAAATACAGGATGTCCGAGGTGACGATAACCACCGTGGCATTCCCGTCACCCAAAGCCAGTGCTTTCAGGTTAAGATCCTGATACGCACCTTCGCTGTCCTTGTCCCGGGACGCATACCCCGCCATCCGGATCGGGCGCTCGGGATTGATGCAACGAGTTGCAACCCCGCACTTCATGGTGTTCCCATCCTTTCGATTGCCTCGTTGCGATATCTGCCTGCTTTGTTGGCCGGACATCACGGACTGCCGTACATTTTGTGAAGACCAACCCACGAATTGCCCCCGTCCCATGAGAGGACATATATGGCCGGCGACCGTATGGACCGTTTCTTCGGTAACGATAACGACCGCCCCGACGAATGGGACGGGCAAGACGGTGATTTCTCTGACGAGGATGCGGAATTCCCGCAGACCGGTCTGGAAATCGCGATTTCACCCTTTCTGGGGTACGAAGTCGAACTGCAGGGCACTTTCCCGATCCAGCTCCAGATAATCCGCCCGGCCACCCCCAATTCCGCGCGTGTACTTGCCGGTGTATATCCAGATTGCATCGTGGTGTTCGATCAGGAACACTACCTCGTCTTGCCGCAGACAATGGTCATTGTTTCGGTTCCCCGGGCGGAGTGGGAATCCCGCGAGCCTATGGAGTCCGGCGACGACTGAACCACGAACACACCGTTCGTTTCCACCGGAATCAGGAGTCTGTTATTCCCAGCGCGCGAGCCAGCTCACGGGGCACAGGAACCACACGCCCTTTGTTCACGACGGCGTGTACCATCTGACCGATACCCGCGGTAACTCCTGTAGACGCTGCGACAAATCGGTACCGCAGTGCCACGCGGGTCCGGCCTTCCAACCGGCTTTCTACCTCGATTGACACAGGATCGTCATACCGCAACGGGGAAAGAAACCTGCACGAGGCTTCCACGACCGGGTACGTCCGCCCCTGTCGGAAGGCTTCGACGACATCCATGCCGTTTTCCGCGAGATGCTCGCTCCACGACGCTTCCATCCAGGCGAAGTAATTCCCGTTGTACACCACTCCGAACGCATCAGTCTCCTCGTAACGTACACGGAGATCAGTGTTCCAGTGTACCCGGGCGGGTTCCTCGAGCGAGGGACGAGGTATCGACTCGCCAGTCGGTGCGAACGCCTCCGCGAAACACGCGGGCAGACGCGTCGGCCTGCCCGAGAAATCCGCCGCAATGTGGTCGGTATAACCCGTCACGGCCGGGGACTCATCGTTCCCTGTGAACACCGCGTACGCGAAGGAACACCTCGCCCGACCCATGTCCGCCATTCGCGCCTCAACCGCGACCGTCGCGCCTGCAGGAATCGGCCTGTGATACCGCGCGCCGGCAGCAGTGACGAACGAGCCTATCCGGTTCTTTTCGAGCTCCACGTAGGGCAGCCCTGCGGCGTGTCCCATTTCGGTGCGCGCCACCTCAAACCAGGTGAACAACGTCCCGAAGTATATGTGGTCGAAGGATATCTCTTTCAGCCGACTCCGGATTACACAGATATGACTTCTCGTACTCATCTCCGTTTTGACCTGTCGGGTGGCGGAAGAAAAAGGTCTTCAGTGACGTCAACGGTGGGGATACCCGCGTACCGCCGGTCCTCCGCGTTTGCCATGATGTTCAGGGACCTGATATCCGGCTGGCGATCCCACTTAAGCAGGCGTACGCCTTTCGCAAAAACCCGGCTTGCAGATGCGTCAACGAAATACGTCGGTCCCGAACTACCCGTCGAATCGCGCCACGTGTCCTGTCCTGCAGGCCACGTCCCCCGGGTTTCGCAATCCAGTCTGTACATCGGTTCCGTCGTTCCTACCACCGGTTTCGGTGGGTCTCCCACCCATCGCACCTCGATCGTGCTGATGCCCGTCAGATTCGGCACCAGCGGCGTGAAGTCCATGAACAAGGGGCTGAGGGGCTTCCACTCCGGGCTTTGGGAAACGTCCGGCGGTCGAACATTGCGGACAGCAAGAGCAATTTCCTCGTCAAAGGCTCCACACGCCACGGCCAACAGCTCATCCAGTTTGTTCTGCATCCCCACGAGTTTTGCCGATGTTGCGAAAAGTCGGTACGTTGGACTTCGCGGGTCGCGTGCGTCGTCCCCCGCGAGGTTCACCGTGTCGCACAGGCCGATGGCAGTGGTTGCCCCATTTTTGTACGCTTCAAGTATCATCGAAACGACGCCCGCGCTTCGGCTGTAATTCATGGGAAAATCGCGAGTTACGAGAAGCCGGTAGTCGTAGCACTGAGTGAAGTCCCGCGAATTCCGCACATTGGCCGCTTCCGCATACACGAGCTGAGCCGGCACATCGAGCAGCCTCTCCAGATTTGCGGCCAACACATCGCCATTGACCTGGGGGATTATCCCGAACCTGTATCGTACTCCCCAGCTCCACACGCCGAAACGCATGGTGCGTTTCAGGTCTGCATGAAGCTTCTTGGCCGATTGGACGAGCGGCTTGGCAAGTGCCGAGTCGGGCGCGCTGCCCAGCACAGATGCGAGGTGCTCCTCGGCAAGCGCCCATTTCTGAGTCACGCGGGAGAACTGCGGGCGGCCGGCAGCGTACGAACGCGCGACACTCACTCCACTGACGATGCCGTACGCAACAATTGGAACAAGCGCGACGATTTTCGCTTTCCGGCTGAGTCTGGGGTGAACCCACACCCCTGTCAACAGCACAACCCAGAGCGCGAACAGAACGATCAAGCCTGTCATGGAGCACGATCTCCGCGGAAGTCAGAATGTCAGGCGATGCGGACACGTCGGTGTGTTTCGCATCAGAAAATGTAAGTGGAGACACCGGATAAACCCTAGCCGAAACGCTTGAATCCGACCCCTGTCTGCGCATATCATTAGTATTCGACCTGACAAAAGGGAATGCATGCCCTGATCAACCCGTCGGTTGTGTGGCCACTTCCAGAAACGAAAGGATGGTTACCATGTCTGCGCTCAAGGGTATTCCGATGAGCATCTCCCCCGAATTGTTGGAGGTTCTCGCCCGCATGGGCCACGGCGACCACATCGTACTCGCCGATGGGAACTTTCCCGGGGAAAGCCAGGGGGCTGATTACGTGATCCGAGTGGATGGAATGGGTGTTCCTGCCCTGCTCAAGGACCTCCTGAAGCTGATGCCGGTGGATACAGGCGAAAGCTCAGCATATGTGATGGCAGTGCCAAAAGGCCAACCGGAACCCCCGATATGGGCAAAGTACCGCGAAATCATCAACAAAGCCGAGAAGCGTGAAGTGAAACTTGTCGAACTGGACCGTTTCGCATTCTATGACTTCACGAAAGAGAAAGCCTTCGCGATCGTGATGACGGGCGAAACAGCCCTCTACGCGAATCTCATTCTCGTGAAGGGCGTGGTAGCGCCGAAGAAATAGCAATCCGAGCCGATGTTTTCGTCAGGGGCGGCCGCGAAGGCTGCCCCTGCTCACTTCTTTCTGAAGGAAGCGCCAGATGGCGAACTTCCCTGCTGTCCGTTCCTGGCGCGCTGCCCTTACTGCGCCCTCCCCCGCGCTGATCAACCGCGTCGCACGCATGCGCAACCAGTCTCCGTCCGAGGCGGGAAGCGCGATCCGTTGGTACGCCACACTTGTGGAACGTGCGCGGTCAGTATACGGCCACAACGATGACGTCCCGATGTTCATCGTTCGCGCTCCGGGGCGGGTCAATCTTCTCGGCATGCACATAGACCATCGAGGCGGCCGGGTCAATCCGATCGCAGTCAGGGAACTGGTGCTTGTCTGCGTTCCAAGGTCCGACAACCGGATCCGCATAGCCAACATGAACCCGTCGTTTCCCGCGGACGAGTTCGCGGTGCGGGAGCTCCTACCCGAGAATAAGATCACCGATTGGGCGGACTGGACGCTCACCACGCCGGAAACACTCCGGAAGAAGGGGCTTCTCGGTCATTGGAGCTCGTATGTAAGATCGGCAGCCGCGTATTTTGCGAATTCATGGGGTATACGCGATTCGATTCGAGGCCTGGATATTCTGGGTGACAGCCAGTTACCACAGGCGGCGGGCCTCAGTTCATCCTCCGCGCTTGTAGTGGCTGTCGGGTATGCGCTTCACCTGGCGAACGAGAAACCGATTGACCGACGGGCGCTTGCAGAGGGGTGCGGCCAGGCCGAATGGTATGTGGGCACGCGCGGAGGGTTTGGCGACCAGGCTGCAATCGCATTGAGTCGTTCAGGGCACGTGTCGCATGTGGACTTTTTCCCTATGAACGTGGACTGGAGTCCCTGGCAACCCGGCGTGTCGGTTGTGGTGTGTCATTCCCGCGTTCATGCACAGAAAACGGCGAACGCACGCAGCGTTTTCAACGAACGCGTTGCCACCTATGTAATTGCACTGCTGTGGATTAAGAAAATACGGCCTCAGTGGGAACGTCGTCTTGAGCACCTCCGTGACGTACTTCGCCTCGGCGTCCACGTGTCGGAGATTTATCGCCTCCTCAAGGAATTGCCGGTTCGTGCCACACGTGAACAGATACATTCGGCTCTTCCGGGCGCACGCGAAGAACTGGAAAAGCTCTTCAGCACGCACGAGGATCCTGCAGAAGGTTACCGGGTTCGCGATGTCTGTCTGTACGGGCTGGCCGAGTGCGAACGCAGCCTGATTCTCGCGGACTTTCTCCGCAGGGGCGACATTGCCGGTGCCGGAAGACTCATGGACCTCTCACACGAAGGCGACCGTGTAACCGTTCTTGATGATTCCGGCGTCAGGGTTCCGTACGATTCAGGGGTTAGCGACGCCGACCTGGATGGTCTCATCGAGGCGTCTCAGTCGCCGGACCCCGAGATTCGGGAGGCTGCCCGGCTCGCGCTTCAACCGGGCGGTTACGCGGCAAGTTGCGCGGAACTCGACGAAATCGTGGACATTGCTCGTTCAGTGGACGGGGTGTACGGTGCCGGTCTCATCGGTGCCGGCCTCGGTGGGTGCGTCGAAGCGATCGTAGATGATGGGGCCGTCGACAATCTGCGGAATGCGTTGATTACGCAGTACTTCGAAAAACACGGGCGCGACCCGTTCATCGAAGTGATGGCGCCGGTCGAGGGTGCGTGTGCTGTCGAACTACCGGAGTTTTAGCAGCAACCGCGTATCCCGCACTAGACTGAGCAGAATCGCGTCCATCAAAAGAATCCGTCCCGCACACCTCCCGTTGGACAGGAAGCTGGGCAACGCGTCGAGTTCAAGGTCCGCAGACCGCCCCATTCACCCGGTTTTCAATCGGCTCGCGCCAGGCGATCCCTCATTTCCTCCGGTATGTACGCCACATACACCTGAGGCATCCCGGTGCGATCGGAGGTGAACACCGCCATCGCGCCATCGCCTGAGAGATTCGGGTGTGTGTGCGTGCTCTGCGGGTGACCCTGTGATGCCCCCGCGAAACAGATCCGCTCTCGTTTTTTGGTTTCCACGTTGATAAGCCAGAGGCCTTCGTCCGGCCAGTTTGTGTCGGCAACGATCCATTTCCCATCATGGGACGCGCCGGAATGCCAGAAGTACGGCCCGCCGAATGCCACTTGCTCGGGCTCCGCCGCCCCTCTTCTCATGACGATTACGCCCCTGTGAGGCATCTGAAGCGTGCCCTGATAATCACCCGTGGCCCCGAGCCAGCATGAGTGGGCGGTCCTGATTTCGCCGGCGGGGAAATCAGCGTTCACCTCCTTGAGCGTCTCGCAGTGTAGACGAACCTTTCGCGAATCAATGGCGCCGTCCGGGCGTCGCGTCTTCGCACTGCAGTCGATCTCTGGACCTCCCGGGTTTGCACGGGGATGGTTGATTCCGTCCGCTTCGAGCACGACAACGTGCTCACCAGTGCCTGCGTCCCAGCGGACAAGGCCGATCCTGCCGTTTGCCAGCCTGACCATCGCAAAGTACCATCGGCCGTCCCATGAGCACATTGCCCGGGGGTACGCATGCTGGGAGGCGCCGGGTACATGGCCCAGTTCCACGGTCTCCAGAGTTTCGAGGTGGGTGCGGTAGGCGGTTCCCCCGTGTGTGTAATAAGCCGACTGCCCGCCCTTCGCCAAAGTCGGATTGGATACCCCCGACGGGGTATCATCTGACAGCTGAACGATATCCTTCCCATCGCTACCCGCCGTAAAGAGATCACTGGGCGCGCCACGTTCCGGAACGCGCATCGAGAGGAAGATCATCCGCCGTCCGTCGGGAGTGAACGTGGGCGTTTCGTAGTGGAGATGAGTGCTCGGGGTGGGGAAGCTGGTGATCTGGCGCACCAGGAGACCAGTTTCCGCGTCTCGGCGATCTATGCGTTCGGTTCCCAGATTTTGACCTCTTGGCATCGATTTCTCCACAAGAGCGGGGTTGAACCTGCTTCGGTTCTGTCACTTTCAGGCGGTTCGCGCGGCTTTGAAATGGGTGGCAAATTCCGCAGTAAGACGGAGGTAAAGATCTCCATCCTCAACCGTTTCCTCTATGTGTGAATGCTCGGCAAGTTCGTTGAAACTTGTCACGTGGAGCCATTCCGGGCGAGACGCCATGGCGGCGGCAAAAGTTTCCCGGTAATAGTACCCTGACCGCCGCATACGGAAATGCGCGTAGTCGTCCCGTTTGAGCCGATCGGTCATCAACCGATCCTCGAAACCCGGCATCACCGTGGCATGCCATCTTCCCGGTTCGGTCCGGCCGGCAGGCATTTCGTTATACGCATCCACGGCGGCGCGTGCGCTGGTGTACTGCTCCATGACGGTCTGCGCCGGCGACAGCGGCGTGTAACACTCCAGCGCATCGAGGAACGAGAAGTAGGAAGGATCCATCTGGTTGGAGGCGGCGTAGAACGCGTCCATGCCCTGTTCTCGCAGCCTTTTCGTGATCTGAGTCCACACATCCGCCCCGAGTTTCCATGTGGCCCAGCACAGCACCACAGGCTTACCCTGCGCGTGAAGTGCGCGCGGGTCATTGGAATAACGACTGAGGTAGTGCTTCAAGGCCTCATACAACCGGTCGGCGGAAAGCCCGGCCGCCTCCATGTCAATACATGTTCGAAGTCCGTGATCTGAGGCAGCCGTCATTACTGATTCGAGTATGTCATCGCTCGTCGCGCCGGTAAGGTTCCTTTTCTGGTAAAACCAGCTCACTGCAAGCGCATCGAGTTTCGCTTTCACGCACTGCTTCATGTGTTCCGAAATCACGTCCGGGTCATGGGAGTCGTACGGCCCGATGGCGGGGTGAATGTCCGCCATTGTTGCTTTGTATTGGGGTGTGTGGGATCCATCAAACCAGCCCCTGGTGAACCAGATGTAATAATACGCGAGCACGATCGGTTCACAGGATGCGTCAGGAAGCGTCATGAAGGGTCTCCAGGTAAATGGTTCGGCCTTGCCATCGTCCTGTCGAAGGTAGGAGGGGACCCAGGCTGGTGGCAAACCGGCCGCGCGGGATCGCGCGCGGCCGGAACTCACACCGGCGGCGAACTACGCGTGGCTGAGACGGAACACCGTCAGGGAACAGGGCGGGAACGTATGCACGAATTCCCCGTTTCTCACCGGGGCCGTGCTGACCTCCGCCGGAGCAACTGATTCGGTTGCCCCCGGTTTGTTCTCGGCGTCAGGCGAGGTTCCCCCGAGGCAACGGGCGGAGATGCTGGGGAAAGTACTGCCCGCTACTTTGACGCATCCCTCCTGAGCCTCCGAAGGGTGCCGGTTGATTACAGAAATCGTCATGGTGCCGTCAGGGGATGCTGTTGCCGATGCATCAAGAACCGCGAGCGTACTCCTCCGTCCGGCGTCGGTAACCTCCACAGAAGGTCCGTCAACCTCGGTCACGATTGCCGTCGCTCCTTTGTGAGGTTGGAGAAGGTCATATACGTAGTACGTCGGCGTAAGCGCGAGTTTGTCCCCGTCAGTGGCCACAAGGCACTGAAGCACGTTGATGGTCTGAGCGATGTTTGTCATGCTGAGGACGCGGGCGTGCCTTTGAAACATGTGGAACGCCGACGCCGCAAAAATCGCATCCCGCAGCGTATTCGGCTGGGACAACCCACGGTCTACCGTGGCGTCGCGATGCCATACGCCCCACTCGTCGAGCGCGATGCCGACAAAGCGCTTTGAGTACTGGGTGAATGACTGGACAGTACCGCTCGTCATGAGAATAACGTCTTCCAGAGCGGAGACGTCTTTTATAAGAAGCCAGTATTCCTCCGGAGTGAATCCCGATCCCGTGCCGCGAGAGACGTATCTGTGGATCGAGATGTGGTCGATATACCCGAGGTCGTCACGCAGTTCATCCAGCACATCGAGGTTCCATTTCTGCTGGTCAAATCCGCAGATCACGAACTCTCCCTGTGGCGCCGTCTGTTTCAGGAAGCTCACAAACCGCCGGTATTCGCGTGCATAATCCCGTGCTTCGAATTTCCCGCCGCAGCCCCAGTTTTCGTTCCCGACTGCCCAGTAATGGACGTTCCAGGGTAGTGGATGCCCGTTTCGAGCTCGTTTCCGTGTGTATTCCGTATCGCCGGAGTAGGTGCAGTACTCGACCCAGTTGAGTGCCTCGCGCGGGGTACCGCTTCCGACGTTGAGGCAGATGAACGGTTCCGCACCCAGTCTCTCGCACGTTTCCAGATACTCGTGCGTGCCGAACGCATTCGTATCCTCCCCCTCCCACCAGTGGTTCGGGCGTCTGGGGCGCTGATCACGCGGCCCGATCCCGTCCTCCCAGTGGTACACATCGGCGAAACAGCCACCCGGCCATCGCAGTATCGGCGGCCTTATCCGCTTGAGCGCGTTGAGGGTATCGCACCGTATGCCCCCGTCATTGGGTATGGGGGACTCCTCGCCGACCCAGATCCCCTCGTAGATGCAGCGCCCGAGATGTTCAGCGAAGTGGCCGTACAGCTCCGGTCGCACGACTCCGTACGCGGAGTCCGGTCTCACCGTGATGGATGACCTCATCGAGCATGTCTCCCGCGCAGAGTGGATCTACTGCGCCTCTGATTCCGGGAAAGGTTAGCGGTAGCCAGCCGCCGCCGCGCCATTGCTCTCACCGTAACCGCGACGCGGCGGCTGTGGTACTTCCCACACGGCAGGGCACAACGTTACCGATTCCACCGCGGGCTGCTTTCCCAGCTCCGCCAGACAATCGTTAGTCGGGTTCATCGCGCCAGATCGAGCGCGGAACCGTAACCTCCCGTGGGATTTTGTACTTACGTGAATGTACACGGGCAGTGTTCCGCCGTGGGCTTTGATGATACGTCGGAGTTCCCCCACTGCGTCGTCAGTGAGCTTGTCCGAAGCGACGCTGACATCCACTGCCTTTGCCAGGCGCATCCGGGCATGGGTGATCGGGATCACCTCCAGCGCCATCACTTTCGGTTCGTCGCGCGCTCTGGTGCCCCGCACGAACACGATCTGGTCGTCTATGAGGTAATCCTGTGCGGCTTCGTAGACGTCCGGGAACACGACCACTTCAAATGTGCCGGAGAAGTCCTCGCACATAAGGACCGCCATCTGTTTCTGCGCCTTCGTCGTGATACGGCGGATGCTCCGAATGATTCCGGCGATCAGAAGCGGCGTGTCGCCGCCCAGTTCCCCCAGCGCCTCGCTGCTGTGGGTGCAGAACAACTCAATGTCAACCCGATGCGGGTCAAGAGGGTGGCCTGAAACGTAAAAGCCCAGCAGTTCTCTTTCCTGTTCAAGCTTTTCCTGGACCGACAGCGGCTCCACGGAAGGAAGAGTTGGCGTTGCCTCCTCGATCGCAGGCCCGTGCGCGACGTCAGACGAACCGGCGTCAAAGAGAGATGTCTGTCCCCGGGATCGGTTTTCCTGCTCGTTCTGTGCCCAGTTGATCGCCGCATCAAGCCCTGCGAGCATCTGTGCCCGTTCTCCCAGGTCATCCATCGCGCCCGACTTTATGAGGCTCTCGATCATGCGTTTGTTGATCGCCCTGTTGTCCACCCGACGGCAGAAATCAAATAACGAGGAGAACGGGCCTTCCTGCTCACGTGCGTGGGTGATGGCCTCGATTGCGTGGATACCCACGTTCTTGACGGCGAGAAGTCCGAAACGGATTCCTTCCTTGCTGACGGTGAATTGCAGTTCGCTCTTGTTCACGTTCGGAGGCAGAAGCGGAACGCCCATCCGGCGGCATTCGTCGCTGAGCACGATGATCCGCTTCGAATCCCCAATTTCCGACGAAAGCGCAGCCGCCATGAACTCGTAAGGATAGTGCGTCTTCAGGTACGCAGTCTGAAACGCCACAAATGCATAACAGGCGGCATGGCTCTTATTGAATGCGTAGGAGGCGAATTTCTCCCAGTCGCCCCAGATTTTCGTCGCGAGTTCTTCGCCGATTCCACGCTCACGGGCTCCCGAAACGAACTTCCCTTTCATCTGGTCCATGAGCGAACCGATCTTCTTGCCCATGGCCTTTCGCAGCGTGTCCGCTTCTCCGCGGGTGAATCCGCCGAGTTCGCGCGACATCTGCATCACCTGTTCCTGATAGACAGTGATCCCGTACGTGCTTTCGAGCGCCGGCACCATCAGTTCGTGGTCATAGGTGATCGGGGCGCGGCCGTGCTTCCTCGCGCAGTACTCCTCGATGAACTGCATCGGTCCCGGGCGATACAGAGCCACCATCGCGATGATGTCTTCGAATCGGTTCGGGCGGAGTTCCCTGAGGTACCGCTTCATTCCCGAGGATTCGAGCTGAAAGACCGCGGTCGTTTCGCCGCGCGAGAGTAACTCGTACGTGGCGGGGTCGTCGAAGGGCAGATTGTATAAGTCCACGTCAACCCCGTGGTTCCTCTTGATCAATTCGGTTGCCCGCTTCGCCACCGTGAGGTTCCGGAGCCCGAGGAAGTCCATTTTCAGGAGGCCGAGTGATTCGAGTGCGTGGGCTTCGTACTGGGTGATGATCACGTCTTCGCTTCGCGGAGCGTACTGCAGGGGGGTGAAGTTCTCGAGGGGGATGTCCGAAATCACCACCGCACACGCGTGAACTGATACGTGGCGGGTTACCCCCTCAAGCTGCATCGCCAGGTCGACGAGTTTCTTGTTTCGCGGGTTCTCTTCATACGCCTTGCGGAACTCCGGCTCCGATTCAAGGCATTCGGAAAGCTCCACGCCAACTCTGTTTGGAACGAGCTTGGCGATCCGGTCCGTCTCGTCGAAGGTCATGCCCATCGCGCGCCCGACGTCCTTGATCGCGCCCTTCGCCTGCATCGTCCCGAAGGTGATCACATTGGCGACGCAATCGCGCCCGTATTTCTGGCGGACGTATTCCACAACCTGGTCGCGATGTTCGTCATCAAAATCCACGTCTGCGTCCGGCATCGAAATGCGGTCTGGATTCAGGAAGCGCTCGAACAGGAGATCATATCGGAGAGGGTCCAGTTCTGTGATTCCCAGCACGTACGTAACAAGTGCGCCTGCCGCGGAACCCCTCCCCGGGCCCACAACGATGCCGTTCTTTTTCGCATACTGGACGTAATCCCATACGATGAGGAAATAGGAATCGAACCCCATCCCGCCGATCACGCCCAGTTCGTAATCAAGGCGCTCCAGGATTTCGGGCAGTGGAACCGGCAATTCCGCCTCAGCGTGCCCCTCACGAAGGCGCCATTGCCCGTCCTGAGCCTTTTCAAGCGGATACCGCTTCCTCAGACCCTCTTCGCAAAGCTCCCGCAAATACTCTGAGGGCGACAGGTTCTTCGGCGTCGGGAACTTGGGCAGGCGTGCTTTCCCCAGTTCGATCTCCACGTTGCACATTTCCGCCACGCGGAGAGTATTCGTAATCGTCTCCGGCATCCCGTCGAAAAAGCCGCTCATCTCCTCGGTTGAAAGGAGGCTGTAATCACCGTCCATCATTGACATGCGGTCAGCCTGGTCCAATGTAGCCGAGGTCTGAACGCAAAGGAGCGCATCCTGCGCTTCGGCATCAGTCGTACAGGCGTAGTGGCTGTCATTCGTGGCGACTACCGGGATCCCGAACTCCTCAGCAAGCTCGAAAACGCCCTGGTTCACCTTTTCCTGGGAGGGCAAATCGGGGTGGTGCTGGACTTCAAGAAAGAAGTTGCCCGCGCCGAAATGCGAATGGTAAGCTTCGATGAGCGCGCGTGCACCGTCCATATCGCCGGAGGTAATGGCGTCGGGGATTTCCCCCGAAAGACAGCCGGAAAGACAGACAAGCCCGGAGCCGAATTTGTGCAGGAGCTCATGGTCAACGCGGGGGTAATAATAAAACCCCTCCATGTGGGCTTTTGTCACAAGCTGAATGAGGTTCTTGTACCCCTCGTTTGTTCGCGCCAGTAATACCAGATGGTGAGATTTTCGATCACGCTGCGCTTCCTTATCCCGCCTGCTTCTGGCCGCCACGTAGACTTCACATCCGATAATGGGCTTGATACCCGCATCCTTGGCTGCCTGATAGAACTCCACCGTGCCGTACATGGCTCCGTGGTCAGTAAGTGCGAGGGCTTCCTGACCGAGCGAGAGGGCGCGTTGCACTATTTTCCGGGGCTGCGATACACCGTCAAGGAGGCTGTATGCCGAATGGGCATGAAGATGAACGAAATCCGATCTCCGCAAAGCGTTACTCCGAGGGGCAAATGGTTTCGTGCAAAAGGCGGGGAGGAACTCCACACACGGTTTTCTGAAAACTCCGCGTGAACCTTCCTCTGGTCAAGGGACCACGGGACAACTCGGTGCTGATTCGCCTGTTCGCGCCACATGCCCGAAACCAGCCGTGCAAGGCAGCGCGGCCAGCCGGAATGGAGGAAACCCGCCCTTGGTGTCGCTCCTTCCCTCCGGTACTTTTAGTTCGGACACGCAACGTCCTCTGACACCACTCTGTGCCCAACGAAAGGATGCCAGCATGCCAGCTCCGATTTTCAACCGCCGCGTCTCGGCCATCGAGGAATCGATTACTCTTGCCGTAACGGCGAAGGCGTCGGAAATGAAATCCAAGGGCATTGATGTGGTATCCATGAGCGCCGGCGAACCCGATTTTGATACGCCGGACCACATCAAATATGCCGCCATAAAGGCGATCACAGAAGGTTTTACCAAATACACCCCGGTCGGCGGAACGATGGAGCTCAGGAAAGCCGTTGCCGAGAAGTTCGCCCGCGAAAACGGTCTGACATACGCCGCGAATCAGACCCTTGTCAGTATCGGAGGCAAGCATTCGTGTTATCTCGCGGTTGCAGCGCTCGTGGACGACGGCGACGAGGTCCTGATTCCGGCTCCGTACTGGGTGAGCTACCCCGACATGGTCCTGCTTGCCGGAGGAAAGCCGGTAATCATGGAAACGAGCACGGCAACGGGGCTCAAGATCACTCCGGATCAGTTGCGGAAGGCGATCACGCCAAGAACCAAGATGATTATCATCAACAGCCCTTCGAACCCATCAGGCGCAGTCTACACGAAGGATGAGTTGGTCGCACTCGGTGACGTCCTGAAAGGCACGGGGGTGTTCGTGCTTTCGGACGAAATCTACGAGCACCTGATCTACGAGGGTGAGCACCATTCCATCGCTGCAGTCGTGCCGGAGTTGAGCGAGCAGACAATTGTGGCGAACGGCGTGGCAAAGGCGTACGCCATGACAGGGTGGCGCATTGGGTACGCAGCGGGTCCAAAATCAGTTATCGGCGCAATGGCGAAAATCCAGAGCCAGCAGACCTCGAATGCCGTCTCGATTTCACAGAAGGCGACTCTGGCCGCGCTTACGGGTCCCCAGGATCATCTCGTCCCCTGGAAAGAGGAATACAGAACGCGCCGCAACTACATTGTGGAACGGCTCAATGCCATCCCCGGCGTACTTTGTCCGACACCGGCAGGTGCGTTCTACGTGTTCCCGGATGTCTCTTCGTTCTACGGTAAATCCTTCGGCGGCAGGGTTATAGAAGATAGCGTTGCGTTGACTGATTACCTCCTCGAGGAGTTCCACGTTGCGTGCGTTCCTGGCAGCGGTTTCGGCGCGCCACGGCACATCCGTCTCTCGTATGCCACTTCAATGGCGGCGATTACGAAGGCGATGGATCGAATTGAGAAAGGACTGACGACCCTTTCCTGACCTGAGCGCTGCGGCTGTACTTGGCGGGAGTGCTGACCTCGGTGCTCCCGCGTTCATTTTCCGATTCCGCGCTGCAGGTACACGATGATGTCCATCGTCCCGGCAACGGCGGCGTGGAGAAAGACCCCGTACCAGATGGACCGGGTCCGCAGGGCGAGCATCCCGAGGAACAAACCTGCAAAGACGGAACCGACAGCCTCGGAGAACGGTTTGCCCACGTGCATGAGCGCGAACGGTACTGTCTGGACGGCAACTGCCGCCATGCCAAGTGCCGGTTCCAGTGTGAAAAGCCAGTACCCACGGAAAAAGAACTCCCACCCGACGAAGAACAACAGATAGGATGCTTCATAAACACAGAATAATTCGTGAGATAAGAGCGAATTCTGATTCAACGGGTACGTTGCCCGGAAATCCGGCCGCGAGGCGGCCAGCGCGATGAACGGCACCATGATAACGTACCCACCAACCGCGGCGGCACACCCGAGCCTCCAGTCGCCAATCCCCAACCCAAAGGAACGCAGACTGCCTTTCCCTTGCGACGTCTCAAGGGCCAACGGCAGGAGAAGGAGAAGGATGACGTTAGTCGCTGTCCAGTAGAGGTTGGGGGCGATCATATCGTAGCGCCATTCCCCCGTTTTGTCGGCGATCATCTCGGAGTACGTGAACGGGTAGCCGAAGTATTGCCAGAGAAGAAGAATCAGGGTTCCCACGGCCAAAGTGCGGATTTCGCGCACTCGCAGAAGAGCCGCCGTATCATGGACAAGCTTCACGAAGCCGCGGATTGCTGCCTTCATTCCTGCCTTTCTGATCGTTCGTTCGACGAACGCGGACCGGTACCGTGCAACTTCTGTGCCAATTGGGGTCTGCCATGCGGCCGCGACACCGGAGCGGGCGAGATTCTTTTCGCAGGAAGGTTGCGGCCGACTATTCCTCTACGATAGTCGGTTCGATATCTATCGGAAAATTCACCGACCGCGATATCAAGCACGCCTCATGCGCCTTTTCAAGGATGCGCTGTGCACGGGCGATGTCTTTGCCGGATACAGCGATCACCGGCCGCACAGTGATACGAGCGAAACGGTAGCCTTCCCGCGGCACCAACTCCACTTCGCCTGATGCTGTCGAGTGATAGCTGCGGAAGCTCAATTTCGACATCGCCGCGATGTACGCGAACGTATTGAACAGACACGTTTCTACGGCCGAAAGAACCATCGCCTCGGGGTTCCACCTGCCCTCTCCTGCGGACGGTGTGCCCACCGGCAAGGGAGCCAGCTTCTCGCCCGCCGCGAGACCATTCTCCCCGGAACCGCTCCAATCAAAACGTGTTTCGTAATGAGTAGGGAATGCCATCGACAGGGGCCTTTCTCTTTCTATCGAGGTTTCGCGCGATACGTGCGAGCCTCGTCAAACATCGCGTCCACGTTCTCCGGGGGAACGTCGGGGAGTATGGCTTCGTGGCTCGGCGAAATCACAATGCCGGTGCCGAAAATGTCGATGACACGTCTCACCTCGTCCCTGACCTGTTGAGGCGTTCCGTTGCACAACAGCTCCTGCGTGTCGATCCCTCCGATAAAACAGAGATCGTTTCCGAATTCGCGTTTGAGCCGAACCGCCTCCATATTGCGTGCTTTGGCCTGGATGGGGTGGAGTGCCTCCACGCCGATCCCGATCAGGTCCGGAATAACGCCGTATACGGAACCGCAGGAGTGTAATGCCACTCGCAACCCGAAGCGGTGTGCCTGATCGGTCAGCTTCTTCATACCGGGGAGGATGAACCTGCGGAATAGCTCGGGGCTTACGAATGTGTTCAGTTGCGTGCCGAAATCATTGCCGAAGAACATCACATCGATGTCTGGCGCCAGATGCGAGAACGCAATTTCGTTGACTCCCCAGTAGAAATCCACCACCCGTTCCGTAACCGCCTCAACAACTGCCGGGTTGGTATGCATTTTGACGAAGTAGTTGTCCATGCCGAAATAGTCGCCCACGTTGTGGAAAAAAGGCGCCCACACCCCAGAAAAAATTGCGTGTGTATGCTTCCACGGATCGATGGCGTCTCGCGCGCCCGCAACGTCGGCATACTGCGGGTCGGGCCAGTACGCCTTCTCCACCTCGCCCACGTCCTCAGTCTCCGCGAAGATCCCCGGCTGATTGTGCGACTTTTTGGGTCTCCCTCCTGTCGGGTCCAGGCCGGGTTTCCCCTCCGGGTGCTTCCACCCTATCGGGAACCACCTCATGTCATCGTCAATCGCCGTCTGCAGTTCAAGATTTGAGTTAACTCCGAAATACGTGTGGAGCCTGGCGTGGGAATCTCCGTGAGGACATCCGAGCCAAATCGGTGTTCTGTCCGTCTCCCTGTGATCAATTGCCGCAAGCAGGCGCTCTTTGTGGTTCATTATTCAGCCTCCCGGCATCTGGTAGAGACCATTGCGTACCAAAGTATCGCCCTCGAGTCCCCAATGCGGAAGGGAGTCAGTAAGTCGAAACGCGCCGCGATTGGAGCGCCCCGTATGGTGGCGTATACTCTTCTCTCGGTCTATCACGGGTTCAGCGCACCTTGTTCCACCAAACCGGGAATGCACCCTTTGGCAACACTGAGTTCCTTCCGATGGCCCGACGGAGCACGAGGCGCGGTCTCCCTTTCCTTTGACGACGGCCTCAGAACCCATGTGGAGAACGCGATTCCGACGCTGAACGACTACGGATTTCGCGGCACGTTCTACATTCCGATGGCTAGCGGAGGAGCGTTCGATCAGCGAATTGACCACTGGAGAACGGCCGCAAGCCAGGGGCACGAAATCGGCAACCATAGCATGACACACCCGTGTTCTGCGAATTTTGGATTCAGCCGGCGAGCTCTGGATTACCTCACGCTGGAAGACATCACCGAGGAAATCCTTGACGCAAAACGCCGGATAACAGAGGATATCCCGGACCAGAAGGCACATTCGTTTGCCTACCCGTGCGGTGAAACGAAAGTAGGGTCGGGGAAGAGCCATATCAGTTATGTGCCTGTGGTAGCAGAGCATTACGTTGTCGGCCGCGGAATCGGGGACTTCGCCAACGACCCCGTCCTCTGTGATCTCGCCTGTACGTGGTCCTTCATGCCGACCGACCCGCCGGCGGAAAGGCTTATCGCGTGGGCGGATATGGCGAGCAACATGGGCAGGTGGTCCATTTTCTGCTTCCACGGGGTTGGTGGGGAGCATTTCCACCTGCGGATGGAAGCTTTTCGAATGCTGCTCGATCATCTGGCAGCGCACCGCGATGAAATCTGGACGGATACCGTCATCAACGTGGGAACGTGGATTCGCGACCATCGCGAACGCGTTTGCGCATAAGGAGAATGCAAAATGGAGAAACTCCGGGTAGGTGTGATTGGTGTCGGCGGTATGGGTACCGGACACTGCGAGGGATTGACCAAGAACGTCGAAGAAACAGTCTTGGCGGCAGTCTGCGACATTGATCCGAACGTCGCGAAGGAGAAAGCGAAGACGTACGGCGTGAAAGCCTTCACCAGCCACAGGAAGCTCATCAAAAGCGGCCTCGTGGATGCCGTGACCATCGCGACTCCGCACTATTTCCACTCCCCCATTGCGGTTGCGGCGTTTGAAGCGGGTCTGCACGTGCTCTCAGAAAAACCGATCGCAGTGACCGTCAAAGCGGGTGACGAGATGATTGCAGCGGCGAAAGCCAGCGGGCTGGTATTCGGTGTCATGTTTCAACAGCGCACGCGTCCGGTCAGTCAGGCGATGAAGAAAATCGTCTCAAGCGGCGCGCTGGGACGTATCTATCGAGCGATGATGGTGGAAACCCACTTCAGGACGCAGGGTTACTACGATTCCGCCACGTGGCGTGCAACGTGGAAAGGGGAGGGCGGCGGAGTGCTGCTGAACCAGGCTCCACACGGTATCGACATCTTTACGTGGTTGATGGGCTTGCCGAAGAAGGTGAAAGCCGTAACCCGGACGTGGAGGCACCGAATCGAAGTCGAAGACGAAGCCAGTGCGCTCCTCGAATGGGAAAACGGTGCCGTCGGGTACTACCACACAAGCACGAACGAGTCTCCGTCCTCGGACATTCTGGAGATCTGCGGCGACAACGGGAAACTCGTGTACAACCACGGGAAAGCGAGCCTTTTCCTGAATGATCCGCCGATTCAGAAATTCAGCGATGACGCAGGCATCATGTGGGGCAACCCGAAAGTAACCGAGCAGCCCATCGAACTGATCGACCGCCCCACCGGGCACAGCGCGATCCTGCGGAACTGGGCCCGCGCCATCCTGTACGGAGAAGAACTCATCGCTCCCGGCGTGGAGGGGATCAACAGCCTCGAGTTCATCAACGCGGTCATTTTCTCCGGCGCCACGGGCAAAGAGGTGGAACTGCCGGTTCCGCGTGCCGCGTACGAGCGCTGGATAAAGGCAAAAGCTCGTACGAGCACCTTTCAAAAACATGTGGTGGAAAAGCGGGAAACCGATCCCCAGCACGTAGGGAAATGATCGGTTCCGGACGGTTAGCAGCCGGGGGAGTTCACGCTCCCCCGGTTTCCCCCGGGAGAAGCAATCAAATATGACTTCGCGTGAACGAGTGATCCGAGCGCTGAGATTCGAAACACCTGACCGGGCACCGCGCGATTTGTGGTCGCTGCCGGGGGTCGCGAAGTACCGGAAGGAGGAGCTCGACCGGGTATGCAGGCTGTACCCGTCGGATTTCGGTGGAACCGGCGTTCGTTATGGCGTGAGCCCCCGCGCTCATCCGCTGCAGGGGGATACCGGAACTTACGTGGATAACTGGGGCTGCGTCTGGCACGTCGGGGAGCCGGGAGTCGTCGGGGAGGTAAAGGAACCGCCGATTCGAACCTGGAGTGATCTCAAAAGTTACAAACTCCCGTGGGAGATAATCCGGGAGGCCGATTTCAGCAGGGTGAACGAGACGTGTGCAGCCCAACGGACGTTCGTCCGAGCGGGGACAGAAACCCGGCCCTTTGAACGCATGCAGTTCCTCAGGGGTAGCTCCCAGCTTTTCATGGACCTGGCGTACCTCGAAAAAGAGCTGTATCAGCTTCGTGACATGCTGCATGAGTTCTTCTGTGAAGAGCTTCGCCTCTGGACGAAGACGGATGTGGACGCGATTCAGTTCATGGACGACTGGGGCGCGCAGCGTGCGCTGCTTATCTCTCCAGACCTCTGGCGCTCTTTTTTCAAACCGCTGTACCGGGAATATTGCCAGATCATCAAAGGAGCGGGCAAGTACGTGTTCTTCCACTCCGACGGGCACATTGAGGCGATTTACCCGGACCTGATCGAAATCGGCGTGGATGCGCTGAACTCGCAACTTTTCTGCATGAACATCGAGGGCCTGGCCGCGAAATACAAAGGCAAAATCACCTTCTGGGGGGAAATCGACCGCCAGTACCTCATGCCGTTTGGAACGACCGAGGAGATCCGCGCCGGGGTGCGCCGCGTCCGCCGGGCTCTGGACGACGGTCGTGGCGGCGTGATAGCCCAGTGCGAATGGGGCGTGCGAGACCCGATTGAAAACGTTCTGGCGGTTTTTGACGAGTGGAAAAAGCCGCGACTGCGATGAGCTAGGCTTCGCGCCCTGTTTTTTTGTGGTATGCACCGATTTGAGATGCGCTAGAACAGGCTTCCGAACGATATCAGGATTTTGTGTCCCTCGGGTGAAAGCGCGAAATCGGTCCGGAGGCTGAGCTGGGCGTTCCACGTCAAGCGTGCTCCCACGCCGCCGCTCGGATGAAGACCAACGGGATTGAGCTCCTTGAGTTTGTTGGCCACGCGGCCCGCGTCGGCAAAAACAATCCCCTGGGACTGAAAAAAGTGCCCCCAAAGGGTCTGGTCTTTCAGCACCCGTCGCAATTCGGCGCTGAGAAGGATTTTCTGTTTGTCGGCGAACCGACGGGACTCATATCCGCGCATCATCGTATTCCCTGCAAGATCAAACCCGCGGACAGATCCTCCGACCTCCGTAAGTTCGTAGAACGGCACTTCTCCTTCGAGGTTCTCGAATAGCCCTCGCAGGACGAGAATCGTTCGTGGACGAAGGTTATGAACGGCTAGCGTGCGATACTGCGTGTAGGCAATGGTGACGCGCCGATACACGTAGTCAGGGTTCATCCAACTGAACGCTTCCTGTCCGGAGAGTTCCGCGAGAAAGCCGCTTGTCGGGAACTCCTGATCATCGCGTGTATCGACCAGAAGGCCGGCACTGAGGGGGTTGCTCCACCCCGCGGCTAGTCCGAGAGGTTTGGGGTCGGAAAACACGAGGTAGTCGCTCTTGGTCTCATCGACGCGGGAAGGGGAGCTGCGCTGAAAGCGAACACCGGAAAAGACTGTGAAAGGCCCCCATAGCTCAGCCTCGAGATCGAGTGCCGTCCGCTGTTGTTCCAATTTGTAGCGGTAGAAATTTGACTCCCTGCGTTCAGCTTCTTTGTCAATTCTCGTGCCATTGCCAATGCCGAAGTAGCTTGCGCCGATATCCTTCAGGTCCTGAGTGACAACCCTCAAGTTGAATCGCGAACCCCAGAGCTCCGGAATATCCATGCGAATATGGTGGTTACGCTTGCCAAGCGTGGATAACCACCACTGCGTGTTGATGCGGTACCGGTACGGACGGATTGCGTAATTCGTTATTTCCGCCCAGCCTCCGTAATGGAAACCGGAGTTGGGGGTGTAGAAGATGATTGGTAACGCGGTGAACCCGTAGGGCTGTCCGTTCATCGTGAAAGTGTGTCTCCGATTGACCCAATCGACTGCGTCTTCGCCGCCCTGTTGTACGCTTTGCACAACCCGCTCGACGGGCGCGGCCTGTGCCCAGCTTTCGGATATGTGCGACCCCAAAGCAACGGCGAACGCCAGCAGAAGGCGCCGCGTTGCCTTCGGGATAAAACACGACAGAATCACCGCAGCCTCCAGCGTGGGCAAAGGACAAACGGGACCAAGCCTCCTCCTGCTCATTTTTCCCGTCACGTGTGAAGTGCGAAAAGCGAAGCGCGCCGCGCGGAAATGCGCAGACGAACCATCTGCCCCGCCAACAAGTCCACCCCTTTGCCGCTCTTCCACGTCGGCCGCCAGCCCAGATCGTCGCCAGAAAATGGAACGCACTCGTCCGCGGAAAACCCGTCTATCACCCGCCCATCCGCGTCGTCCACTTCCACACGCACCCAGCCATCTCCCTCAGTATGCGCGTTGAGGGTCAGGTCGCGCGGTTTTTCCATTACCTGCGTCAGAAGTTCCCCCTGAACATCCCCCGCCACGTACCCGACCCACCGGTCCCGACGAAGCGCCGCGATGCGGATCCCTTTCTTCACCGAGGGGTTTGGGACCCGGTGATGGCTCTGGTTCGACACGGAATAGTACAGCCTCGTTTCCTCGGCAAGGTCCACAGGCGGGGATGCCATCGTGCACATGCACGTTCCCGGAATCGCTTCGAGGAACGGCACGCGAATCGCTTCCCTGCGCCAGTCCACGCCATCGTAGCTGTGCAGAAGTTCCGTCCACATGCTGCCGGTCGGCAAATCGTACATCCAGACAATCCCCGCGTACAGGTCGGCGTACGGGAACGCGGTGATTCCATACCATTGCCGGTTGCGCCCCCGAACCAGAGGCCGGTCGGTGTCAGGCGTCTGCCCCTCCGTGAGTTCCGCCCACACCTGGGCACGTTGTTCCGCGGTGGCGATCGTCTGTTGTCCTCCGTGCAACGCTCTTTCATCGAGGAGGTGGTGAGGATCGGCATCCGCATCATCTGTGTCGAGGACTGTTCTGTCCGGAGTCCAGTGTGTCAGGTCCTCGCTTTCCCGGTACGCCAGCAGGCGGTTCGCGTGCATGGAAGGGGCCGCATAAGCCTCTGGCCGCCCGTACCAGACGTATTTTTGCCTCCTCTTGTCGAAAAAGAAGACGCTTGAAGTATCCCGCCAACCGGGGATCACCGGCATGCCGGAGTCTGCTACCCAGCGCGTGCCGTCATCCGAGTGGGCGATGTACATCCCGCTTTCCGTCTCGGTCCTGGCGAGGTAAAGCGCCGTGAACCTCGCTTTCGCCGCGGGATGAGGTGCTTCTTCGGCATCCAGAACGCAGAACCCTTCCGGGCCGTACGAGCCGACAAGCCACGCGCCCTTGACGTCCTTCTGGTTGCGGCAAAGGAACGCGTTGGGTCCATCAACCTCGCCTCTCACCTCCGGTGCCACGAGATCGAGGTGCGGCCGCACCCATTTCAAACCGTCCTCGCTTTCCGCGTAATACTCGCAATAGATCGGCGGTCCGAGGTACCACATCCGCCATACGCCTTTGCGATCCCTGAGAACGCTGCCGTACGCCTGCGTGTCTCCCGGAACAACATCCTCTGAGACGAGCACCGGGTGTTGGACAACACGGCGCAATGCGAACGCCTGTGCGACGATTCTGCTATCAAGAAGCGGGATGGTTTTCACAAACGTTGCCAATCAGAAATCGCAGTGATAATTCGTCAAGGAGGAAACAGCCGCCCCACCGACAAAAAGAGCCGGCTACTGGTTCCTTCGTTTCGGTAACCTCACGCCTGCATCGCCGCCCGAACCATCTTCTGAACGTCAACCGTTACAGCGTCACCCGAAGCGACGATTGCCGCAAACATTGTTGCTGCGCTCTGCATGTTGTCTGAAAGCACAGTGTCGGGTTCTCTGCCTCCGTCCAGCCAGGATAGAAACTCGTCCAGTTGCCAGAGGTGGCCGGCATACGTGGGGTTCAGCAAAGGCACTTCCGTCATTTTGCAGGACCTTCCCTCGGAGCGCTCCCAGATTCGCACCACGAGGTCACTGTCCACCGTCACCGAGCCGTACTCGCATTCCACGCGGTAATACTCCCTGTGCCACCCGTTCACCACGCCCGCTTCGTTGCAGCTCCCTTCGTACTGGGCGCGGACGGAATTGGTCATTGTGAGAGTGAACAGCGCGTTGGACTCCCCTTTGAAACTCGACCAGGGCGGATTCCATTCCGAGCCACTTATCAGCGCCGTGTCGCCCCCCGAAAGATTCCGCAGCATGTCCAGATGGTGCACTCCGCCCTCCACGAGAAGGCTGTGGGGGATTTCGTGCCGGAATTGTCCCCAGGAACCGTACCTCCGGTAGTCATCCGCGAACCGGCCGACGATGTAGTTGACACGTCCCAGCCGTCCACTGCGAAGGATGTGTCGAACCGTCAACATGGTGGGTTCATACCGATAGTTCTGGATCACTTCCATCTTGAGCCCCGCCGCCGCAACCGCGCGGTAGATGGCCGTGCAAGCCTTCCACGAATCGGCAATCGGCTTCTCGCTCAATATCGCCATCCGCTTTCCAACTGCCAGCATCACCGCCTGCTCGTGCACCCACGGCGGCGTAACGATTGCACAGAAATCCGCCTCCGTCTTCGCGAATGCCTCCTCCATGTCCGTGAAACGGGCACTTTCAGGGATTCCGAGGAGGTTTCCCGATTCGTGCAGTACATTTTCACGGATATCAACCAGCCCGACGACCGTCATTCGATCCACAAATCGCGGGAATGCGTTACGAATCCACCAACCGGCCATCCCACCGGCGCCCAGCATGAGACAGGTCTTCTTTTCCATGGAGCATCCTTTCCGTTCCGACGCGCCGGTTAGCTCAGCGAGCCATCCCACCGGCAGAAGTTTTCCAGCATGCGCAAACCGGGCACACCGCTTTTCTCGAGATGGAATTGCGTTGCGACGAGATTCCCTTTGCCAACTACCGACGCGAATTCGACGCCGTACGTCGTTTTTGCGTAGACAAGCTCTTCAGACGCCGGCACCGGGTAGTACGAGTTCACAAAATAGAACGACGTCCCGTCCTCCACGCCGGCAAAAATGGGATGTGGTTTGTTGAAACGCACCTGGTTCCACCCGATTTGCGGGACCTTGAGCTGCTCGCCCGCGTAAACGGAAGGAAACCGCCGCACCGAACCGGGCAGGATACCAAGGCATTCTGCCTCCTCCTCCTCACTTGAGGCGAAGATGACCTGAACTCCGATGCAGATACCCAGGAAGGGGATTCCGCCCCCTATCACCTCTTCCCGTATGAGTTTGTCCAGACCTCGGGCGCGGAGATGGTGCATTGTCGCCTTCGCCGCTCCCACTCCGGGCAGGATCACGCGGTCGGCGCGGCGGATCGTCTCGAAATCCCACGTGATGCACGCATCAAACCCGGTGTGGTCCAGTGCACGGAGAACACTTGCGAGGTTTCCGCCTTCGTAATCAAGAATCGCGATCATTGGTCTTTCCCGATGGAGATACGTCAGAACGTGTCCGGTACCCGTAAGAAACTAGCGGGAACCGAGCATCGGCGCAATCGGATCACAGGACGGGATGTGACTGTAGGGCGGCGGTGTCAGGCTTGACAGGGAGGCCAAATAACGTTAAAATTTACTATTCCCCAAGAACAGGGTTACATTGCCCGTGAATCCCCATGAAGACGCGGTCTCTGGGGCGTCGTCAAATGGCAAGACACAGGATTTTGGATCCTGCACTTGGAGGTTCGAGTCCTCCCGCCCCAACCACCATCTGGGATTATTCATCGACCAAAACAGACGGCTTTCTCACGTAAGGACAACCCAGCATGAACAAGTTCAGCCTCACGGTTCAGGCGCGCACCCGGCACGGAAAGCAGTATGCCAAGCAGGCTCGTCGCAAAGGACTTGTTCCGGCGACGCTTTACGGGGCCGGTGCGAACCCGGTTTCCGTGCAGGCCGATGCCCGGACGCTCACCAGAGTATTTCACCAGGCCCGCACTACCGCAATCATCGACGTGACTGTCGAAGGCGGGGAAACCTGCCAGGCCCTTTTCCGCGAGCCGGTGTTTCACCCGTTGAATGATACGTTGCTCCATGTGGACCTCATGCGTGTGTCGAGCACGTCGATGGTGCGGGTCGAAGTGCCTGTGGAAATAGTGGGGAGTTCCAAAGGCGTGCTCGCCGGAGGTATTCTCGACCACGTTCTGCACGCGCTCGAGGTCGAGTGCCAGGCCCTGGCCATTCCCGAGCGCATACCGGTTGATGTGACACAACTCGAAATAGGCGATCACATAACGGTCGGAGAACTGAAACTCGAGGGATTGCGAATCCTCACGGATACAGACCAGACCATCGTAACCATTTCCGCGCCTCGAGTGGAAGAGGAAGCGCCTGCAGAAGAGGAGCCGACTGCGGCGGAGCCGGAACTGGTGAAGCGGAAGAAGGCGACCGAGGAAGAGGAAGAGTCGTAGACAGCGTGAAAGCTGTGATCGGTTTGGGGAACCCCGGGCCTTCTTACGCACGGACTCGCCACAACGTGGGTTGGTTCGTCCTGGATTCCTTGATTCCTTTGGATCGGTGGGTACGTGGAGACGGACCGTTTCTTTTTGCCGGTTACCCGGCAGTTGGTTCCGAATGCGTCCTCGTGAAACCGCTTACTTTCATGAATCTGAGCGGGGAAGCGGCGGTTGCAGTGTGTCGTCAGTTCACGGTCGGTCCAGCGGATCTCCTCGTGCTTCTTGACGACGTCAACTTGCCGACCGGTGATCTGCGCCTCAGGAGAAGTGGTTCCGCGGGCGGACACAACGGAATGGCGTCGATAGGGGAAGCCCTCCAGACGCAGGATGTGCCGCGATTACGAATCGGCATTGGCCGTCCATCGGAACCTGGCGGGTTGGTTGATTATGTCCTCTCGCCGTTTTCGGAGGAAGAGGAACCCGTCGTCCGGCAGGCCGTAATCGAGGCGGGTGGAATTGTCCGCGCCTTCTGTTCGGGCGGTTTTGAAGGCGCGGCTGAACTGTACAGCCAATGGAAAGCCGGTTCCCGGTCGGAACCGGTGGCGGGTTCGGAAAAAACGGATAAGCAGTCGGCCGGAATGAACGAGGAAGCATCAGGCGATCCGGCAAAAACGGAGTGAAGTGAAGTAAGAGGAGCATAGAGTTCTGCGTCATCGGATGAAGGGAGGACGAGGCCCTCGCAAACGATGACGAAATGAGAGGGAGGCCGTTGGCCGCGCCTCCCGTTGGGGTTGGTGGAAAACTCCATTCCTGGGAAAGGAGCTCTTCGAATGAGCGAAAGCATGTTGCTGAGTATCGTCCTTGGCATCAGCGTGTTCGGGCTGATCGTCGCCTGGGCGCTTGCCAAATGGGTTCTCAAGAAAGACGTGGGAAGCCAGGCGATGCAGGATATCTCGAACGCCATCAAGGAAGGCGCCGAGGCCTTCCTGCGAAGGCAGTTCAAAACGATTATCTGGCTCGCTGCGGCCTTCGCGGTGTTGCTTTTCATCGGTTACGGATTCCTGCGCAACCATATGCCGACGGATCCGGTGACAACCGCCACCGGTCTGGCGTTCTGGATCACTCTTTCGTTCGTGCTCGGAGCTCTGTGTTCGCTTTTCGCCGGGTACATCGGAATGTGGGTCAGCATTCGCGCCAACATCCGCACGGCGACGGGCGCGATGAAGAATCTCAACGAAGCAGTTCAGATCGCACTCCGCGGTGGAGCGGTCTCCGGCCTGATGGTCGTTTCGATGAGCCTTCTGGGCATCGCCGGGTTGTACACCGCGGTCAAACTGACTACCGCAGTTGATCCCACCAAGATTCCGCTCCTGATCGTCGGATTCGGATTTGGCGCGTCCTTCGTTGCCCTCTTTGCTCAGCTCGGCGGTGGGATTTATACGAAGGCTGCGGACGTCGGCGCCGACCTCGTAGGTAAGGTTGAGGCAGGCATTCCGGAAGATGATCCCCGCAACCCTGCCGTAATCGCAGACCTCGTGGGAGACAACGTTGGTGACTGCGCCGGCCGTGGTGCGGACTTGTTCGAATCCACCGCAGCAGAGAACATCGGTGCGATGATTCTTGCGGCCAGCATGGCAAAGGCCGTCCCGGACGCCAGTCCGCTCTGGATTCTCGGCGTCATGATGTTCCCGCTCATCGCCCGCGCCTTCGGTATCATCGCTTCCATCGTCGGAATCATGATGGTGAAAGTGAAAGAGCACGAAGACCCGATGTCGTCGCTCAACCGTGGCTACTACTGGGCCGTCGTTCTGGCGATGATCGGCTTCGGCATCGCAAGTTACTGGCTGCTGAACCATCCGTCGGCACCAAGCGCGTGGTGGCACTTCTTCCTGTGCGGCATCATTGGCGTCATTACCTCAATCGCATTTGTTTACATCACGCAATATTACACGGAATCGAAGTATCGCCCGGTGAAGTCGATTGCCGACGCGAGCAAAACCGGGCCCGCCACGAACATCATCTCTGGCATCGCCGTTGGTCTCGAGTGCACCGCGATGCCCGTTATCGTGATCTCCATCGCTCTTCTCGCGTCCTACTATCTCGGTGCGAGCTCGGGCTTTGCGCATGCCGGCCTCTTCGGAACTGCTGTTGCAACGATGGGTATGCTGGCTACCGCGGCGTATATCCTCGCGATGGATACCTTCGGACCCATTACTGACAACGCCGGCGGCATCGTCGAGATGAGCCAGCAACCGGAAGAGGTGCGTGAAAAGACCGATCGCCTTGACGCCGTTGGCAACACGACCAAGGCCTTGACAAAAGGATACGCGATTGGTTCTGCGGCACTGGCTGCCTTCCTGCTTTTCAGCGCATACATCGACGAGGTCAACATCTACCTCCAGGGCAAGGGCATGATTCTTTCCACCGTGGATATCGCCAAACCGGAAGTCTTCGTCGGCGCTCTCCTCGGTGCGATGCTTGTGTTCCTCTTCTCCGCGTTCGCGATCCGTGCAGTCGGCCACGCCGCCCAGTATGTCATTCAGGACGTGCGTGACCAGTTCAAGGAGAAGCCGGGCATTCTTGCAGGAACGGAAAAACCCGATTACGGTCGGTGCGTTGATATCGTTACGAAGGGTGCACTCCGTGAGATGGTTCTCCCGGGTCTCCTGGCCGTGCTTATGCCGATCGTAGTGGGCGTGGTGTTCCGCTTCATGGTGTTCGGTGGAGACGCGTGGCGGCCGCTGGGTATCGTCAGCTTCAAGGCTGACATACCGGCGGTTGAGCAGGTTGCGGGTGCAGAAGCTCTGCCGGAAGCAGCAGTCGCGGACCAGAATACTGCTGCTCCCGCGGAAGGCGAAATGATGACGGAAGCGCCCGCGGAGGAAGTGGCCCCGGCCGTCGCGTGTGCCGCGGAATCCGTGATGACCTACGGCGCAGCGAACACCTTCGCGTTTGCCGCAGACACGGCATACCTCTCGAGGCCTCTCGTCGACGAGGTATGGGCGATTACCAAAAAGAAGTACGTGGACGAGGATAGCCTTATCGCAATCGGGCAAAGCCGCATCCGCGCCACCAGCGTCGAGGTCGTCCGTTCGTACAATGCGGATTCGGCGCTTTCAATCCAGCCAGCATCCGTTGTCGTTACGGGTGTAAAAAGTGCCAGTGCAGTGGTGAAGTCGCCGGTTGGCGCCGAAACTGTTGCGGCGCTGCTCATGGTTGGCACGATCGCCGGAATCCTCATGGCGTTGTTCCTGAACAACGGCGGCGGCGCGTGGGATAACGCGAAAAAGCACATCGAAGCCGGTTACCTCGGCGGCAAGGGTTCTGATCCGCACAAAGCAGCCGTGGTGGGTGACACTGTCGGCGATCCCTTCAAGGACACCGCAGGGCCTTCGTTGCACGTGTTGATCAAGCTCCTTTCGACAATTACTCTGGTTCTCGCGCCATTGTTCATCTAGTGAGCGCGCGTGCAGGGAATGCAGAGGGCGGGGTGCGAACCCCGCCCTTCGCGTTTTTTGGGTGACGGCACCGGGAGCTTCCACCTGCCCTGGGCTGTTCGACAATTGGCAAAGAACGATTGAGATAACTATCTTTATAAGTCTTTTCTGGGAATCGCTCGCCGGCGTTTCCCCTCTCGGCTTCCACCCGCGACGGCGGAGGCTTGACTAAACGTCGATCCATCGGGAGGATTGCGCGTATGCCGTTGTACGAAACAACCCTGGTGATAGACTCCTTACTTGAGGAGACTGCTATCACCGAGAAAGTGCAGAAATACGTAGACCTCGTAACAAAGGCCGGGGCGGTAGACTTGCAGGTTGACCGCCGCGGGGTCCGCAAACTGGCGTATGACATCAAAGGCAAAGATGGCCAGTGGAGGACGCAGGCCGATTACACGTTCCTCTTCTATGAAGCCCCGGGAACCGCTGTCAACATCCTCGAGAAGCAGCTTCTCCTTGACGAAGACATGCTGCGGACGATGACCGTCCGCTACGATCGCATGCCGCCTGCTACACCCGCAGACCTCAACGCCATCGAAGCAGTCGACAGCTCGCGTGACGATGACGAGGAACGGGGCCGGGGAGACCGCGAACGCGTGAAGGACACGGGTGTTGACGTTGACGCCCTTGACGAAGAAGAGGAGGGCTGAACAGATGCCACGGGAAAAAAAGATCCGGGTGAAGGTGTGCAAGTTCTGCGAAGCGAAGATCACTCACATTGACTACAAGGATGAGAAGCTTCTGCGCAGATTTCTTTCTGATCGCGGCAAAATTATCCCGCGCAGAATGTCCGGCGTGTGCGAACGCCATCAGCGCATGCTGACCACTGCGGTGAAACGCGCGCGCCAGATTGCGCTGCTTCCGTACGTATCCGAAATGATCAAGTAGACAGGCCCCGATACGAGGTATAACGATGAAAGTGATTTTGAGAGATAACGTGGAAACACTCGGGCGGGCGGGAGACGTCGTTTCGGTAAAAGACGGGTATGCGCGCAATTACCTCATTCCCCGCAACCTGGCTTATCCAGCCACCGAACGGAATCTGCGGGTGTGGGAAGACGAAAAGCGCAAGTTCCTCGTGCGCGTTTCGAAAGAGACCCAGGAAGCCGAACGCGTCAAGGCAGCGCTCGAACCGGTGCACCTGGTCATTCCGATGCAGGCAGGTGAGGAAGGGCGCCTTTTCGGCTCCGTTACGAACCGCGACCTCGCGGAAGCACTGAAAACGCACGGTTTTGACGTAGACCACCGTCACATCGTCATAGAGGAACCCGTTCGCGTGCTGGGAGCGTTCGAGTTCTTCGTCAAGTTGCCCCACGGGGTTACGGCGACGATGAAAGGCGAAGTCGTCGACGCAGCCGGTCAGAAAGCCCCCGAAACCGTAGAAGACACGGAAACAAAGGAGCCCGAAGGAACCATCGAATAGAGCGAGTGATCCGAGGGCTTCATCGGCAGAGAATGGCGCTCAGGAGGTGTTCTTGAGCGCCTTCTTTTTATTGGAGAGTTCGGCGAACGGCGGCAATGATGGATTCCACGTTCGGAATGGCTGCCGCTTCAAGTGTGGCGCTTGCCGGAATGACTGTATCCACGCCGGCAACGCGCTCGACCGGCGCATCAAGCTCGTCGAATGCCATCTCCATGATCCTCGTGGAGATTTCCGCACCCACCCCTCCCGTGCGCGTACCCTCTTCCACAATCACGGCACGGTGCGTTTTGGCCACGGATTCCACCACTGCGTGGGTATCCCACGGGCTTATGGTCCGCAAATCAATCACTTCGCAGGAGATGCCTTCTCCGGCGAGCGTCTCCGCTGCGGACATGCTCCTCAGCGCCATCCGCGAGTAACTCACGATCGTTGCGTCCGTTCCGGGGCGGCGAATGGCGGCTTTTCCTATTGGCACCGTGTAATCGCCTTCCGGACAAGGTCCCTTCTCGTTGTAAATTGCCTTGTGCTCGATAAACATGACTGGATTATCATCCCGGATCGCGGAAATCAGCAGCCCTTTGGCATCGTACGGTGTGGACGGCATCACAGTCTTCAGGCCGGGTATGTGCAGAAACCACGCCTCGAGGCTGTTGGAGTGCTGAGCGGCGATCTGTTTCCCGGTGCCCCCCTGCGTACGGATTACAAGCGGCACCTTCGCCTTTCCGCCAAACATGTACCGGATTTTCGCCGCCTGGTTGTATATCTGGTCCATGGCGATACCGGCGAAGTCCACGTACATCAGTTCCACGACAGGTCGCATGCCGGTCATCGCAGCGCCAACGCCGGCTCCGATGATTGCCGCTTCGCTGATCGCGGTGTCACGAACGCGCTCCGCGCCGAACTCCTCCAGAAGACCCTTGGTAACCCCGTACGCGCCGCCGTAGATCGCGATGTCCTCACCCATGCAGAAAACTCGTTCGTCGCGACGCATCTCCATCCGCAACGCTTCATTGAGAGCGTCCTGAATCGTGAGTTCACGTGAGGAATCCATCTCACCCCCGAAGATCAACGTGCTTTCTTGAGCTCCCGCAATCGGGCGCCATATTCACTTGTTTTGTAGAACTCGTCCAAAGGGTAACAGCCACTCGGAAGGCCCTTCCTCGGACCCGTGGTGCAGTCCGAAAGCGTGCGGCAGATGATCCTCGCGTCAAGCATGCCCTTCGTTGTCGCGTCAACGAAGAAATGCGGGTACGTCAACACCAACCGCCCAATTCCGACTGAGTCCACATGCTGATGCCACAGATAGTACTGCGCCACGTGAGGGAGGTACTCCTGCAAGTAGGTATATCCGGTTCCCACAAGAACCAGATCGGGGAACCTCGCTTTCAGGCATTTGACGACGTTTATGTGCCGTGCGACGCCGACAAGCGGGTCCTCCGGCGGCGCGTACCCGTCGCTGGGAGGCCGAATCGCCGGGCGTTGGATATGCGGATTGTAGTAAGGACTTCCAGCAGTAATGTTGACGAGCCGGATGTCCAGTTCGCGGAGAAGCTCAAGGAACAGACACGTCTCCGTAAGATCGTATTGAACAGGGTCCGTTTCGTTGACGCCAAAGCCGTACACGTAGGGCAGGCACCCCGAATAGTCTTCCGGGATCCCGGGTCCCAGGACACCGCCTTCGCTCTTCTCCGGATCTGGCTTATAGGGAACCGTATCGAACGCACTCAGCCGTACTCCGAGGAGCATCCCGGGAACTTCCGCCCGGATTCCCGCCGCAATTTCCCGCAGGAGCCGGGTTCTGTTCTCAAACGAACCGCCGTACGGTCCGTTGCGCGTCTTCGCGCCCAGAAATTCGTGGAGCAGGTATCCGTGGCAGTGTTTGATGTCAACGAAATCGGCGCCCACGTTTTGCGCGATCTTCGCCGCCTTGATGTAGTCCTCCACGAGCGGGCCGATTTCGTCATCCCGGAAAACCTGTGCGTCGCTCGTAACACCGAACTTCCTGTCAAGGATCGGGTGCCGGTACGCCACGCGGGATTCGAATTTCCCTTTGTCCCAGGGTTTGCAGAAGCGCCCTGAATGGGTCAGTTGGAAGCCGATCAAAATGTCGTCGGTGGTTTCGAACCGCTCCCGGTGTGCATGAAGCAGAACGCCCCGCAGCCGCGCAAGATCAGATTCCGTGTGAGACGAGATGATCAACTGGTTGGGGTTTGCGCGGGCATCCGGACGAATCGCCATCGCCTCGCAACCCCAGATCAGTTTGGCGCCGCTTTCACCGAAGCGACGCCATCGCCGGATAACGAGCTCCGTTGCACCACCATCAGTTGTCCCATCCCACCCTTCCATCGGGTGCACTGCCCAGCGGTTTCCGATGGTTCTTCCGTACACATGGAGAGGCTCGCAAAGCGGCGATGAAGCCGCCGGGGCAATCGAATCCTCGCAGTGCAGGTCCAGTCCGCGTGCTTCGACGTACGCGCGGAAGTCCTCCACTGTCTTGATTCCCTTGATAGGGCGTATCTCGGTCACGGCAGGAGTTCCCGTCACGGGGTGTAGAACGTCAGGTATGCCTGTCTCAACGCAACGCGCTGAACGAACAGCAGAGCTTCGCGCAGATGGTAATCACCCCACATGCTCGATTCCCCGCAGGGAACGCGCCGCCCTTCAGGTACGTAGTCCCAGCCGTTTGGCCGGTGATACACCGAATGGAGGAGCAACCCCTGATGTTTCTCGTCGGTCGAAAGGTAGGGTTCCGCAAGAAGGTTGTGGAGCACGGTGAGGCCCGTCTGCCAGTAACGCGCCCCCGTCTCGCTGTTTCCGTGATCAGTAAGCCATTTCCCCAGTCGGAGCAGCCCCTGAACGGCGATTGCGGCAGCAGAGCTGTCCACCGGCTCATAGTCGTTGAACGGGTCCGCCGGACGGTCGAGGTAGTTCCCCAGGGCGGCAAGACCCGGCGCGCCCGTATCCCAGTACGGAATCCCATCGGTGGGGCTGTTCTGGCAGTAGAAGTCGCACGTAGCCTCTGCCGCTCTCCGCATCATCGCCTCGACACGCGTCCGGCCTCCCAAAGGCTCCAGCTCGCCGTTTGGAACCGTTTCCAGGAATTCCAGTTCCTCCGCGAAGCCGAGCATCACCCATGCCAGCCCTCTCGTCCACGTACTGAACGCAGAATAGCCTTGCTGGCTGTTCGGGCAGCGGTACACCCCGTTGTTGACGTTGAATATGCTCTCATGTGCCACTCGCCCGCGCACGTCATATGCGTCACGGCCCTCGCCGTAGAAAACAGCATAACGGGCCGTAGTTTCCGCGTGGGCAACCATTCTCGATAACAGCGACACCCGCGCGTCCTGTTCTTCCAGAAGAGCGTGCCCCAGGCGGTGCGCGAGGGACAACGAACGCAAACTGCGCATAGTATCGGCAAAAAGCGAATGCGGGCCGTTGAACGAATAAATGAACCCCCCGCCCTCCGCAGTGGGTGTCCACCGCCGTGCCTGCACTGCGCCGCTGCATTTGAGGGCCAGTTCACAGAATTCGAGTTCCGCCGGGTCCGACGCGAATCGTCCCTCCAGGATCAGGCGACGCAGGTTCCCATACGTGCTGATGTTGTTGAAACCGTGGTCGTGAACTCCCATGTGCGTGATGTGGCTTGCCATGACCGCGCGCGTTTTGCTCCTGCCAACGTCGAGGAAACGCCGCTCGTTGGTCGCGTCAAACTGAAGGAGCGCGGAACCGAACTCAAATCCCTGCGTCCACTCGGTCCAGCCTTTGGAGGTGTACTGCCCACGCACCGTAAATACAGGGGATCCGTCGGCTGCAGACCTGTTTCTAGTCAGCAGATCGATTTTTGAGGCGGAAAGCCCCCATGCAGCTTCGATTTGTGGGAGAAGGGCCTCCGCGGTAATGCCCACGTCGGTGCGAATCATCAGATAATTCCAGAAAAACGCGTGTTGCCGCGAGAACCACACTACCAGAATGTACAGAAGGGAAGGATAACGCGAAACCCGGACGCATGGTGGCACCGGGCACGGAAGGGGTGGTTGTTTCCCTCCGGCAAGTTCGTTACCCTACCCTCATATCATCGCGCCTTTTGTACCATGCGGGAAGGCCACGAACGGGGGTGTTCCATGGGAAAGAAACGTGATCTCGGTGCGGCGCTCCTCTGCAAACCTGTCTCCCTCGAAAGTCTCTTCAACTGGCCGAAGCAGGTTCCCGATGACGAATGGTGGAGGAATATTGCGACCCGGGTCAGAGCATTCCCGGAAGGGAAACAGGTCTCCTGGGGCATCCCGTTCCGGTTGGGCAAGGGCAAGAACAAACGCGTGATCATGCTGGGGAGGGATACGCAGGACGTGACAGTCTCATTGCCGGCGGACAATGGCTCTTCGATTTCGTATCTCTGCCTTCTTCATGCGTGGTTCGAAAAGGTGCCGGATGACAAAACCCTGCCTCCACAGGAGGGCTTGCCGGTCGCCGAGTACGTAATCACGTACGATGACGAGAGCGCGCATGTGCAAACGGTGCGTGCCCGGTTCGAGGTCCCGATGGCGTCAAGCCCTGGGCCGCCCTGGCTGGCCGTCCAGTTCGACGCGTGGACCGCGATTGACCCGACGAAGCCGATCGCCGACATGGGCTGGGGTGTTGCGCAGTTCGGGTTCGGAGAGGAACATGTTCGGCAACAGCCCGCGATAGTTCTGTACGCCCTCCCCAACCCGCACCCGGAAAGAAAACCCGCCTCCCTCACCATCCGCGGATTGGTCGATGCTCCTTTCGTCGTTGCCGGTCTTACGGCGTATTTCGGCGAGCAGCACCCGCTGCGATACCTTCCGAGACGGCATTATCGGGTGACGTTCGACGACATGCCAAGAAACGTCACACGGGCAGAGCTCGACCTGGGCGAGATCACGCGAATCGAACGCACCACCGGTCCCAGAAACGAAGAATGGCTCGGCGCGCCCCATGCCGGGGTATCGGGCGCTCGTGAACCCGACACCGGGGCCGAAGACCTCATCGAAGCCGCGGGGGCACCTGACGCGACGATGTCTCTGCGGCTCGAAGGGAAGAAAAAAGCGTACTCGTTCCGCTTGGGCGAGGTCTTCGAAAAAGGCGTCTCGGAGTCGGGGAAAGCGAAGCTGGAGGTAATCGGGCGGCAGCGACAATGGCTGAATGTCCGGATCATCGACTCGAGCACCGGCAGGCCGACACCTGTCCGGGTTCATTTTTCCGGACCGCACGGAGAATATTTGCCACCCTACGGGCACCATTCCCAGGTGAACACGAACTGGTTCGAAGATTATGGCGCGGATGTCCGTGTTCGCGACATGAGCTATGCATACGTTCCGGGCGAATTCCGGACCGAATTGCCCGTAGGCGACGTGTTCGTGGAGATCAACAAGGGGTTTGAATATCAGCCCACACGCGCCAGGGTTACGGTTCAACCGGGACAAAAGGAACTGGAACTCCGCGTCGATCGCTGGAAAGACCTCAGAAGCGCCGGATGGGTTACTGCCGATACGCACGTCCATTTCCTGAGCCCGCATACCGCGTGGCTGGAAGCGCAGGCGGAGGGCGTCAACGTGGTGAACCTGCTGGCATCTCAGTGGGGACGGCTTTTCACCAACGTCGGAGACTACATCGGTCGGGTGGGTGTCGCGGAAAACGATACCATTGTGTACGTGGGCACCGAAAACCGGAACCACATGCTCGGCCACATGTCCATGCTGGGAACGCAGGGAATGCCGGTTGTTCCCATGTGCGCGGGGGGACCTACGGAAGCCTGGATCGGTGACCCGGACTACCGGACACTCGCCGAATGGGCGATGGAAAACCGCCAGAAAGGCGGCGTAGTCATCAGGCCGCATTTCCCCTACTGCGGGTGTACGGAGGATCCCGTACCCATCATCGCCGGCCTCGTCGACGCACTGGAGACCGGCTCCCTCCAGGGCGGAAACTTCCCGTTGCAGGAATGGTACCGTTACCTGAACTGCGGGTATCGTGTCGCGGTTGCCGGTGGCACGGACAAGATGAGCGCGTCGTGTCCCCTAGGCTGGATCCGCACCTACGCGCGGGTTGATACAAATGAACCCTTTACCTACGACGCATGGGCACGCGCCGTCCGGGCCGGCCGCACAATCTCCACTACCGGGCCGCTCATCGACCTTTCGGTGGACGGGCATGGCGTGGGAGACGTGATCAATGTGAGGACCCGTGCGGGCACCTACGAGGTGGATGCCATCGCGGAATCAGCGTGGAGCCTCGGGAGAATCGAAGTGGTGTGCAACGGCCGTGTGGTGGCGTCGGAGGAATCCGCCGCCGGAGCGAAAACGCTTCGCTGCAAGGCCAACGTTGTCCTCTCCGGAAGCGGATGGATTGCTGCCCGCTGCGTGGGGCACGCAAATCAGCCGGGATATCTGGTGGCCCACACGTCTCCAGTATATATCGCCGCCCGCGGTTCCGTTCTTTTTGACGGCCCCGCCGCCGAACACATGCTCCAGCTTGTCAACGGAGGAATTGAGTACCTGCGCACGCTCTCCACGCCGTACGACGATGCGTCGCTGGAACGAATGGTGCGGCTCTACGAGGACACCAAGAAGACGCTCACCGCAAGGATTGCTGCGGGCAAGTGAGGCGGGTGAAGGCTGCGCAACCGGTCACAAAAGGAAACAGACGCCATCGTGCGGCGTCTGTTTCCTTTTTTTCTTTTTTCCGTTGCGTTGTCTTACCAGTAGATGTAGCGCGTGAAGTTCTTGTATTCCTCAGGGCTCAATTTGCGCAGATCGGGGATGATGTATCGGTTGTCGTCCGTGTCGATGATGATGCGGCCGAATTCGGAATACTCCTGAACCCTGTTGTATTCCCAGCGAACGGCGAATTTCCTCAGCCCCTTGCTTGTCTCTGCTTCAAAGTAAAGGAAGCCGAACTTCTCCTTAAGCGAAAGAATCCTGTAAATGACATGGAGAAAATACCGTTTCCTAAGCTCACGTCGTACCAGCGCCTGATTCTCGGGGGATAACTCGTTCACGTCGCGGATCATTCCGATTTCCTGCTCCTCCCCCTTGCTGGCGCCGATCCGCAGGCTTACGTACCGGTCGGGTTCGGTAATCGGTAATGCGAGGGAGGCGCGGACTTCCTCGAACGTCTCCCCGCCTACCGTCACGTTCATTCCGGCAAGCTCAGACTCATGGATGGTGATGTCCTTGGGATCCAGGAACACCAGCCCTTTATATCCTGATTCGGTGGGTTTCTGTGTAGTCAATTCTTCCATGGTAGTACTCCACGTGAGAAACGTTCACGACGTTTGCTCGGAATCTTTGGACGATTCGTCTTCGGATGGCTCAGTGGATTCGGCGTCAGTCTTTTCCTCGGAGTCCTTTTCATTCTCTTTTTCCGTTTCCTTTTCGGAACTTCCGTCGGAAACTGCTGCCTCCTGTTCCTTCTTCTCAAGCTCAAGGCGGTCCACGGTCGGCTCAGAGGTCAGTTGGGTCTGGATTTTTACCAGACGGTAATACGTGCCTTCCTTTTTGATGAGTTCGTCGTGCGTTCCCATCTCAATGATGCGACCATCGTCCATCACGATGATGCGGTTGGAATTGCGCAGCGTTGAAAGGCGGTGCGCAATTGCAATCGTCGTCCGCCCCTTTGTGGCAACGGCGAGGGCTTCCTGAATCTGTTTCTCCGACTCAGTGTCAACCGAAGAAGTTGCCTCGTCCAGAATCAGAATTGCCGGGTCGTAAAGAAGGGCGCGGGCAATACTGATACGTTGCCGTTCGCCTCCAGAAAGGCCCGATCCGTACTCTCCGAGCTTCGTGTCATAACCGTCGGCAAGGCGCATGATGAAATCATGGGCGTTCGCGGCCTTGGCCGCTTTCATCACGTTCTCGATGTCCGCGTCAGGTCGCCCGTAGGCGATATTTTCGCGGATGGTTCCGCGGAAAAGAAACGGTTCCTGGAGAACGAGCCCGATGTTGCGACGGATGTCGTCCTTGTGAAGCTCCCGGAGGCTGATCCCGTCAATCGATATTTCACCTTGATCAACCTCATAGAACCGGCAGAGAAGGTTCACAAACGTCGTCTTCCCTGATCCGGAGCGGCCCACAATGCCGATCATCTCACCCGGTTTGATGTGCGCCGTGACGTCGCGGATCACGGGATTGTACCTATCGTACCCGAATGTGACGTTCTTGAATTCGATTTCCCCGCGGCAGATGTGCAGATGCAGCGCCGAATCAGTGTCCTGAAGCTCCGGTTCCGTGTCGAGAACCTCGAAAACCCTCTGCGCGGACGTCATGAAGCCGGTGAGCCATGAGGAGATGTACGTCAGACTGGATAACGGGCCGTAGAACATGCCAAGGTAGGAGGTGAACGCTGTCAGCGTACCAAGGGTCATCCCCTTCCCTTCAAGCACATACCTTCCACCGACGTACCAGACGATCAAACCGCCCAGACCGAAAATGAAGCCGACGATGGGGTAGAAGGTTCCTGTCGCCTTGTCCACCCGCTGGCGCGATGCCTGCACGTTGCCGCTCAAATGGTTGAAACGGCTTATCTCACGCTCTTCCTGTGCAAATGCCTTCACCACTCGGACACCCGAAAGCACCGAGTTCAGCATCGCGTTCATTTTGGAATGGCTGTCCCAGTACTTGTAGTAGTTCGGGTACACGAACTCCCAGAAGTAGTAGGTCGAAATGATCACAAACGGCGCAGGGATAAACACGTACAACGTCAAGGTGGGATTCATTTTGAACAGGGCGGCGCCGATGAACACCGGAAGCAGAATGTTTACCAGGAAGCCCTGTGTCGACTGGGACACGAATCCATGCAGGCTTTCCGTGTCACCCGTCACCCGCTGCATGAGGATGCCGACCTGGTGCCGGTCGTAATACCGGACCGAAAGCTCGGAAAGCCTCGAAAACAGCTTGTGCCGCAGATCGTACGTTATTTTTGTTCCGACGGTGACGGAAAGCCGCCCGATCACAATATTCAATCCGATTCTCAGAAGCTGAACCCCCGCCATACCCAGGAACACGACGAAGAAAAGCAGAGTCACCTTCTCCGACGGGGTCATCTGTGTTCCCGGCGTAATATTCATGAGCCGCAGCGCCCACTCCGGCATCAAATACGGGCGCGCCGGGTCGTGCACGAAAATGTCGTCCATCAGGATGCGCGACAACTGCGGCGGAACAAGGTCCAGCCCGATACCCGTGAACACAAGGAGCAGCGTTCCCAGCGCCCACGGCCAGTACGGTTGCATCATTCGCAACAATCGCCCGAACACGCGATTTTTGTTGATGCACCGGGGGCAGATGTCCGTAGAGCTCCGAAGCAGGAGTCCGCACGTCGGGCAACGGTTTTGTTCTTTCTCGTCCTCTTCGGTCAGGATGATCTCGCCCGTCTCCTTGAAACGGGTGATCTTCGCCGCAATGCGTTCAAACCAGATGGCCCGCGCGTTGGAGAACCGCGCCACTTCCGCCCAGTGGCCGTGAACCTTGACCTGTAGAAACCCGCTTCCGACACGCGGATCGATCCGGGCGGACTCGATGTCAGCCATTTTGAAGCTGCGCGCCGCCTGAACCTGCCCGTCCCTCTCTCGGAGCATGATCACGGCGTCGCGCGTCACGACAACCCAGCGTTCCGCGTACTCGCCTTCGAACGTGATATCATTGTCCGTGCAGAGCAGGATGTCGCTCTCCGGAATATTCTGCTCAGAAAGCCAGGCCACATACTTCGGTGGCAATGCTTTTCGCAACATGCGGATTATGCCTTTCGCCAGCGCTGCGCGGAAACGTTCGCAGCGTATGCCTTACAGGAAGTCCATGGAAACAGTAGGAATACGGATGGGAGAACCCGACGCGCCTGCCGACCATGAGCATTCACAATGCGGCTGCCTTCGGGAACCTTCAGGTGGGATTCAGCATACCTTCTTAATGTGCTTCGCTCTGCCGGAGGCCAGCCCCCCAGGGAGTGCCCTTCCCCCGCAACAAACGCTGGAAACGCGGTCACTTCAGCGCTCATCGTTCCCCGGTTGTCCGTCTCGCAAACGCCTCGTGGGAAAACACCGGCACGTAGCAGAAAACCCGCGTACGCGGCGCCTCCGAACAAGTCTCCCAGCGATTCTTTTCACTTCATGGGACGCGTGAGCGCTTCTTCAGGAAAGTAAGCGCGCCTGAACCTCGGCTGCCTTCATTGCAGCGCGTTCTAGTATCCTCAAAGCTACGCGATATATGGCATTTTGACAAGGCCGCCGCACGGGGATGTTGCCGCGCTTCCTTGCATTATCCATATTCTTCCTCAACCACGTCGCGCATGCGAAGGCGTAAAGTACCATCCGCCGGATCAGGAAGGGAAAAACTATGAAGGAACGAGTCCTTGACGGCCAGATGAGCAGGCGCACATTCCTCGGGGTTGGAGCCACCGGGTTGGCAGCTACGGCGCTCCACGGACTCCTGCCTTCCAGAAGCCGGGCGGAAAGCACACCCCGGACGAGGACCACCGCTCCGGACGGCCGCCCATGCGCGGTCGTGCGCACTGCGGAGTTTTTCGGCGACGAGGAAATGGTCCTCACCTTCCCGCACGGGTGGCAGGTGCAAACCTGTTACATGGACGGGCATTTCGCGCCGCCGCTGACCGACGACGAAATCAGAGCGGCGTTGAGATCCACCGTTCAAACCGGTCGAATCGCAGAACTTGCGCAGGGGAAGCGTTCTGTCGTAATCACCTTCGATGACTGCGCCCGGCCGACGCCCACCGGTCGCGTGGTTCCGTTCGTCATCGAAGAACTCCATGCCGCCGGAATTGGCGATGACCAGATCTATTTCCACGGATCCTTCGGCACCCATGCGGCGATGTATCAGCAGGATTTCACTGCCAAACTGGGCGCGGATATCGTGGCAAAATACCCCGTCTGGAACCACGATTGCTTCAACGGCATGACGCAGGTAGGAACCACCAGCCGCGGAATGCCGGTCAAATTGAGCAAACGGTTCGTTGATGCCGATTTCAAGATCTGCATTTCTGGGGTGAAGCCGCACGGAATGGCGGGGTACGGCGGCGGCGCGAAGGCCATCGTTCCGGGTGTCGCTTCCATCGAAACCGCGCGGTACGCGCACGAGGAACTCAACAGCATCGAGAGAACCGCGGTTGCGTACGTGAACAACCCTGTTCGCCTTGGCATGGAAGAGGCGGCGAGGCTCGCGAATCTCGACATCAGCGTGAACATCATCATGAACGGAGACCGGCAGGTTGCCGGGCTTTTTGCGGGAGATGTGGTGGGAGCACATCGCGCTGCGGTCAGGGTCGCCCATGAACGTTACAACACAACACTCGCCCAAAACGCCGATGTCGTGGTCTCGAATGCCTACCCGCAGAGCGTCGAGGCCAGCAAAGAGCTCAAATACTGCCGCATGAGCCTTCGCGACGGCGGTACCGCGGTTCTGATTCAGGATACCCCCGCCGGCCAGCGCAAAATTCATTATCTGGGATGGAGCGGCGATCTCGAACGCCGCGCCTTGCGGCGGCGCTCACGCGGGCTGCCGGTTCCCCAGGCCGCGCAGGTGATCGTCTTCAACCGGTGGCCGTGCGCACTGGATGAGATGGATTACTCCCCCGAGGTCTACCACGCCAAGACGTGGGATGAGGTTGTCGCCCGGCTCACGCGGATTCACGGCGAAGGAACCAAGGTCGCCGTGTACCCCGCCGCCGCACTCGCGCACGAACCGATGCCCTTGCGGATGTAGACGCAACTTCTTCAGGCAATTGCTTCCGGCAAAAAAACAGGGGCATGACGCGAAAACTCATGCCCCTCGTTTTTTTTTGTGCGTTTGGGCGAGCCCGTTACTGAGGTATCAGGCTCGTCTCAGGTGTCAGATCAGCACAGAACGTTGCCAGCATCTGCGCTGATTGCTCCATATCGCTGAGCGCGATGGTTTCCACCGTCGTGTGCATGTACCGCAAAGGAAGGCTCACAAGCCCCGTCGCCACGCCGCTCCGTGTCAACTGGATTACGTTGGCGTCGGTTCCCGTGCCCCTGGGCGCACCTTCCACCTGGTACGCGATTGCGTTCTTCTTCGCGGCCTCAACGAGCCGGTCAAACACGATCGGACTTATGTTTGCCCCGCGGGAAATCGCCGGCCCGCCGCCGAGATTTACCTCACCCGCTTTCCGTTTGTCCATATCGGGCGAATCGGTTGCGTGGGTCACATCCACCGCAATCCCTACGTCGGGGTCGATTCCGAACGCGCTCGTCTGCGCTCCCCTCAAACCGACTTCCTCCTGAACCGTGCTGACGGCGTATACTGCGGCCTTGAGACCAGCCCGGTTTTCCGCGATCAAACGCAGCGCCTCGGCCACCACGAACGCGCCGGCCTTATCATCAAAAGCACGGGATACTGCAATGCCGTTCCGCAACTCCTCGAACGCGACGTTGTAGGTCACCGGATCACCTATCGCAACAAGCTCCTTCGCTTCGTCTTTGCTCTTCACTGCGATATCAATCCAGTACCCTTCAATCTTCGGCTTTGGGTCATCTCGCTCCTGCTGCGTCATCAGGTGAATTGCCCGTTTTCCGATCACGCCCTTTACCGGCCCGTTCGCCGTATGGATCGTTACACGTCGGCCCGGAACGATCGCAACATCGTGTCCGCCGATAGCAAGGAAATTCAGAAACCCCTGGTCGTTGATGTAGTTGATCATGAAACCAAGCTCGTCACAATGTCCCGCAAGCATAACGCGCGGTTTTCCACCGGGGTTGATGGCCGCAATCGCGTTGCCATGCCGGTCGCTTGTTACCGTGTCGGCGAATGAAGACACATAATCTCGCCAGACGCGCTGCGCAGGCTGCTCGTAGCCCGATGGGCTCGGCGCCTCGAGCAACGCTTTGAGGAACGAAAGGCTTTCTTCACGCATGGATAGCTCCTTGAGTCCGCGGGATTCCGCGATGGGCGGGAACGTAGTGCAAAAGCAGATAGATGCAGAAAAAAGATAGGCGAGCAACGTGATTCCGCGCAACGCGTCCAGCCGCACCCCTTTCCTGCACCGCGGGTGCTCACACCTGTGCCAACCTTTCGTTGACGGGAACTGCTCAACACCGTATCTTCTACATAACAGCGCGCAACAGCCGAAAACGCACTGTGTTGCATGGCAGGCGATGAAAGTCAGACGATTGTGCAGACAGGCACGTGGCGATACCCGCCGGGCAGGATGCCCCGCGGGTTTTTTTTTGCCCGGTCGTTCGGACGGGGTGGCTGAATCGGGGCTGATCCCGTCCGCGAAGGCTGAAATTCGAGACGTGGAGTGAAACATGCCGGAAACACACGAACAGACCAAAAGCTCGGGTTCCCCTGGTCCGGTGGTGATGACGGCGGCCCAGATGTCCAGGGCGCTCAATCGTATGGTTCACGAGATTCTCGAACGCAACGGCGGCGCCGAGAACCTTGCCCTGGTGGGAGTGCGCACTCGCGGGTATCCATTGGCCCTGCGTCTCGCGTCGCTGATCGAAAAAGTCGAAGGCAAGAGGCCGCCTACCGGCGCGGTAGACGTCACATTTTTTCGTGACGACTTCCGATTGCGCGCGAAAGCACCCCAGGAATTCACCGACATTCCGTTCGCGGTCGACAACAAAAACATCGTCCTTGTTGACGATGTGTTTTTCACCGGCAGGACGACACGGGCAGCAATGGAAACCGTAATGGAATTTGGACGGCCCAGAACCATCCAGCTTGCCGTGTTGGTAGACAGGAACCACCGCGAACTGCCCATCCATCCAGATTATGTCGCAAAACGGGTGGAAACCGCTCTGGACGAAGTCATCCGTGTCCGATTGAAGGAAATTGACGGGGAAGATCAGGTACTTCTCGTCAGAGGCGGAGTCACACCATGACCAAATGGACCAGGAAGCACCTGTTGGGGCTCGCGGACCTCACCCGCGAAGAAATCGGCCAGATTCTCGATTCAGCCGACCAGTTCGTATCCGTTCTCGACCGCCCTATGCGCTCCGTTCCCACGCTCCGCGGATGGACCGTGGTCAACCTGTTTTTCGAAGACAGCACGCGAACCCGGATATCGTTCGAACTCGCGGAAAAGCGACTCGGTGCCGACATCGTCAATTTCAGCGTGTCCACTTCGAGTGTGAAAAAGGGTGAAACGCTCAGGGACACGGCCCGGAACATTGAAGCCATGAGGGTGGACGCAGTGGTGATACGGCACCGCTCGGTCGGAGCGCCGCATTTCCTTTCACGGCACATCCAGGGAAGCGTTATCAACGCCGGCGACGGCTCACACGAACACCCGACTCAGGGCTTGCTGGACCTGTTGACGATCCGGCGCCACTTCGGCCACATAGACGGGCTTCGCGTGGCAATAGTCGGCGATATCCGGCACAGTCGGGTGGCGCGATCTGATGTCTGGGGGTTTACCACGATGGGCGCGGAAGTCGTCCTGTGCGGCCCTCCTACGCTCTTGCCAAAACACACGGATAACTTCCCGGCAAAGGTGACTACTCGGCTTGAAGAGGCGCTCGAGGGCGCCGATGTAGTGTATGCACTGCGGATTCAGCGGGAACGGCAGGCCGCCGGGTTGTTCCCCTCCATCAGGGAATACAGCGCGCAGTACGGAATTTCGAGCGAACGCATGGAACGGGCGAAACCGACCGCCGTACTCCTCCACCCCGGGCCGATCAACCGGGGATGGGAGCTCACCGATGAGGTCACGGACGGGCCGCGCTCCCTGATCCTGGAGCAGGTGACGCACGGCGTGGCCATCCGCATGGCGGTGCTCTATCTCACTGCAGGGCGAGATCCAGCGCAGCTCGACCTTGCGCCGAAGCCCTGAACTCCTGGTTGATGTCTTTTCGATGGCGGATACCAACGCCACCGCGAATGAGCGAGGTTGCCGATGGAATCACTGATTTTGCGCGGCGGGCATCTCCTGGATCCTTCGCAGGGGATCGACGGGCAGGTGGACGTGGTAATCGAGAACGGGAAAGTAACCGACATTACGCCGCCGGGGCGTAAGGCCCGTGGGCGGGACGTGAACGTCGAAGGCATGTTTGTCGCCCCGGGCCTCGTGGATATTCACGTGCACCTGCGCGAGCCCGGTTATGAATACAAGGAAACCATCGAGACGGGCGCGAATGCTGCGGTCGCCGGCGGATTCACCTCCATCGTGGCGATGCCGAACACCGACCCGCCGCCCGATACCGCCGCTGCGGTGCTGGGATTCGCCGCACGGGCGCGGAATGCCGCCTGTCGGGTATATACGGTCGGAACAATCACCCAGGGCAGGCAGGGGCAGGAACTCAGCGAAATGGCGGATCTGGTTGCCGCTGGCGTGGTGGGTTTTTCCGATGATGGGGCGCCGGTGAGCAATTCCCGCGTGCTGCTCAATGCGATGGAATACGCGCGGCCGCTGGGGAAAGCCATCCTCTCGCATTGTGAAGTGCCCGAACTTGCCGAAGGCGGGCAGATGCACGAGGGCAGGGTGAGTTCGGAGCTCGGGATCGCCGGGATGCCGCCCATCGCGGAATCGTTGGGCATTTCTCGCGATATCGCGCTTGCGGGGTACAGCGGCGCACGGCTTCACATCTGCCACGTCTCTGCGGCCGCAAGTGTCGACGTCATTCGAAGCGCGAAAATGGCGGGCAGCGCACGGATCACGGCGGAAACAGCACCTCATTATCTGGCGCTTACCGACGAGGCAGTCAGAACATTCGACAGCAACGCGAAAATGAATCCGCCTCTTCGCACTCGCCAGGATCAGCAGGCGCTGAAAAAGGCACTGCAGGATGGAACCGTCGACGTCATCGCCACGGATCACGCACCACATTCTCACGAAGAGAAACAGGTGGAATTTGACGCCGCGCCGTTCGGCATCATCGGACTGGAAACCTCCCTGGGCGTGTGTTGGACGGAACTTGTCAAAACGGGTGTTCTTACCCCGATGCAACTCATAGAGAAAATGTCCACCAACCCCGCACAGGTATGCGGACTACCTGCCGGAACACTGAAGCCCGGCGCCGCTGCCGACGTGGTCGTGATCGATCCCGACGTGCGCTGGGTAGTTGCCGAACCCTTCCGTTCTCGATCTCAGAACAGCCCCTTCATCGGATGCGAGTTGCAGGGAAGGGCAATACTTACCATCGTAGGTGGCACGGTTCGGTACGACGTGGGCATACTCGAAGAATAACACACAACGCGCACGCAGGGCCGTCGGTCGGTCTCGAGAACGTTTCGCCGGGCTCGCAGGTGCCACCGGAAATGTGCTCCGGGGTGCGTGCCACGCAGTATCAAACGGCATTCCTCGTACGTGATCATGTGCGCATTCAGTCGCGCGCCGGTTCGTACAGCGTTCCGGGAATCACGACGGGACCAAATCTGACGGGCGAACTTCAGCAGGGAAATCATGACAACGGGATCAAAAGAAGCGTACCTCGCGCTGGAAGATGGCACCATCCTCGAAGGGCTCTCCTTCGCTGCACCGGGGCTGAGGGTAGGTGAAGTCGTATTCAACACCTCCATGGCAGGCTACCAGGAAGTGCTGACAGACCCCTCCTACGCCCGCCAGATCGTGACGATGACCTACCCGCTGATCGGAAACTACGGAGTCAGTACGGCTGACCTCGAATCCTCCCATCCCTGGGTGGATGGCTTCATCGTCAAGGAATACTGCCGGTGGCCCTCCAACTGGAGAAGCGAGTTGCCGCTCGGAGACTGGCTCGCCCACCACGGCGTCATAGCCATGGAAGGAGTTGACACGCGTTCGCTGACCAAAAGGCTCCGGGTGAAGGGGTCGTTGCGCGGGTGCCTCGCGGCTGGTGTGCCGGCAGATCCTCACGAATTGGTGGAAAAGGCACGGGAATGGCCAGGTATGGCGGGGCTGGATTGCGTTCCTCTCGTGTCGCGCAAAGAACCATGCGAATGGACGACAGGGTTGTGGGACGTGCGAAACAGCGCGGAAATAGCTCCACCTCCGCCGAAACACCATGTTGTCGCGTACGACTTCGGGTGCAAACAGAACATTCTTCGCTTGCTGGTTCACCACGGAAGTCGCGTCACCCTGGTTCCCGGAAACACTCCTCCTGAGGCGGTGCTGGATCTCAAACCGGATGGGGTATTTCTTTCCAACGGTCCGGGCGACCCCGAAGCAGTGACGTACGCAATATCTGCAGTGAAGCACTTCGTGCGCGAGAGCGAGGCAACAGGCTTACCGGTGTTCGGCATCTGCCTCGGCCATCAGATTCTGGGCTGGGCACTCGGGGGGAGGACATTCAAACTCAAATTTGGTCACAGGGGCGGAAATCAGCCTGTAAAGGACCTTACGACTGGCCGGGTAGAAATCACCTCTCAAAATCACGGATTTGCCGTTGAACCGGATTCCCTCGGCCCCGAAGTTGAGGTCACCCATATCAATCTCAACGATAACACCGTCGAAGGGCTCCGCCACCGCCGGTTGCCCGTCTTCGGGGTTCAGTACCATCCTGAGGCATCTCCCGGGCCGCACGATGCGCGGTACCTTTTTGCACGATTCACCGGTCTCATGGAAGCCAGACGGCCCGACCGGTGACTGACCCGCTATTGACAAACGCCCGCAAATTAGTGTAACTTTATAAATCTGTACAGCCCGCATAGTGTCCAACGCGAACGCCACAGACCGGATGGGGGTCGCAGGAGACTCTCCTGTCACAACCACCGCTGCGGCGGGTGTTTCCCATATAACGCAGGTGGAGTATGGCATGGCAACGTACGGCAAAGGTACCTACACCGAGAGTTCGAAAAACGTAGAGCCGGTGTGGTACGTCGTTGACGCAGAAAACGAGGTGCTCGGTCGCCTTGCGAGCAGAATCGCGAAAGTGCTTCGCGGCAAGCACAGGGTAACCTACTCGCCCCACATGGATCTGGGCGACAGCGTCATCGTCGTTAATGCTGAGAAGGTCAAAGTCACGGGGAACAAACGGAACAGCATGTCATACTTCCACTATACCGGCTACCCCGGTGGTGGAAGAATTGTCCCGTTTGAGAAAATGATGCAGAAGGACCCGACAGAAGCAGTGCGCCACGCGGTTCGTGGGATGCTTCCCAAAGGCGCACTCGGATTCTCGCTGCTCGGAAAACTTCGCGTCTACGCGGGCTCCGAACACCCGCACGTCGCGCAAAATCCACAACCACTCCCGTAACAAACTTGTTACGTCAACCGTCTGCCGGATAGGAAAGACACGAAGACATGGAAAGCTCCGTGAAAAGCATGACCGGCCGCCGCAAAGAAGCGACGGCGATGGTCCGCATGATGCCGGGCTCGGGCCAGATCACGGTCAACGGCCGACCCGTCGCGGATTACTTCGCTCGCCCGACCCTCGTCATGATGATCGAGCAACCACTCAAACTCACGGATACTCTCGGTTCGTTGGATATCAGCGCCAACTGCAAAGGCGGTGGGTTGAGCGGACAGGCAGGAGCGCTCAGGCTCGGTATTGCCCGCGCGCTGGTCAACGAAAACCCGGATCTGCGCCCGACACTGAAGGCTGCCGGACTTCTGACCCGTGACCCACGTATGGTGGAACGCAAAAAATACGGCCAGCCGGGCGCACGCAAACGGTTCCAGTTCTCCAAACGGTAATCAATCGCCTGTTCGGCAGATTGCCTTGCAGGTATCCCTCACACGATCACGGCTCCCGATCGTCGTCACTCCCTTGCGGGGAGTGAGCGTTTCCCGGCTCTGGCCGTCTGAATGCGGATCGGGGTGGTTAGCGTGACGTGGCGGCAAACGACGCACAACAGGTTCACCCGGTTGAAGGGTGGGCAAGGAGGATGGCTTTGGCACGCGTGGAAATGAAGGATTTGCTGGAAGCAGGGGTTCATTTCGGGCACCAGACGCGCCGCTGGAACCCGAAGATGAAGCGGTTCATCTTCATGGAACGGAACGGCATCCATATTCTGGACCTGAACAAGACAATCGCGCTTCTGGAGAATGCCGCGAAGGCGATCGCAAACATTGCGGCGGCGGGACGCCCGGTGCTGTTTGTCGGCACGAAGAAGCAGGTTCGTGAAATCCTCGTTGAAGAAGCGGAGCGCGCCAACAGCTTCTACGTGGCGAATCGCTGGCTTGGCGGAATGTTGACCAATTTCCAGACGATCCGCCAGAGCATCAAGCGATTGGATGACCTTGACGCAAAAGCGCAGGACGGGACGTTTCAGAAACTGACGAAGAACGAGGTGCTGGGGCTTGAGAAGGAGCGCCAGAAGCTGAATGCGGTGCTTTGCGGCATTCGTCATATGGGTCGTCTGCCAGGGGCGCTGGTGGTTGTTGACACGAAAAAGGAACGCATCGCCGTCGCCGAAGCGAACAAACTGGGCATCCCCGTATTCGCGGTGGTTGACACGAATTGCGACCCTGATCTGATCACGTATCCGATTCCCGGGAATGATGATGCGATCCGTTCTGTGGGCCTGGTGCTCCATGTTCTGGCGGACGCAGTCATTGAAGGGATGCAGAATATCCAGCAGCCGGAACAGCCTGAGCCTGCGGCGGCGAGCCGTGAATCGGGCGAGCGGGAACGTTCCCGCCGTGGTGGACCACGCCGTCCGCGCGGCGCCCGTTCTGGCTCTGAAGCCGTTGCAGCCTGATTTGCACTGAAATAACGGCGGAAGGGGCCACGACGTCCCTCCGCCGCATTTGTTGTACCGTCTCTTTGTTACGAGGAACACAATGGAAATTACCGCCGCACAAGTGAAAGAACTGCGAGAGAAGACCGGCGCCGGCATGATGGAGTGCAAGAAGGCTCTCGGTGAGACGAACGGCGACATCCAGAAGGCGATTGACTATCTCCGGGAGCAGGGGATTCTCAAGAGCGCAAAGCTGGGGTCCCGCGCTACAAGTCAGGGCGCGATATTCAGTTATGTTCATCCCGGCGATCAACTGGGTGTGCTGGTGGAGATCAACTGCGAAACTGATTTCGTCGCCCGCACAGATGACTTCAAGGCGCTGGGAAAGAACATCGCAATGCAGGTTGCGGCGTCTGCTCCCCAGTATGTGAGCCGGGATCAAGTTCCTCAGGAAGTTCTCGACCACGAGAAAGAGGTATCCCGCGCCCAGGCGAAAGCGGAAGGGAAGCCGGAGAAGATTCTGGACAAGATCGTAGAAGGGCGGCTCGAGAAGTATTTTCAGGAAGTGTGCCTGCTCGATCAGGCGTACATTCGGGATGACTCCCGCAAGGTGTCGGATCTGGTGACGGAAGCCATCGCGAAGATTCGCGAGAACATCACTATCAAGCGGTTCGTGCGTTTCAAAGTGGGTGAATGAGCGGCTTTGACGTTCCGCGTCACCGGTTTTCCACAATCCAACGACGGAAGTCCCCATGTCGGCGTTCAAGCGGATACTGCTGAAGCTGTCTGGCGAGGCTCTGCAGGGATCTCACGCGTTCGGTATTGACCCTGTGGAGGTCAGCCGCATCTGTCAGGAGATCGTGGAGGTTCACTCCCGCGGGGTCCAGATCGGCCTTGTTGTGGGAGGAGGGAATATCTTCCGCGGGAAGGAAATCGTCAACCAGCTCGGAGTTGAGGCGGCCAGCGCGGACAACATGGGGATGCTTGCGACGGTGATCAACTGCCTCGCGCTGCAGGCCGCGCTGGAGAAACTCGGTCTGGAGACGCGCGTTCAGACAGCCATACGCATGGATCAGGTGGCGGAGCCGCTCATCCGCCGGCGCGCCATCCGGCATCTCGAGAAAGAGCGCGTAGTGCTGTTTGCCGCCGGAACGGGCAGTCCTTTCTTCACCACAGATACCGCCGCGGCGTTGCGCGCCGTGGAAATCGGGGCAGAGGTCCTGCTGAAAGGCACGAAGGTGGATGGTGTATATGATGACGATCCCACCAGAAACCCCGGTGCCAACCTTTTCGATGAGCTCACGTACGAAGATATTCTCCAACACGGTTACAAGGTCATGGATGCCACGGCGGTCAGTCTTTCCATGGACAACAGGCTGCCGATAGTCGTGTTCAACCTCACGCGCGCCGGCGAGCTCGTGCGGGCAGCACTGGGCGAACGTGTCGGCACGAGAGTCGTGGCGTAGGCGAACCGGAACAAGGGAGGTGCAGATGGCAACAGAAAGCCAGATCGTCCGCCAGACGCGGGCGAAGATGCAGAAAACTCTCGAAACGATTGTTCACGAGTTCAGTACTGTCAGAACGGGCAAGGCCAATCCCGCGCTTCTGGATGTTGTCCGCGTAGAAGCGTACGGTTCTAAGGTTCCGATTTCGCAAGTGGCGAATGTGACGGCTCCCGAACCTGCGATGCTGCTGGTTCAGCCGTGGGACAAGTCCACAATCGGCGCGATAGACAAAGCTATCAGGCTTTCCGATCTGGGTTTGAATCCCACGAATGACGGCAATGTCATTCGAATCGCGCTACCGCCTCTTACCGAGGATCGGCGCAAGGAATACGTAAAGATCGTGCACAAAATGGCGGAGGATGGGCGGATAGTGATCCGCAATGAGCGTCGTGACGCGATCGAAGAGCTGAGGAAGATGGAAAAGGCGAAACAGGTTTCGGAGGATGACAGCCGGCGCGATCAGAAGGAAATCCAGACTCTGACGGACGAATTCATCAAGAAAGTCGATGCCGCGCTTGCCGCAAAAGAGAAAGAGATCATGGAAGTGTGAGCAGACGCCATAGAAACGTTACATGAAGGCGCGCGGGGGATACCGCGCGCCTTTTTTGAAACCGCACTCCCGTTTGTCCCTGAATACTGCTCGCGCTACTCTTCACCTGGCAATTGTCCGCCCTCGACACTACCGGAGATACAACCATGCCGTTCCCGATGACGAGTATTGAACATGTTCAGGTCTCGCGTGTTCTTTGCGGTACGAACCCTTTCTTCGGGTTTTCCCACTTCAGCGCGGCGAGAGACGCGTGGCTGCGCAACCATTTCACGAAGGAACGCATCCTCGAGGTCCTCGAAGCGTGCCGTCTCGAGGGGATTAACGGAACGATAAGCAGTCCGAATCCCTTTTACCACGAGATCCTTCGTGAGCACGAACGACAGACTGGCCACCACTGGGTGTGGATGTGCACTCCGGGCGGAAACGACTGGAAAGAGGTAGAACCGGGGGTGAAATGGTGCGCAGATCACGGTGTTGAAATCTGCCTCCCGCATCAGGGGTTCACTGACAATAATCTCATTCCGGCAGAAAACCGGATCGCTGGCGGACCGGAAATCCTCCAGTGTATCAGGGACAACGGCATGATTCCCGGGTGGAGCACCCACCGACCGGAGACCATCATCGTATCGGATAAGGCCGGGTACGACGTCGCCACGTACATCCTGCCCTACAACAGCATCGGGTTCCTGTGCCCGGTCGAGACGGACTGGACGGGGCGGGTGATTCGAGAGACACCGAAGCCGGTGATATGCATCAAACCACTCGGCGCGGGTCGTGTGATGCCGCCGACGGGATTGAGTTTCGTGTTCGGCAGCAACAAGCCGATTGACACCGTCGCGATCGGGTTTCTGGGCCCCGGGGAGGCGAAAGAGGATATTACGATCGCGCGCGATCTCATCGAGGGGCGGGAGCGGGAATACGAGCTCCAGTATACGAGGAGCAAAGCCTCACTCGTCCGTTGATATCTTGCGAAGGCACAACGCGGAGCGGGATCAGGACGTGGTCCCGTTCCGCGTTTCTTTCGGCGGCTCCGTGGGCCGAGAACCTTACCTCCTCCGTAGAACCCTGGCGGCGGCACATGCGAACAATGTGCGGGGCACAAGCCTGCCCGCGAACACCATGAGTTTGTTCATCGCGCCCGGAACGGCCAACGGCTTCCCTCGGAGCATTGCCGTGAATCCAACGCGGGCGACCTCTTCCGGGGTTTTCCTTCCCGGCGTATTCAGCATGGTGGTTCCCGCCGAAGAGAAGAAATCCGTATCAGTCGGTCCGGGTGCAAGGCACGTCACCACGACTCCGTACGGAGCGAGTTCCACTCGCAGGGCTTCCGAAAGAGAAAGCACGTATGCCTTGGTGGCGGCGTATTCCGCCATGTACGGCATGGCCTGAAAACCCGCGACAGAGGCAACGGTGAGGATGCGGCCCCATTTCCGACGGGCCATCTCGAGGGCCGCAAGGTGCATGAGCTCGGTGAACGAAACGATATTCAGGTGCCGCATTCCGCGTGTTCTTTCCGGCGGAATCTCATGGAACTCACCGTATGCGCCTATGCCGGCGTTGTTGACGAGAATGTCAACACTGTGTCCCGCTGATTGAACCCGATGCCAAAGTTCCGCCGCGGAGTCCGGTTTGCTGAGGTCGGCGGGGAACACTGCCGCTTTGACGGGGAAGCTCCCGGTAATCTCTTCTGCCGCGCGTTCGAGACGTGCAACGTCCCTCGCGACCAGGATTACGTCCGCCCCTTCACGCGCGCAAAGCCTTGCGATGTGGTAACCGATTCCCTTTGAAGCGCCCGTCACGAGCGCTGTTCTGCCTGCGAATGCCGGCATGCGACCTCCTTGTTGCGGATTCCACCCGGAGCCGATTTCAGGTATTCTTAATTTCGTGTTTTTTCTCCCAGCGAGTTCCCCCGCGTGAATGGTGATCACCCCCCAACGGAGATTCGGGTACATGCAACACAGCGTCGCGTCGTTCGGCAGGGATCTTCTTCAGGTGGATTACGCCTCTTATCTCAGCCAGCATGATGTGGTGTATGAAACGCCACCGGCGATCGGATGCCACGGGCTGCCCATCGGAAACGGGTTTTCCGGCGCACTGGTGTGGACCCCGCCGACGGCGGTACGCTGGGAGCTGGGCGGTTCAGATCTCTGGGCAGACGGTCCCGCGCGACCCTTTGGATCATGGAACAAAGAGGACGAGGAGGTTGCTACTGCTCTGCTCTCGGCGGGTTCACTCTCGATCGGTTACGACATCCCTGCGTTCGACTGGGCGTATCTGAAGAAGTTCTCCGCCCGCCTCTCTCTTTTTCCGGCTGAGGTGTCTCTCAACGCGGAAACGCCGTTTTCACGAGTTCGCATGAAGACGTGGATGAACAGCGATCCTTCGTGCCTGATCATACAGTGGTCCGACGATCTGGACGAGGCGATCCCTCGAAAGATCACGCTGGAACGGTGGGGAAGCCGTGTGTTCGCGCATTGGTACCGTACCATCGTTCGGGACCCCTCCCGAGGTCTCGGTGGAACCGAGGCCAGCGTGCACGGCGACGTGATTATTCTTCGGCACAGCTCCCGCTCGCATGACTTTGTTGTCGCGGCAAAAGTGGCAGGCGTTCCTTCGGTTGCACGGGCAGCGCACCGCCATGCTGCTGTGGTGGATGTTGGAGCGGTCCGTTCGGCGGAATTCACCGTCCTGCTTACGATTGCCTCCAGCGAGACCACCGGAGACCCTCTGCAAACTGCTCTGGAACGGATCGCGAATGCTGAAGCGGCGGGAGTCTCGAATCTCCAGACCGGGCACCGCCGGTGGTGGGCGGGTTTCTGGGAGCGCTCGTTCGTGAACATCCCTGATGCGTATCTGGAAAACCTCTGGTACATCAATCAGTACGTGATGGGCTCGAGTTCGCGGGGGGATTACCCGCCTCATTTCATCAACGGAATCTGGAACTGGAATCGCGATTTCCGCGCGTGGAATCACTTTTACCACTGGAATCAGGAAGAGCTGAACTGGCCGGTTTTCGCATCGGGGCATCCCGAACTGGCGCTCGGGTATCTGAAAATGCGTGCAAAGGCCCTTCCGCTGGCACAACAGAGCGCAATGCGGAAGTACGGAATCGACGGCGCGTGGTACAGCGACGTGTATGAGCGTCGTGGCTGGCAGGATGAAGGCGTGCCGTTGTTCACGCCGGGCCTTCAGATTGCGCTCGACATGTGGCGGTACTGGCGGCATACCGGCGATGAGCAGTTCCTCGCGGAGACGGCATACCCGGTGATGCGCGAAGCGTGCAGGTTCTATCTGGGTATGTTGAAGGAGGAGTCGGATGGGTTGTTTCACCTTCCGGCGAGTCATCCGTATGAACACGCAAGCGGGTACATGGTGCGTGATTGCCTGACAGACATGGCACACATACGTACCGCATTTCCGGCAACTGCGGCCGTAGCGGAGCGCCTTGGTGAGAGGGAATTCGCGGAGCGGCTTCGGGACGTCGCGGCGCGACTTCCGCGCGTTGAAACGCTGCCGTTACCCGAAAGACGCTACCGAAATACCCCCGGGGGTGCGGAATTCACTGATGGCTGGGCGAAGGGGCTGAAATGCCCCTCGGACAGGATTCTGTGCGTGGGACGCAGGGTGGAAGACGGTCGTCCGGTGCATTTTCGCGCAGTGGAAGAAGGGACGGGTTCGGACCATCTGTTTCCGGGGTCGGATGAGTCGCTGGTGTTCCCATCCGGAGCGCTCGGGCTCAGAGACAAAGGGAGCGAACTTTTCGAGGCGGCCCGTACAACCGCGCTCTGCAACTGGGAGGAAATCATGGGGTGGAGCGTGACCCCGATCGTGTTTGCGAGGCTGGGGATGTCCGACCTGGCTGAGGAGGCGCTCCGAAGGCACATTATCCATTTTCAGCACTTCCCGCAGGGGCTATGGAACTACCAGGGCAGCCAATCCGGTTCGGCGACCGATTTTGCCACGACCTTCCGCGTGCATGATCGCGAAGATGAGCGCGATGAGTTCCCGTTCCTCCGGCAACCTCACACGCATTTCGGGCTTGAACCGGGAGCGGTGGTTCAGACTACGGTCAATGAGATGTTTTTGCAGAGCTACGATGGCGTTATCCGGGTGTGTCCGTCGGTTCCGCAGGATTGGGACGGGGCGTTTTCGCTATGGGCGGAAGGAGGATTTCGCGTTTCCGCGAGGGTTCTGCGCGGGAGGGTGCCACGATTTGCGGTGGAGAGCATGCGCGGGGAGGAATGCCGCATCGTTCTGCCGTACGACGGTGCGTGGGAAGTAACTGACGGGATCTCTGACGCGACCCTCGATGTGAATCTGGAAGGCGACATGCTGACATTTCCAACTGCCACGGGTGGGGTTTACATGATCAGCGATGGCAATGAAGCGCCGAGTCCGAGGCCGTTGCTTTCCGGGTGCGCCGCTATGCACGCGAAGGAGCGAGAGGGTCGCTGGATAGGAATTCCGCGGATGTGGTGATGCGCGGGTTGGGACCGCCCGGAATTACAAAAGCCCTGCCTTATGGAGACAGGGCTTTTGTATACATCGGACCAAGCCGGGCAGGGGTTATTTTTTCTTGCCAGCCACAGCCTCTTTGAGGTTCTTGCCAGCCTTGAACTTCGGAACCTTCGCCGCCGGAATCTTGATTTCCTTCTTCGTTCCGGGAAGCTTGCCTACCCGTGCTTTGCGCTGGCCGACGGCAAACGTGCCGAAGCCAACCAGGGACACCTTGTCGCCGCTTTTGAGAGCGGCGGTGATCCCGCCCAACAACGCGCTCAACACCTCGCCGGCAGCCTTCTTGGACACACCAGCTTCGCTCGCCGCTTTTGCGATCAGTTCTTCACGGGACATTGGTTCACCCCCTACCGTGTAGATGGTTCATTTGCGTTCCCGATGAGTAAAATAGAACGTCAGGAGCGATTTGTCAACACAGGAGTATCGATTTTTCGGTGATTTTTCAAGGTTTTTTTTCATCCGAGCGCGGCTGGGTCGCGTTGACATGTCGTTAGATGCTGTTAATATTAACACTTACGTTAAGCTCAAAAATCCCGCTTCTCGGAAGCATTTTTTCGGTTTTTTTTGTGCTCCCGTGGCGTTCATCGGGCGTACCGCATGGTTTCACTGGCCGATTCGATCTTGATATCGGGGATGTCAAGGAGGTAAATGCGGAAATAGTATCCGGCAAAGGGACCCCTGAGCGTCCAGTCGAGTTGCGCTTCCCAGCAGTGCAGGCGTCTGACGAGAGTGAGGGCATCACCGTCTCTCCGGTTTCTGCGCACGTCGTATGTTGTGGTTGCGTTGACCCGCCAGTTGGGCCAGGGGACGAATTCCGCGGAGATATCCGCCTGGTTGACGGGTTCGGGCGCTCTCGTGTATCCAGGTTCCTTCCTCGCCCATTGATAGGTGTGGCGAATGTTCATCTGCCACGCGCCCCAGTCGGCCGTGGTGCGATCCCCCTGTTTTGCGCCGCGGGGCGGAACACGGGGATTGCCTCCGAAGGTTTCCTGCCGTTGGACGACAAAGCCTTCGTTTCCAAGCGCGCTTGGACTTCTTCCCCCTCCCGCCATTCGCAGCGAGGTGCTTAGGGTGATGCTCCTCAACTCCGGACGCGTCCAGCGCAGGTGATCCACGTAGCGCGCCGAGGTTGAATCGAACTCGGCGCGATAGAGCGTGTGAACGGTTGAAAGGCGAAGGGAGATGAAGTTGTTAGGCTGGAACAGCGCGCTCGTTTGCGGGTCGCTCCACCGCCTGCCCTTCGCGTCTCTGTTGTACCGGGCGTTCGTGGACACGGACAGAAGCTGATCGAGAACCCGTTCCTTTCCCGAAGTTCGTGCTTTCACCTGAAAGACGTTCCGAAGACCGAGGTCGACGATTCTGCTGGTATCGCCACCTAGGCTCCGTCCGCCGAAGACGTACTTGCCGCCCCGCGTACGGGAAGAGAACACGTAATTGAACGATGCCGAGGGAGTTACGACGTGGCGGACTGCGCTGACCGGGCCAAGATGGACAGGAAACACACCGTAGAATGTGGCGTTGCTGGAGACGCCGCCGGAGATTGTCTGTTGCGTCTGCGGGTCGTTGGCGTTCAGTTCGTCGGGGCGGCTTTTCCACGACGCAGACCAGTTGAACGTCGGCATGAGGGTCAGCCACCGTGGTGTGGGGAGCGGCAGCGTCAGGCCGACATTCTGGGAAGTGGTCTGCGTGTAGCCATCCAGGATCCTCTTGCGCGTCCAGAGGACTTCCTGTGCGATATCAGGCTCCTTCACGCGGAGGGAGTTGCCGGACATGATCGCGTAGCCGTCGGGAAGGCCGGCAGAGCGGGAAATCAGCACGAGGGCATTGCTGTCGCTCGTCCGCTGAACATAGCCTTCGCCGATTCGTTCCCCGTTTTCGACTGCAACGACATAGGTGCCGTCATAGAGCGAGTTGATGTAGCTCGTGCTTGTGATGGTGAGGAGGTAGACGATGACGCTGTCTCCGCGCTGTTCTGTCGTCTCCCATGTGTCGAAAATGGTTCTGTCGGAGGGGCTTCTCCGCTGGCTGTTCGTTCCACTCCACGACCAGGAGTATCCGAGCCTGCGGAACCATGCCGGCTCCTGACGAGGGGCTGCCGCCGCACGAGGCCCGCGTTGGGGAGGCGGTTCGGGGAAGAAGTAGCGTTGGCCGGAACTTATGGAGAGGGCCGGAAGCATCACGTCCAACTGGCGATTCTGAAGGTTCTGGCTCCTCCGCGCGTCAACGCGCAGGCTGTACCCGGATTCCCATGTCTGAGTGTATCCGACCGTCGAGGTGAAATCCTGCCTGAGCACGGACGCCTGGGTTGAGCTGGAGGTGACGTAGGGCGAGGAGGTGCTGGTGAAGTTGATGTTGGCAGCCACGGAACTTCGCGGAGTGAGTTCCTGCCGGTGTTGCGCGGTTACAGTCCAGATGCGCCGCCCGATCTGGGAGGGTGTATCCCAGTACTTGCTGTAATCCGACGCGATGGAGCCCTGGAAGCGATAACGGAGCGCGTAATCCGTCCGCAGCCGCCATTCGTACCCAATGCGTTCGTCTATGTCGAGCACGGCCTGTCCCCCCACGTAGTCGTTGGGAGCGACGTAGTAACCGAGCCCACGCATGAATCGGCCCGCGTATCTGTTTTCGCCCATGCGGGGCGCGATGAATCCGGAACGGCGGTCCTTGTCGACAAAAAACACACCGAACGGGAGCCAGAAGAAGGGGACGTCTGCCACCTTGAACACGATTGGTTTCGCGATGACCTTGTCACCGACGAGTACGCGCATCTGCCTGGCTTCAAACTGGTAGTGCGGCGGGGTATCGTCGCACGTGGTGTACACGCCGTTCAGAACATCTACCTGCCTTTCACCGGTCCGCTTGACAACGCTCCCTCCGTAGATGCCTTCCGTCACTTCGCTGTGGCCCTCTTCCACCAAGCCTCTGCGCGTGCGCAGGTTGTACGTCATCCGTGCACCTGAAAAGGCTTCCTGCCCGCTGGAAAACTCCGGCCTCCCGATAATAGAGTCTGGCGAGATTGCGTGGCCTTCCGCGATCAGAAGGTCTTCGCGTGTGAGGAACCGAATACGGTGCGCCGTAAGGCTCATCCCGGCCGCGGACAGGCGTGCGTTGCCAAGGAGAGTGATCACCCTGGTGTCGAGGTCATACTCGATTTCGTCGGCCGCGTACCGAACGGAATCGGTGGACACGCTGTCAGGGAAACCGCCGAACGTGGCGAAGCGCTCGCCGGTAGCGGTAGAAGGAAGCTGGGCGCGGAGGGGAGCAGGTAACCACAGGATGAGCAGCACGGCGATCTCACACAATCCGCACGCGATTCTCAAGGCGCAGGGGACGCGGAGCGCGTGTTCGCCGGGCTGCATCGCAATCTCAGGAGGAAGCCGCGGATTCGCACAGGACGGAGACTCTGACCTGGCGGTTCCTCGGGCCGTCGAACTCACAAAGGAATATCCCCTGCCATGTACCCAGCTGGATTCTTCCCGCTTCCACTGCAACGGTTACGGATGATCCGGTGAGAAGCGCCTTCACGTGTGCCGGGCTGTTCCCTTCCGAGTGGACGTAGTCCCCGTCCCGCGGAACAATGCGCTCGAGCGCGACGAGGATATCGCGGGGAACATCCGGATCTGCGTTCTCGTTGATGGTAACCGCCGCGGTTGTGTGGGGAACAAAGACCGTGCAGACCCCACTCTTGATTCCGTGTTGGCGAACGATGTCGAAGACCGCACCGGTGATGTCGATCATCTCGTTTTTCCGGCGCGTCGGCACGGTGAATGTTGTGGAAGAGAACATGGAAACGACCCCTACCGCAAACGCAGTGCGAGAACCGGGGAAAAGAACTCGGCAAGAAGAACGAGAACCCACGTCCTGCCCCGAAACACGTTGTAGTCAGCCAGAAGCTTTTCCCACGGGTGGTTCATCACATAGTGTCCGAACACGAATTCGAACAGCACCGTGCATATGACCCATCCTGCGCCCACCAGGAACGCCTCTCTGGGTCCGGGAATCGCATTCCGCATGAACCACCACGTCAGAAGGAACACGATGGCGCTGAGAGTAACTGAAGACACGATATGTCCCGCGTGCTCACCGATAACCGGGTTGATCCAGTAGACGCGGACAGTCCCGTTGAGAATAGCCAGCGGAATCATTGCAATCCAGAGGAGAATCGCCCGCACGACAAGCATCACGCACCTCATGTTCGGGAAGCTGTTGCGTTCACCTGGTTCCAACAACAAGCCCGGTAGCACCGGGAAGCGGCACCGAACGAATTCTGCTGAAACCTGTTTCCTTCAGCCACGCGTGGTACTCCTCCTCGCTGTAGGAATTTCCGGCGGCCGTGTTAACAAGCATGTTCAGCGCGAACAGAACGCCTGCCTTCGGCGCCGTCTTGTCCGCGTTGAGGATGTGATCATGAATTACCAGATCACCACCCGGTTGCAGAGAGGCGAAAGCCTTCCGAAACAGCGATCTGTTTTCCTCCGGGCCATTCATGTGGCAGATCGCGGAAAGGAACACCAGATCGAAGCCGTTTCCAAACGGATCGCTGTGGAAATCGCCTCTTTTGACGCTCACGCGGTCCGCCACTCCCGCGTCCTTGATGTGCCGTCGCGCAATTCGCGCAACCGGGCCCAGATCAAACGCCACTGACCTGAGGGCCGGGTTCATCCGGGCGAAGGTGATGCTATACCCTCCGGAACCGCCCCCGACGTCGAGCATATTCCGATACCTTGCAATACCAAGCGCACCCGCGACCACAGACGCCCGCTCGAGAGAGTTTCGGTGCATCGCCGCGATGAAGGCTTCCGTCTCTTCTGCGTTGCGTCTGCGTTTCGCTACCGAGGTCCCGGCGCGCACCGCTGCCGTTAACGTGCTCCACGAATTCCACAGGCCTACCGTGTGCATGATAGCGGCGCGCGCGCTATCGGGAGAAGTTGAGGTAAGGTACTTTTCGGCAACGGGCGTCAGCGCATAACGATCTTCGGCTTTTTTGAGGAGGCCCTGGGTGACCAGCACGTTCATCAGCATCTCTGTTGCGCGCGGGTCGGTCCCGATTTTGTGCGCGACCGAGGATGCTGATGATGTCTCGCATACTGCCGTGAAGAGGTCCAGTTCCACCGCGGTCAGGATTGCGCGACTCTCCATGAACGCCCGCGCAGTGGCCATGGTGGCGTCGAACCCGGTTTTCAGCGATGTGATGTTCGTATCGTCCATCGGTGTCGATCCTCTATCCGCGGATGCGGACCATGACCTTGTACATCCCCACAAAGCGAGGGAACCACTCCCAAAAAAGAGAAGCCGGAGGGCCGTGCTGTTTCAGAAGCGACCCTCCGGCCTCGTACTCGAATGTAACGAAGCTACATGAGCTGCGCACCCTCCTCGACAACCAGTTCCGGGTGCTTCCGGGCTGTCCGGCGATCGCGCCATGCCCTGAAACGGATGGCCATGGTTTCGAACAGGGTGTACACCACGGGCACCACTATCAGGGTCATAAGCGTGGCGAACAACAGGCCACCCATGACGGCGCGCGCCAGCGGAGCCCAGGATTCACCTGATTCACCCAGCCCAAGTGAAAGCGGGAACATGCCCATGGTCGTGGTGAGAGCCGTCATCAACACCGGCCTCAGGCGGGTTCTTCCGGCTTCATACGCGGCTTCAAACAGCTCCTTGTGTTCGAGCCGCATCATCTGGTTCGTGAAATCCACCAGAACGATTCCGTTGTTTACGACGATCCCCACGAGCATCAACATGCCGAGAAGTGCCATCACGCTCACGGTGGTGCCGGTTATTGCCAGCGCGATTGCAACCCCGATAAACGAAAGTGGAACCGTGGTTCCGATGATAAGTGGATCGACGAGCGATTCGAACTGGCTCGCCATGACCATGTACACAAGCACAATTCCCGCGAGGATGGCCAGCCCGAGGTACCGGAACGATTCCCGGAGATCCTCCGCTCCCCCACCGACTTCCATGATGACGTCGTTGGGAATGTTGAGTTTGCTGATCGCCTTTTCCACATCTTTCGTCACGCTCCCGAGGTCGCGTCCTGATACGCCGATGGAAACGGTTGCCACGCGCCCCTGATTCTCACGGAAAATGGCGATGGGGGCCACTTCACGTCTGACATCTGCGACCTGTCGCAATGGGATCAGGGCGCCCGCAGGTGTGGCGATGATGAGGTTCTCCAATTGCTCCGGAGATCGCCGGAATTCCTCGGCAAAGCGGACAAAAATGTTGTACTCTTCCCCCGCTTCACGGTACCGCGTGGCCGTGGCGCCCTGAATGGCCGTGGATACCGCCGCACTCACCTGCCCGGCCGTCAGGCCGACCGCCTGAAGACGGTCACGGTCGAGACGTATCTGGAGTTCCGGTGCCCCTCGATCAAGGTTCGATCTGGCGTCGACTGCCCCGGGGATTTTTTTGGCGATTGCCACGGTGCTATCCGCGAGATTCCCGATCACGTCAAGATCGTCTCCGAAGAAACGGACCTCGATGTCGGCGCCGCCCATGCCCGGACCGCTATCCTGCTGGAAGTTGTACTTGATTCCGGGAATCTTGTCGAAGCGAGCACGAAGAGCGTCCTGAATTTCGGACTTCGAGCGGTCCCGATCCTGGAGAGGAACAAGTTTGACCTGTATTTCGCCAGAATGGGTGTCGAGCCCCTGCAGGGCCGCGACGATTCCGCCGCTGGCTCCCGCATTCACGTATACCGTCGTGCGCTCCGGAACCTCCTTTTTGATGATCTCCTCCATCATGTTGAGCGTCGCCATGGTGGTTGGCAAATCGGTGCCCACGGCGTGCTGCACACTGCAACGGATGCGACCGTCGTCTGGATGTTCCATGAAATTGACGCCGATGCTCATGAACAGAGGAATCGACGCCGCGAACAATCCCGCTGCGGTGAAGACAACCGTCTTGCGATGGCCAAGCGCCCATTTCAACACAACGCTGTAGCGGGTTTCCAGCCATTTCAGCCCCTTGCCGATGTCTTCGTACATGCGGAGCAGGAATCGTGTCCGGGGCGGGTGCTGCCGGGCGAGGAACCCCGCAGCGAGGGAGGGCACAGCGGTAAGTGCGACGAAGATGGACACGGAAAGTGCGAAGCAGATCGTCAGCGACATGTCGTTAAACATGACCCCCGCAATTCCCGGAACGAACAATACGGGAAGAAACACAACGATCGTAGTGAGTGTCGAGGCGGTGATAGCCATCGCCACCTGGTTGCTTCCCTTTTCCGCCGCCTCCACGCGGTCGTACCCGAGTTCGTGCAGGCGGAAGATGTTTTCGAGCACGACGATGCTGTTATCGACAAGCATTCCCACCGCAAGCGCAAGCCCGGCCATGCTGATAACGTTGAACGTGACTCCTGCTGCATCCATGACGGAGAACGTGAGCACCATGGAAACCGGGATCGAGATACCTACGATCAGAGAGCTCCGGATATTCCGCAGGAAGACCAGCAATACGAGGATTGTCAACCCGAATGCCTGCAGGGCGTTGGAGGAGAGATTCCCCAGGGAATCCTGAATGTACTGGGCCTGGTCAAAAACAGTCGTCAACGACAGATTGCCCGGGACGCTCTGCGTGATCTCCGGCAGGACTGCTTTCACGGCACGCACGGTTTGCACGGTGTTTGCGTCCGATTGCTTGCGGACGATCAGCATCACACCGGACTCTCCGTCAATCCTTGCCTCGCCCAGAACCTCCTGGAAGCCGTCGCTAACATCCGCCACATCACGAAGGCGGATCACCTGTCCATTTTTCGTGGCCAGCATGACGTCGCGAATCTGCTCGACCGAAAGGAACTCGCCAAGGGTGCGGACGGCGAATGCGGTGCGCCCATCGCGGATTGAACCGCCCGGCACCTGCATGTTGCTTCTCTGAAGCGCGGCCGTGACGGTCTCGATGCCGAAACCGTACGATGCGAGGGCGCGCGGGTCGATCTCCACATTGATCTGTCGCGCGAGGCCACCGACCACGTCCACCGAGGTAACTCCCTCCACCCGTTTCATCCTCGGCACCACGTAGTCTTCACAGACCTTGCGAAGGCTTGCCTGATTGAGCACTGGTGAACGCACGCCCATGAACATGATGGGCATCATTTTCGTACTGAATTTGAACAGCCGTGGCTTGGTCACGTCCTCCGGGAGAGTGGTAACCCGGTCCAGCGCACGGCTTACGTTCATCTGCGCCATGTCCATGTCCGTATCCCAGTCGAACTCCAGCGAGATTACGGACATTCCGTTGCGCGAACTTGAGGTGACCTTCTTGATTCCTTCCACCGACGACACTGCCGATTCAATGGGCTCAGTGACGACGGACTCCATGTCAAACGGCCCTGCGCCTCTGTACTGTGTCAGGACCATGATCATCGGGAACGAGATATCAGGGTAAAGGTCCAGTTTCAACCTTGAGAGCGAAAAAAGCCCGAACCCGAGAGCTAACAGATACGCCATAAAGGTGGTGACATGATGGCGTATGGCGAGACGTGGCAGATTCATGAAGAGACTCCCGCGGTTCTATTCAGATGCCGGTGAAACACGCTGCCCGTTCTGCAGGAACGAGTGACCTTGAACGATGATTTTGTCGTCCGGGCGGATTCCTGAGGTGATCTCCACACGGTCCCCTGTTGTGTATCCCAGCGTGACATTCCTCCGCACGGCCCTTTCTCCTTCTGCCACGAAGAGGTAGTACGTTCTGGTTATATTGCTGACGGTACTCCCTGCCACAAGGCTGGCCTCCTGCAACACGGCGTTGGAAGGAACCATCAACGCATTCGGGCGGCGATCAGCTTCGATTTCCACACGGGCGTACATCCCGGCTTTCAGGCGCTGATCACGGTTGGGCAGCAGGATTTCCACATCGGCCATGCGTGTCATCGCATCCAGAATCGGGCTTATCTGTCTGATTGTTCCGCTGAACGCTTCATTCGGGTACGAAGCCACCTGAACAGTTGCGCTCTGACCGATTCTCAGGGTCCCGAAATCCCTTTCCGGAACCTGGATCTTGGCAATCAATGGCGCCGGTTCCGTTACTACCGCCAGAGGAACACCGGGGCCAACCATGTCGCCTACCTCAACAAATACCTTTCCGACGAGGCCGGAAAACGGCGCGCGCACTTCCGCATCGTTTCTCCGAATGACCGCCTGCTGCAGCATGGCGCGTGCCTGTTTGACGCCTTCGTCCGCCGCGGCCTTTTGCGTGCGGATGGCGTCGTACTGCGACTGACTTGCGCCGCCTTCGGCGTAGAGACGCTGTACCCGCGCAAATTCGGTGGCAAGGTTGGCAGCCTGCTGCTCGGCAGAGGAAACGGCTGCCTGCGCCTGCTGAACCGCCGCGTCCAGCGAGGAGTAGTCCACTACGAAGAGAACCTGGTTTGCCGCGACACGGGAACCGAGATCCACTCGTTTGCTGACAATGCGTCCGGAAACCGGCGAGATGATTGTCACCTGTTTGTCTGCCACCAGGCTTCCGTTGGCGGAAATGACGCGAATGGCGTCCTCTCGGTACGGAGCGTGGACGGTGACTGGCAGCGCCTGTTCGGCTGTATCTGCCTGTTGTTCTTTTTCACCACAGCCCGAAGAACCGATCGCGACTATCGCAAGGAACGCGGTCAGCGCGAGTGCAGATGTCCAGCGTCGGTCGCCGGTATGCGTCGAGATGTGATTTCGAATCCTTCCTTCCACGGTGTGCTCCTTCAGTCCTGACTGACCCGGGTGAGACCGAGTGCCTTTTCCATGCGGATATGGGCAACGTGATAGTTGTAAAGAGCCTGTGCGTACTGGGTGCGCGCGCTCGTCAGCGCAAGTTGCGCGGAAATGACATCCAGTTGCGTATTTCCGCCTTCGCTGTACATCACACTGGCGAGGCGCAACGCCTCGGCGGCCTGGTTCACGGTTTCGAGGCCGGTGGCGAGGTTCAGCTCTGCCTCATGAAGCCCGTGGAACGCTGCCTCCACTTCCAGCGAAATCCCGTCTGTGGCCAACTGCCGGAACAGATTGAGCTGCCGGACGCCTACCCTTGCCATCTGCACGGTTGCCGGTGTTTTCCACGAATCCCAGAACGTCCAGTTCAACTGCAATCCCAGCATGGAGACGCGGCGGAAATCACCGGAACTCACACTCAGTGATGGCCGTTGTGCCTCCCACTGAGAGGTCGCGAACGCGGCGACAGTCGGGTAGTACGCGCTGCGGGAAAGTGTTACGGCGTCATTGGAAATCTGTTCGCCAATATCGAGCTGCCGGATTTCCGTCCTCTGTTCCCGCGCGATGCGTCGAAGGGAATCCAGAGGCACCTTCGCCCATTCGCTCGCGAAAACGGCCAGCGTGTCCGAAGGTGTGATCGCGTCTCGTTCTCCCACGCCTATCGCGAGGCGAAGCCTGCCATCGGCAAGGTCGCGGTTGCTTCTCGCGGATGTCAGATTCGGCCGCAGAGTGGCCAACTGGACGCGTGCGCGCAGGAGATCGAAGCGCGATGCGGAGCCCACGTCCGCCCTGCGTTGAACAAGCGCAAGGCTGGATTCCGCCTGCGCCACCGCCTGCTCGTTCACCGTGACAAGCATGCGGCTCAACACCGCCGCGAGGTACGCCTCCCTGACGGATGCGATCACGGTTTGAGTGGTTGCGTCAAGGCGGAGTTGTGAGGATTGCAGCGCTGTTTCCGCCATCCGCACACCGGTGACTCCGGCGAAACCGAGGAAAACGGGCTGGCGGGCAGTGAGAGCGAGCGAGTAGTTGTGTTTTTCACCGATCGAAACCGCCCCGACCGGCGCCGGCATCACAACCACCGGCAATTCCGCGTTCCAGGTGTATCCCGCGGTGGCCGCGAGGCTCGGCAGGATCGTCGCGCGTGCCCTGGTTATGCCTGCACGGGCGCTGTCGAGGCTCGCTTTCGCGCCGGCGATCTGCGGATTGCGCTCCAACGCCATTTGTTCCGCCTCGCGCAACGAAATTCCCCTGGCGCCGGCTCCTGACACCAAAGCCATGGAACACACGATCCAGAAGGCACACACTTTGCCAGTGCGGCCGATGCTCTCCAACATGCAAAGTCTCCTTTTCACGCGCTTATGAGGCAGGTAATTCCGAAGGGGAAAACGAAGACTTCCTCACGCGCACACTCCGTGGAGGTAGAGCTGAGTTAACTGGTCGGCCAGATCGTCGTCCAGCGGAGGGCCGCCGAGAAGGATGCTCTGTCCGACGTGAATATTGACTGCTCCCGAGAAGACGTTGATCGCAACGCTGGGGTTAATGTCCGGACGGAACAACCCGCTCGCCTGTCCTTCGGCGAACATCCGTAAGAGAATGTTTACTATTGGCTTGTGTTCACGGCGGAATTCGGCCGCCAACCCCGCTTCATCAGGCCCGAGCAGGAAATTGATATGAAAACGCACGAGGTCGGGGTTTTCCCGGACGTGTCGGAACTGCGCTCTGACTACCCTCTGGAAACGCTCGATGAGCGGGATGTCCAGGCGCGCGATTTCATCCCACGTCTGACTCAGGTTCTGGAAGCCTTCTTCAAGGAGCGCTCTGCACAGGCCAGCCTTGTTTTCGGAATAGTAGTAAAGCATGGGCTTGCTGACGCCCGCGGCATCAGCAATTTCGCGCATGGAGACGCTCCCGTACCCGCGCGCTGCGAATAACTTCGCGGCAGCCGCAAAGATCCTGTCGCGGGTCTCCTTTCCGACGGCCGGGTGGGATGTGGGTTCCATGAGGCGGTTGATCTCCGTTTCTGTGTCTACCTACCGGTAAGGATAATAACAACCAACCACCTCTCCGTCAAGATGAGAACCGCGTCCAGGGTACAACAGGTAAGACTTCCAACCGGGACAGAATGTTACATTTTGAGGGCGCGGAATGAAGGCGAATCAGGCGAGAGTGACGGGTCCGGTTGCGATGGCGAACACGCAGAAAGAGGCAGCAGCGCGGGCGGAGGATCTCCGACAGAAGGTTTCCCTTCTGCCGAGAAAGCCCGGCGTGTACATTTTTCGCGATTCAAGCGGGGAGATAATCTACGTAGGCAAGGCGAAGGCCCTTGCAAACCGGGTTCGCACATATTTCGCGGACAGCTATGATGACGGTCGCCTCCAGATTCACGCGCTTGTGCGGAGCATCGCTGACCTGGAAGTGATCGCCACCAGCAGCGAAACCGAAGCTCTGGTTCTGGAAGCTACTCTGGTCAAGAAGCATGCTCCGCGGTACAACATCCGTCTGAAAGACGACAAAAAATACCCGTACTTGTTGCTCACCAACGAGGCGTTTCCCCGCCTGGTTTTCACACGGTCGGTTAGGCGTGGTGAGGGCAGGTATTTCGGTCCCTACACAGATACCCGCGCGCTCCGCCGCACTCAGGAACTGCTGCACCGTCTTTTTCCCCTGCGCACGTGCACGTCTCCCCTGCCGAGTCCGTCAATAACCCGCGTGTGCCTGCAATACGAAATCAAGCGGTGCAAAGGCCCGTGCGTGGGACTGCAGACCCAGGAAGAGTACGCGACGGTGACGAACCAGGCGGAGCGATTCCTGAGAGGGCAGATTTCGAGTGTCGTGAGGGAACTGGAACAGGAGATGGACCTCGCTTCGGAAAGGCTCCAGTTCGAGCGCGCCGCCGAACTGCGGGACCGGTTGAATGACATACGGACAACCGCGGAGAAACAGAGCCTGGCAGATGCCCGCGGGGAGGACAGGGATGTTGTCGCGCTTACGCGCGACGACACGGAAGCAGTCGCGGTTGTTCTTGAAATCCGGGAAGGCAAACTGATTGCCCGGAAGGACTATTCCCTGTCGGTCGGTCTGGATGAGCCGGTCGAGGCGATCATGGGGGCATTCTTGCGCCAGTACTACCTCGACGCGATGGCGATACCGCGGGAACTCGCGGTGATGTGTGAGCCGGAGGATGCGCATGCCCTTGAAGAACTGCTGGGCCATCAGCGGGGAGGGATTGTCCGCCTGCAAACACCGCGGCGCGGGGAAAAGACCCGGCTTGTCGACATGGCTCGACAGAACGCGGAGATGCTCCTTGCTGAGCGCCGCCTGCGCCGGGAGAAATTCCGGGGCCGGGTGCCGCACTCGGTGCGAGCGCTGGAGCGCGATCTCCGGCTTCCCCGTCCGCCTCGCAGGATCGCGTGTTTCGATATTTCGCATATCCAGGGCACGGACACGGTCGGCTCTCTTGTGGTTTTTCAGGACGGACGGCCTCTGAAAAACGCGTATCGGATGTTCCAGATTCGGGGCGTCAGCGGAAGTGTCGGGGAATCCGACGACTTCGCCGCGATCCGGGAAGTAGTTGAACGGGCATTCTCCCGTCTGGCGAAAGACACGGAGGAAGCAAGACCGGACCTCGTGATCGTGGATGGGGGAAAAGGTCAGCTCTCAAGTGCCAAGGCGGTGCTGGATTCACTGGGTTTCGGTGACCAGCCGGTAATTGGTCTCGCGAAGCGGCTGGAAGAGGTTTTTCTGCCGGGTTGCAGTGAACCTCAGACCATCCCCCGGACGTCCAGCGGATTGAAACTTCTGCAGCAGGTTCGGGATGAGGCGCACCGCTTCGCAATCGGGTACCACCGAAAAAAGCGCGGCAGGGCAATGTCCGTAAGCGCGCTGGACGAGGTGCCGGGGATCGGAATTGCCAGAAAGCGTGCGCTATTGAGGAAATTCAGATCGCTGGCGAATCTTCTGGCCGCGCCAGAAGAGGAAATTGCGGCGGTCGAAGGCATCGGCCCGGTTCTGGCGGCTGCGATCCGTGCTGCGCTGCTGGAGGGCAGGACGGACCACACGAACGACGTGCAGAGTTCGCCGTTGGAGACGCAGACGAGTTGACCCGGGGCTTCGTGCAGACGTTAATTCAAATACCGGTATGGCGTGCAATTAGACGTCGTTTCGCGGGAAATGCCAGAAGAATTACCCGGGCACGTGGACGGAATTCCGCTCTAAAGAAGCAGACGTACGGTGGCAGGGAACGTGGAATCTACTCGAGTTGCAGCTGAACGGGCAGCGAGGCGCGTTCGGCCGTATGTTGTTTTGCAGGCGGGGGATACTCTGCACAAATGCCTGGACGCATTCCCGAGTGGCGCCGCGGCACCGTTGATCATCGCGACTGCCCCCTGTGAGGGGATTCCGGAGGATTTCCGGGTTTTTGCTCCCGCAGATGGGATTGAAGCGGGGAAAGCAATCGTGTCAGCCGGGCTTCGGCCTGCGGTGATTGCAGTTACCGACACACCCGTTCCCGCGTGCACCGCACTCTCAGACGTTCTCGAAATCGGGATGCCAAACCTGTACCGCGAAGGGCAGGACGGCGCGATAGTGACCTCCGGGCCGGCTCTGCATGTGGCGCTGGAGGTTGCCGATGAGGCTACCCGAAACGGGTTGTCGCTGACAGTGATCCACCTGCCCACGCTTTCTCCTCTGTGCCGCGCGGAGTTGTACCGCCTGCTGCCGTCTCACGTACCCGTCGTGTTTGCCTCGCCGCATCCTCTCGCACACACGGTCCTGGAAAGCCTCCAGAGTGAGGTTCCGGGATCGCGAATTGCTGAAGCGACGGCACCTGCGTTAACCAGAGGGCTCGCAGACGCTTTGCCTGAAGGAGCCGGATCTGTGGGCAAAACGCGATTCGCGGAACGGATGAACCGTCTCGGCACCGAGAACGCGTTCGAGGTTCTCGCGGTTATCAACCGGCTGAGGGCTGAGGGGCGGGATATTGTAAGTTTCGCGATCGGCGAACCCGATTTCCCGTCTCCTTCCAATGTCAAACGAGCCGGCTGCAGTGCCATCATGGAAGACAAGACGCATTACGGAGAGTCCGCGGGATTGCGGGAGCTCAGGGAGGCAATCGCAGCCCATATCCGGAAGACGCGCGGCGTGGATGCCGGGCCGGAAAACGTCGTGGTGACACCGGGGGCAAAGCCCATTCTTTTCAATACGATCATGACCCTCGTAGACCCCGGCGACGAGGTGATGTACCCGAATCCCGGGTTCCCAATCTACGAATCGCTCATCGATTTTGTCGGAGCAAAGGGCGTTCCCCTCCCCCTCTGGGAATCGCTGGACTTCAACTTCGATCCTGAGGAGTTTCGCCGTCTCGTCACAAAAAAGACGCGCCTGGTGATACTCAACACGCCACAGAATCCCACGGGGGGAATTCTTACGAGGGACGCGTTGCAGGTTGTCGCGGAGATGGCTCAGGAACGCGATTTCTGGGTCCTTTCGGATGAAGTGTATTCGCAGATGGCGTACGACGGGGAATTTCTGAGCATTGCATCCCTGCCCGGCATGGCGGAACGCACTGTGGTTCTCGACGGGTTCTCCAAGACGTATTCAATGACCGGCTGGCGCCTCGGATACGGGGTAATGCCGGCGGACGTTGCCCGGCAGGAGGCTCGCATCGAGACGAACCTCAACTCGTGTACGGCCACGTTCACCCAGTGGGCAGGGCTGGAGGCGTTGACGGGTCCGCAGGACGAATCGCTCGCCATGATCGCCGAGTTCAAGCGGAGACGCTCGCTGATTGTGGACGGTTTGAACCGTATCCCCGGGTTTTCGTGTCGCAAACCAGCGGGTGCATTCTACGCGTTTCCCAACGTCACCGAAGCGTGCCGCATGCTCAATAAGAGCGATTCGAAGGCGCTGCAGGAGTATCTGCTGTTCGAGGCGGGCGTTGCAGTGCTGCCGCGGACGTCGTTTGGAAGGCGGAACGCCGGGGAGAAGGACGAGTATGTTCGGTTCAGTTACGCCACGTCCGCTCCGCTGATCGAGGAAGGATTGGAGCGGATCAGGAAGGCGATGGAGGGTTAAGTAGAACCGGTTGAGGACTTGGTGTGTGCCAGATCAGTTGGCGAATAATGTGGTTCTCGGTGTAATCACGTCCGTTTCAGTTCCATGAGTTCCATACCCGGGGAGGGCAGAAGGATGCCACGACCAGTAACACTGTTTACAGGACAATGGGCCGATCTCAAGCTGGCGGATCTTGCGCCGAAGGCGAAGGGGTTCGGATACGACGGTCTTGAGCTTGCGTGCTGGGGCGACCACTTCAACGTGAAAGAAGCCGCCGGAAGCATGCAGTACTGCGACGAAAAGAAGAAGCTCCTGGCGAAACATGGGCTGAAAGTCTGGTCGATTTCCAATCACCTTGCCGGCCAACTCGTCTGCGATCCGAACGACGAGCGCGCGAATGGCTTTGCGCCGCCGGAACTGGCGAACAAGCCGAAGAAGATTCGCGACTGGGCAATCGATGAGATGAAGCTGACGGGAGTTGCGGCGAAGAACCTCGGCGTGTCGGTTGTCAACGGTTTCACCGGCTCGGGAATCTGGCATGCGTTCTACAGCTTCCCGCCGTGGACTCCGGGGATGGTTGAGGCAGGGTACAAAGATTTTGCGCGGAAATGGAAACCGATACTGGACAGCTTCGCCGACAACGGAATCAAGTTTGGTCTTGAAGTTCACCCGACAGAAATCGCGTATGATATCTACACGGCGCAGGCCGCTCTCAAAGCGGTGAAAAATCACCCGGCGTTCGGGTTCAACTTTGACCCGAGCCACCTGCACTGGCAGGGCGTGAGCCCCTCGGAGTTCATCCACACGTTTGGCGACAGGATTTTCCACGTGCACATGAAGGATGCGATCGTCAAACTTGATGGGAAAGGGAGCATCCTCGGCTCGCATCTCAATTTCGGAGATTACCGGCGGGCCTGGGATTTCCGAAGCGTGGGCCGGGGCACGGTGAACTTCGAGGAGATCATTCGTGCGTTGAACGACATCGGCTACCAGGGGCCGCTTTCGGTGGAATGGGAAGACAGCGGCATGGACCGTGAACACGGCGCCAAGGAATCCTGTGAGTTCGTGAAAAAGCTGGATTTCGCGCCTTCCAGCGTCGCATTTGACGCAGCGTTTGAGGAAAAAGGCAAGACGGCCAAGGCATGATCGGAGAAACGTCCCCCTCTTCCGCCCTTGCGCGGAGGAGGGGGACACGCATGTACAGTTGACGATTTCCTCATTATCCCGTACTTTTTAGAATTCCTGTGTATCCCCCGCGGCACCAGACACCCCACCTGTTTGCGTGATGCCCGGGCCTTTGGAATGATGTATGCTTCCCTGAACGGAAGACTACTGCGGGGCGTTTCCGACGACACGAACGTCCGCCACATCTGCCGGAAGCTCCCGGTTGAGCTTCTTCACATTCCGTCTCATGTCCTGGAAAGGATTATCCATGACCAAACGTTTCCTGGTGCATCCGTTTGTGATGCTCGGGCTCGGGGTATTGCTTATCGTCGGCGCCGGTTGCGAATCCGTGGGTCTTCGTTCGATGAAGATCTACATTCAGCAGCGCAACTGGGAAAAGGCGCTCGAACAGGGCAACATCGCGCTGGCAGAGAACCCGAACGATGCAGAAGCATGGTTTGCCATGGCGCAGGTGGCTGCGCAAGTCGATTCATTTGACCTCATGCTGAGGGCGATCGAGCGGACCGAATCGCTTACCAACAAGCATGCCGCGGATTTCAAACTCATGCGCGAGGCGAAATACGGGTCCGCGTTCAACATGGGAGTCGAGCGCTACAACGCCAATGACATGGCGGGGGCCTCCCGGTTCATGGATATCGCTATCTCGATCGACAGCACACGGGCAAATGCGTACCGCCTGAAGGGAATGATCGCCCAGCGGGCCGGGAACACCCAGGAAACGCTCCAGTATTTCGATCGTGCGTACCGGGCCGACACCACTGACGTCGAACTGGCGCGCGTGTACGCTCAGTTGCTGGACGCCATGGGAAAGAGAAACGAGGCTTTGTCGGTTGCGCAGCGGCTCTACGCCGCGCGGCCGGGCGAGAAGAAAACGGTCGCCCTGTACCTCCAGCTTCTCACTGAAGCCGGCCGTTTTGAAGAGGCTCTTAACGTGGTCAACACCGCCCTGGCCAGTGATCCGAACAACGCTGAATACAACATGCGGGCGGGTGTTCTATGGATGCAGCGCGCGCAGCAGGATGTTGCTGACTCCACCGCCATCGTGCGTGACCTGGAAACGGCAGCCCCGTATTTTGAGGCAGCGGTGGAAGCAGACACGGCAAACACTGACGCGGCGTACAACCTCGCGGTGTGCTATGCCCGCCTGAACCGCCGCGGTGATGCGATCAACGTCATGAAGCGGTTGCTCAGCGTTAGACCGAACGATTACCAGGCGCGCATACAACTGGGAACGTTGTACGTCCGTGAGGAGAACCCGGATGCCGCGGAGCAGGAGTTTCTGGCGGTCGTGGAGTCGATCGGCGAACCCACGAATGCAGAAGATCGTGCCGTTGCATCTCGCGCGTACCGCTACCTCAGCACCATCTACACCTACCGCGGCGCGGTGAAACAGGGTGAAGCAGACCGCTTGCGGGAACGGGCACAGGAGCTCATCAACGAGTCTGCAATGGCGCGTCAGCGGACTGTTCGTCAGCAAAAAGAACGAGAGGCTCAGGCTCTTTTGCAGCAGGCGGAACCGCTTGCCACTGAAGCGCAGGCACTGAACCAGCGCAGCGTCGAATATGACCGTTTGAGCAACCAGTACGCAAACTGAGCTGCGAACCAACGAAAAAGAGGGAGGGTTCCCGGCGCGGGTCCCCTCCCTCTGGTTTTTCCCCCTTTCTAATTGGTTCCGTACACCGCCTGCGCCTGGAAGACGCGATCGCCGTCCTCAACGAGTCCGTCGGGAGTCAGTTTCCGGTAGAAACAGCTGCGGAAGCCGGTGTGGCAGGCGCCGCCTTTCTGACGGACTTTGAACAGGAGCGCGTCGCCGTCGCAGTCGATCCTCATTTCGACGACCTGTTGTGTGTGGCCGGAGGTCTCCCCCTTCACCCAGAGTTTTCCTCGGCTTCTGCTCCAGTACGTCATGATGCCCGTGCGCAGAGTCGCTTCCAGCGACTCGCGGTTCATGTATGCGAGCATCAGGATTTCTCCGTTGTCGGCGTCCTGAGCGATGGCCGTGACGAGCCCCCGGTCGTCGAATTTCACCTGGTCAAGCATCGTTGTTTCCCGGATCAGTAGAAGAGTGCCGCGGAGAGGAGTGCCCACAGAATACTTGCCGCGGCGAGCGGTTTGTCGTTGAGAATCAGCACTTCGGGCGCGTCCGTCGAGCCGGCGACGTACAGGAGGTAGAGATAGCGGAACACCCCGTACAGCACGAAGGGAATAGTAAGCATGAGCTTCTCGGAATGTCCCGAATAAAACGTGAACAGGCAGTAGGTGATGAGGGTCATTCCGGCAACAATGACAATCAGGACATCAAGGAATGGTGCCGGGTACTCGCCAAGAATACGCCGGTGTTTCGCCGCGTTCTCTCCGAGAAGCAGCGCTTCTCCCCGGCGCTTTCCGAGGCTGATGAGCAATGCGAGGCAGAGCGTGCAGAGCAGAATCCACGGTCTTACGGGGACGCCGACGGCAAGGCCTCCCGCTGCCACTCGGAACACGAACCCGGACGCAACGCACATGATGTCGAGGACGACAACATGCTTCCACCAGAGCGTGTACAGACCGTTCACGGAGACGTACGCCGCTGCGATCGCAAGCAGGCCCCGGGAAATGGCTGCGCACCCGAAGAGACTGCCGGCCAGCAACGCGAATCCGATTATCAACGCGAGAGGCACAGGAACCTGACCCGAGGGGAGAGGCCTGTTCTTCTTGACGGGATGTTCGCGATCCCGTGCCATATCGAAGTAATCGTTGATGATGTAGACGCCGGACGACAGCGCGCAGAACAACAGGACCGCGGCGGACGTCTTGCCGAAGATCTCGGGCACGAATATTTGCCCTGCATAGACCGGAGCAGCGGCGACGAAGACATTCTTCACCCACTGGACCGGTCGAGCAAGGCGAATAATTCCGATGATGAGTTTCCGCATCGGTTGGTTCCGAGAAATTATGCCCGGTGACGCATTGACATCATGTGAGGTGGGCTCGTATCATTAGTTGGTGAGATAAATAAAAATATCAAAGGACCGATAAATATCATCAACAAGGTGCGGGGATGAAAACCAGCCAGAAGCTTGCCCGTCAGCGGGAGATCGTTCGTCTTATCCGGGCGCAGACGATCAGAACACAGGCTGAACTGGCGGATGCGCTGAGAGAGCGTGCATTCCCCGTCAGCCAGCCTACTTTGTCTAAAGATATCGCTGAACTGGGTTTGATCAAAGTGCCTCTCCCTGACTCCGGTTACCGGTATCAGCTCCCGACTGAAGGGGGAGTGGAGCATCCCGCCGGGCGTTTGCAGTTTGCGTTGCGCGAGTTCCTCTTCTCGTGGGAGGCCGCAGGGCAACTTATCGTGATGAAAACGGTGGCGGGCCATGCGGCAGGAGTGGCGTGGGCGCTGGATACTGAGAAATGGAGCGATATACTGGGCACAATTGCGGGAGAGGACACCGTTCTCGTCGTGTGTCGTACACCGGCGGATGCCAACCATGTGCTTCGCCAGCTTCAGCAGGTACTGGAAGGATGAAGAGACAGGTTTCTGTGACGATTTTCGGGGCGTCCGGGTATACTGGCGCAGGGCTTTACGGCCTTTGTCTGCGGCATCCGGGCGTTAATGTGGCGGCTCTTTCAGCGGATCGACACGCGGGCGAACGACTTTCAGCGGTCTTTCCCCGCATGGCGGGGCTGACCGACCGGGTGATGGTGTCCGTGGAGGAAGCAGTGGAGCAGGCGAACGAGGTCGCGTTCCTCTGCCTTCCCCACGAAGCGGCGATGGCGGTTGTGCCGCGACTTCTGGACAAAGGGTGCAGGGTATTCGATTTGAGCGCCGATTTCAGGATGGATACTCCCGACTCGTACGCTGCGTGGTACAAAGTTCAGCATACTGCCCCGGAACTACTGGGCGTGAAGGTGTACGGGTTGCCGGAGTTTCACCGTGAGCGGATTCGTGAGGCCAGGCTTATTGCTGTTCCGGGGTGCTATCCCACGTCGGTGCAGATCGGGCTTGCGCCGCTGCTGAAGCATCGCCTTATCGATCCCCGCACGATTATCGTGGACGCGAAATCAGGTGTTTCCGGTGCCGGTAGGAAACTCAGCCAGCGGACACATTACGTTGAAACGAACGAGAACATCGCGCCGTACAATGTGGGCCGATCCCACCGGCACGTTGGTGAAATAGAACAAGAACTGAGCAAATTCGCGGGCGAGGCTGTGCGCGTGGTGTTTTCTCCGCACCTGACGCCCATGAACCAGGGCATTCTTTCCACGATGTACGTGGACCTGACACAACCCCTTGGCACATCGGAGCTTCTGGATCTTTTCCGGAGCGAATACGCAGGTGAACTATTCGTGCGCGTCCTGCCTCATCTGCCCGAAACGGCGTTCGTGCAGAACACGAACTACGCGGATGTATCAGTGCATGTAGTGCCGGACACCGGACGGGCGATCGTCCTGTGCGCGATTGATAACCTGGTAAAAGGCGCGTACGGTCAGGCACTCCAGTGCATGAACATTGCCTGCGGGTTCGACGAAGAATGCGGCCTTCCGGTGTAAGAAACGCGCAGCGCGAGGAAAACGATGTTGGCGCTCGTCAAAATAGGTGGTTCGACACTCGACTCCCCGGGGCTGATCGGAGAGTTGGCGTCTGACCTTGCGCGTCTCGGCGCGGGACGGACGATCCTCGTTCATGGGGGGGGGAAGGACATAAATTGTGCGCTGGACCGGCTCGGACAACCGACGACGTTTGTCGACGGCCTGCGGGTGACTGACGCCGCGGCAGTAGAGACGGTGGAAGCAGTGCTGTCGGCGCAAGTCAACAAGCGATTGGTGCGTGCGCTGTTGTCAGCCGGGGCACGCGCAGTCGGGATCAGCGGCGTAGACGGTGCTCTCCTGCAAGCGCGGCCCTACGGCGATGGGAGGCTCGGGTACGTCGGCGCAATCGAGAAGGTCGACCCTTCGGTGCTTGTTGCCCTTCTGAATGCCGGGCTTCTGCCCGTGGTGTCCCCCATCAGCGTAGGTGGAGACGGGTTGGCGTACAACGTGAACGCGGACCATGCCGCGGCCGACATCGCGATGGCGATGAAGGTGGACGAACTGGTGTTCGTTACCGATGTGCCCGGAGTGCTGGTGGAAGGGCGTACGGTTCCGCTCCTCACTGGAGCTGACGCGGAGAAGTTGATTGCGATCGGACAGATAACCGGTGGCATGATACCTAAAGTGCGATCGTGTGTGGAAGCCGTTCGGCGTGGCGTCGGCCGGGTCCACATTCTTGCCTGGGACGGTGCGGCAACCATCTCTGAACACCTCGCGGGTGTTCGATCTCATGGGACAGTGATAACGGATTGATTCTGGCACCTGTCGCGCCACGGCAGATGCGGATGCTCAGGAGGTTGGTGAAGTGCATGATGATTCGCAGTCGGGGTCCCTTCCGGCGGGGAAAGGCGTTTCTCAGGAAGTGATCCAAAGAAGCAAGGAATTCCTCCTGCAGAACTACGCGCGGGCTGACGTCGTTTTCGAACGTGGGGAAGGGGTCTACCTCTTCGACGCGGAAGGGGAACGCTATCTCGACTGCGTCTCTGGCCTGGCCGTAAACGCGCTTGGTTACGGAGACGCTGATGTTCTGGAGGCATTGCGCGAGCAGAGCCGGAAGCTCATCCATGTCTCGAATCTCTATTACACGATTCCCGCGGCATCGCTCGCAGAAGAGCTGGTTCGGCATTCCTCCGCTGACAGGGTCTTTTTCTGCAATTCGGGAACAGAAGCGAACGAAGCGTGTATCAAGTTTGCGCGTCGGTGGGCCCGGACGCATTATGGGGAGAACAAGACGGGGTTGGTTGCGGCGTTCAGTTCCTTCCATGGAAGAACCATGGGGTCCATCAGTCTTACGGGGCAGGAGAAATACCAGGCCCCGTTCGAACCGCTCGTGCCGGGCATCCAATTTGCCCGGTTCAACGATATCGACCACACAGTTGAACAGATTAACGACAGCACGGCGGCAGTTTTTCTTGAACCCGTGCAGGCAGAAGGCGGGGTGCACCCGGCGACTCAGGAATACCTGAAGGCAGTGCGCTCGGCCTGCGACAGGCACAACGCGCTGCTTGTCTTCGATGAAGTTCAGGTTGGGCTTGGCCGAACGGGAAGGCTTTTCTGCCACGAGCATTACGGAGTTGAACCGGATATGTTAACCCTTGCCAAGCCGCTTGCCGGAGGCTTGCCGATTGGCGCCGCTTTGCTCAAGCAACATGTGGCGGATGCGATCCAGCCCGGGGACCACGCTGCCACGTTCGGTGGTGGGCCGCTCATCTGTGCAGTGGCTCTCGTTGTTTTCCGGAAAATTGCGGATCCGCAGTTTCTGGAAAAGGTAAGGAACAATGCCACGTTGTTTGGAGGAAGGTTGCGGGCGCTCAAGGGGAAATATCCCGCTATCCGGGAGATACGCGGGATGGGCATGATATGGGGTGTTCAGTTCGACGAACCGGTAGCGCCGATTGTGGCAGAGTTCAGAAAACGGCATGTCCTCGTGTGTGTTGCCGGACCCAACGTGTTGAGGTTCCTCCCCCCCCTTGTTATCGGAGAAGAGGAACTGAACCACGTTGCCGATGTGTTTGCGGAAATCCTCGAGGCACGGTGATACACGAAAGACTGCTGGTGAATGAAAGGAAAGTGACATGGCGTCTGAAGTAAAAAAGGTGGCTCTGGCGTACTCCGGTGGTCTCGACACGTCGGTAATAATACCCTGGCTGAAAGAGACGTATGGGTGTGAGATTGTTGCCGTAGTGGCGGACCTCGGTCAGGGAGAAGACGAACTTCGTGGCATCGAGGAAAAGGCGATTCGAAGCGGAGCCAGTGATTGCGTTGTTCTGGACCTGAAGCAGCAGTTCATCGAGGGGTACATCTGGCCGACACTGAAAGCTGGCGCGATTTACGAGCGCAAGTATCTGCTCGGAACGTCGTTTGCTCGCCCGATTATCGCAAAGGCGCAGGTGCAGGTGGCGCGGGAAACCGGGGCGGACGCTCTGGCGCACGGCGCAACGGGTAAGGGTAACGATCAGGTCCGCTTTGAGGTTACGTATGCAGCGCTTGCTCCCGATCTGAAAGTGATCGCGGCGTGGCGCGATCCTGCCTGGAAGATCCGGTCTCGTGAGGACGCTCTCGATTACGCGGCGGCCCACAATGTTCCAGTCACTGCTTCCCGAAAAAGCATCTACAGCCGCGACCGGAATATCTGGCATCTTTCCCACGAGGGCGGAGCACTGGAAGATCCGTGGCAGGAACCTCCACGAGACGTCTGGGTACTCACGGTTCATCCGGAGGACGCTCCTGATGTTCCTCGTTACGTGGAAATCCAGTTTGAAGCCGGCATCCCCGTGGGAATCAACGGTGTGCGGAAAGACTCGGTGAGCCTGCTCACCGAGTTGAACGCGCTTGGTGCGGCACACGGCGTGGGTCGCTGTGATCTCGTGGAAAACCGGCTCGTGGGAATGAAATCGCGCGGGGTGTACGAAACACCCGGAGGAACGATCATCTACGCCGCACATCGGGAGCTGGAAAGCCTTGTGCTCGATCGGGAAACCCTCCATTACAAGGACATCATCGCCCAACGGTACGCGGAACTTGTCTATTACGGGAAATGGTTTACCCCGCTGCGCGAGGCGATTGATGCGTTCGTAGATGCAACTCAGCGTGACATGAACGGTACGGTGCGGATAAAGCTGTACAAGGGTAGCTGCACCGTCGCGGGAGTTCAGAGTGAGAACTCGCTGTACGACGAAGCGCTTGCGACGTTTGGCGCGTCTTCTTATCAACAAAGCGATGCGACCGGTTTCCTGAAGCTGTTTTCTCTTCCCGAGAGAACGATCGCAATGTTGAAACAGAGAAAAGGGTGAACGGCTTCGTATGACCACAGGGAAGCTCTGGGACGGGCGGTTTTCGCGCGCGACCGATCAAGTCATGGAAGAGTTCAACGCTTCCATCGGATTCGACATTCGCCTCTGGGAAGCGGATATCGAAGGTAATCTCGCTCAGGCGGACGCGCTCCGGCAGTGCGGCATCCTGACAAGCGAGGAATGGTCCGCCATAGTTCTGGGTTTGCAGCAGGTGCGACAGGAACTGGCAAGCGGGAGCTACCGCCCGGGACCGGATACCGAAGACATCCACATGGCGGTCGAACGGCGGCTGATAGAAATCGTCGGCCCCGTGGGGGGCAAAATCCACACGGGCAGGAGCCGGAACGATCAGGTCGCGCTCGATGTGCGCCTGTACCTCCGTCGTGCGGTAGGAACGCTGACTGAACTTGTGTCACAGCTTCAGTCCGTCGTCCTGAAACGCGCGGAAGCCGAAGTGGACGCCTTTCTCCCCGGTTACACTCATCTCCAGCCGGCACAACCGGTACGGCTCGCGCATTATCTGCTGGCGTTTTTCTGGATGTTGGACCGGGACAAAGGGAGGTTGAGGGATGCACTCCGGCGGGCGGACGAGATGCCGCTCGGATCAGGGGCACTTGCGGGGACGGCTTTCCCGATTGACAGGGAGTTTGTCGCCCGCCGTCTCGGTTTTGCGCGCCCCACGCGAAACAGCATGGATGCAGTCAGCAGCCGCGATCATCTGACGGAAACGGTTTCCGCGATCGCCATCCTGATGACCAACCTCAGCCGACTGGCGGAGGACTGGGTGGTGTGGTCGAGTCCCGCATTCGGTTTTGTCGAGCTCGACGACGCGTACGCAACCGGCAGCAGCATGATGCCGCAGAAGAAGAATCCGGATTCTCTCGAACTCGTTCGGGGGAAATCAGGACGGGTATTCGGGGATCTGATGGCGCTTGTGACCATCCAGAAGGGTCTCGCGTTCACGTATGGTAAGGACCTCCAGGAGGACAAAGAGCCGCTTTTCGATGCCCTGGAAACGGCCGATATCTGCCTCCGAGTCCTGAAAGGCGTGGTGGAGACAGCAGTTTTCAACCACGAAAGAATGCGTGCGGCAATCGAACCGGGAATGTATGCAACCGACCTTGCCGATGTGCTTGTGAGACGGGGGCTGCCGTTTCGAGATGCACATCGCGTTGTGGGTGAGTTGGTGGGAAAGGCCATTGCGCGCGGGTGCAGCCTGGTGGAACTCTCATGGGAGGAGTTCGCTCAGGCAAGTCCGTTGTTCAAGCGAGAGGACGTTTCTACGCTCTCACCGGCCGCAAGCACGGACAGAAGGAACATTTTCGGGGGCACGGGTCGCAACGCGGTAGTGCAGCAACTGGCTCTCGCCCGGGCCAGTCTGAAGGAGTGAACGGCAAGATGCTTCGTGCAGCGCGGATATCGGACGTCGCAGAGATGGCGCAATTCATAAACAGTTTCGCACAACGAAACCTTATGTTGCCGCGGCCACTGAACCGGATGTATGAAAACCTCAGAGACTACGTGGTGGTGGAAGAGGACGGCAAAGTCGTCGGGTGCGGAGCTCTCCACATTCTCTGGTACGACCTTGCCGAAATCCGATCCGTCGCGGTTCGGGAAGGATTTCAGCACCGGGGTTACGGGAAGGCCATCTTGAACAGCCTGCTGGACGACGCGCGGAAACTTGGCGTCCATCAGGTTTTCATGCTTGTTCTTCCGGATGGCGCCATGGCGAGACTCGCCCGCAAATCAGGATTTCGCGAAGTGAGCAAAGACGAACTGCCGCACAAGGTATGGAGCGATTGCCTCAACTGCCCGAAGTTTACAGAATGTGACGAAATTGCCCTTATTGCGGAGGTGGGGCCGAAGATTGAATCCCCCCATCAGTGGAGTTCTGTCATGAGCGCCTACGTGCGCCGTGGCGGAGACGCCGACTCGGTGGCGATCCCCCTCGACATCCCGAAGCCCAGTCCGGAGAAAACCAGATAAGTGCGGCGTGGCGTGAGGACCCCGCCCAAGGGGAAGCGCCTCGCGTCACCCCGTCATCCATAGCGCCAACACGATCCAAAGCCACGTAAGTGCCAGCGTGATCAGCGTCACCGGTACGCCGACCCTCGCGTGCACGGCAAACGAGACGTGGACTCCCTGTTGTTCCGCCTGTTCTACGACGATGAGATTGGCAATACTCCCCACAAGGATCAGGTTTCCGGCCAGTGTACTCGTAAGCGCGAGCACGTACCACGGGACCGGATTTCCTTGCGGGAGCTGCCCGATCAGCAACATTACTGCGGGAACATTGCTGACCAGATTGCTGAGAACAACGGCCACTGTGCCAAGCACGGGTAGGGAGCCAACGCTGATCCCGTACTCCTTCAGCGCAGCCACGGCGGCAGCGGGGAACCCACCCGCCTCGATGCCGTGGACGACAATGAAAAGCGCGCAGAACAGCGTGATGAGATGCCAGTCCACGAAACCGAGGATGGCACGAGAATGTATCTTCCGGCTCGCGAGCAGGAGCGCGGCGGCGGCGAGGCCGCTCACTTCGCGCGGAATCGACGTGAAAAACGCCGCAACGAGGACGATCGTCACGATGATCCCCTTGAGAGTCTGATGCGCGTCCAGCTCCCCTCCGAAGTCGGGGGGGCCTTCCAGAGATTCAGGCGGATTCGGGCTGCCGGCGCCATGGTGTTGACCGTCGGCGAGAAACTCACGCGGGAACGACAGGAGACACACTCCAAAAACCACGAGCAAGCCCGCTAATGACGGCGGGGCGCACCAGAAAAGGAACGCATCGAAATCGAGCCGGCCGACCTGACCGATCAGCATGTTCTGAGGGTTTCCAATGATCGTCGCTGCAGATCCGATGTTGCTCGCGCAGGCCAGCGCCAGTAGATACGGTACCGGGTTCAGCCCCGCTCGTTGAAGGGCGATGCACAAGACGGGCGTAAAAGCGAGGCAGACGATGTCGTTGGCAACCAGCGCGGAGAGAACGGCTGAGACGGAAATCAGCGCAGCGAGCAGAAGCACCGGCCTCCGCGCCAGCCTCGCGACACGTCCGGCGACCCAGGTGTAGAAGCCACCAAGCCTGAACTGCGCTGAGACTACCATCAGCGCGTAAAGAAGGAGGATCGTGGGAAAATCCACCGCGTCGAGTGCTTCTTTGACGGTGATCTGCCCGACGAGTACCATGCCGATGGCGCCCATCAAGGCTATCCCGGTCCTGTCGATCTGCAGGCCGGGTACCCTCCCGACGGCAACGCCGATATACGTTGCCGCGAAGATGACAAGCGTCGGCCACTGTTCCACGGGCAGACCTCTGTGAGGTGTTCCATGAGTGAGGGAATCCTCAATGTAGCGAAACCGGCGTTCAGACGTCCACCCGGCACATGCGAATGCGTGCACGCGTGTACACGTACGCATAGTTGCACTAGAGGAAGCCGTTCAGATATATTCAGGTACGGCTCAACCGCCGGCGTGGCGGCTGGGTCGTTTTTTCGTTTCTGCGTGGAGGTGACTCCGCCGCGCGGTTTTGCAGGCGTTTGAAGGCATCTCTCCGGGGCAATGCCTCGTTCAGGGTGATCTGAGAAAAGGATAGCGCCATGTCGGTAACTGTTGCCGTGGGAACTCACTGGGGCGACGAAGGGAAAGCAAAGGTCGTTGATTTCCTCACGGAGAAGAACGACATCGTTGTCCGTTTTCAAGGAGGAGCGAATGCGGGGCATACGGTAATTGCGGACGGAGAGACGTGGATCTTCCACCAGATTCCTGCCGGAATCCTGCATCCCGGAAAGGTGTGCGTGGTGGGCAACGGCGTTGTGTTGGACCCGTTAGCCTTCCTTGAGGAGCTTGACCATGTCCGCGGACGGGGCGTTTCGGTGGAGGGACGCCTGTGGATCAGCGACCGCGCACACCTCGTGATGCCGTACCACAAGCAGCTCGAGGGTATTCAGGAGGCGGCTCGAGGGACCGGCGCCATCGGCACCACGAAGCGCGGAATCGGTCCGACCTATTATGACAAAATTTCCCGTGAACATGGACTTCGCGCGGGGGACCTCCTTGATGCGATGGGGTTCCGCACGCGTCTGCGGAAAATTGTGGCGGACAAGAACGAGGTGTTCACCAGGGTGTATGGCGCAGAGCCGGTGAATGCCGACGCAGTGGCTGACGAATACCTCGGATACGCGGAGCAGATGAGGCCGTTCATCGCGGATACCGCGACGATCCTGCACGCAGCCCAGAACGCAGGCAAAGCGATCCTATGTGAAGGGGCCCAGGGTACCCTTCTCGACATTGATCACGGTACGTACCCCTTTGTGACGAGCTCGAACACATCGGCGGGTGGTGCGTGCACGGGCACGGGGATTGGCCCGACCGCGATTTCGGAAGTCATAGGCATCGTGAAGGCGTATACGAGTCGCGTGGGTAACGGTCCCTTCCCGACCGAGTTCGAATGCGAGATGGGAAACCGGATGCGCGAGCTCTGGAATGAGTACGGAGCGACAACGCGGCGCCCACGTCGTTGCGGCTGGCTGGACGGAGTCATCCTCGAGTATTCAGCGCGTATCAACGGGTTGACCGGCCTCGCAGTGACGGCGCTGGACCGCCTGGACGCTCTTTCGGAGCTGCGCATCTGCCGGGAATATGTTCTTGACGGAACGCCTCTGCACACGGTTCCTGCGCGCACGGAGGACTTCGACCGTGTGAAGGCGGTGTATGACACGTTGCCCGGCTGGGAAACCGACACTACTTCCGCACGGTGTTTTGAGGAACTCCCGGAAAACGCCAGGCGTTACATCCGGCGGATTGAAGAGATCGCGGGTGTTCCGGTCCGTTATGTGGGAATTGGCCCGGAACGGGATCAGATGATTGTAGTGCGGTCGCAGACTGTGTGAACGGGGGAATCCCAGGTATGCACACCGAGGCGCCGGAACGTATGAAAACGAGCGTGGTCTTGAACTGGCTGTGTTGTGTCGTTCTGGCCGGTTTTGTATGCTCGTGCGGCTCGTCTTTCCGTTTTCCGGCGGAAGTGGTTCGGCTGGTTCTGCCCCGGACGGGAAGTGAGATTGTGGGCGAGGTCCAGTTGCCGGCGCGGAGGACGTTTGCGCCCGTGCCGCTTGTAGTTCTCGTTGATGACGGACCGCCAATAGATATCGATCCCCGCAGGACACAAGCCGATCAGATTCAACAACTGCAGGCCACACTTGTTTCCAATGGATACGCCGTGTGGAGGCCTCTGCGCGACGCGTGGCCTTCCGATAGCCTCGTTGTTCGGTGCCCTGACAAACTGACCTCGCAAGTACTGCTCGGGTTTCTAAGCGCGCGAAATATCCGGGGAATCGATACGGCCAGGGTGGTGTTCCTCGGGTTCGGTCAGGGTGGGGTTATCGCGGCACTGGCCGCCGAGCGTTCCGCGGGCCGTGTGCACGCGCTCGGACTGGTGAACACACCGGCTCGTTCGGTGGACAGGACGCTTCTCTCCGGAACGTTCCGCGATTCGGTGAACCTCCGCCGGTTGGAGCAGTTTTTCGATGATATCTGGACCGATAAGTACAACGACTCCGATTTTGTAATGAACGGCCGTGTGGAATGCTGGCGATCCTGGGTTGTGCTCTCGGGCGAAATGACCGACCGCGTGGCGAGGCTCAGTGTTCCGACGCTGGCCGTGCAGGGCACTGCGGACAGTTTGTTGCCCTTGCTGGACATTGAACGGTTTCGACGAGCGATAGGGCGACGGCAGCTTTCTCAGGTCCACACGGCTGTGGGGCTCCGACACGATCTGCGCGACGAGATTCCGGATCCCGGTCAAGACAAAAAGGCTATCAGCCCACGATTTGTGTCCATCGTTCTTGAATGGTTGAAACTTGTGGCACCGCCTGCCGGGTGAGAGATCGTCTTTGACGAATAAAGACGTGCTCCAGGATCGGGCGGACTCACGTTGTTTGCGTTGCAGCACAATCAGCAGCTGGTTCACAGAGACAACATTGCTTTTGTGAACAGCGTTCGTTCCCATCGATACACGAGAAAGGTGATACGCCATGAGCATGATCGAGAGTGTTCATGCCCGCCAGATTCTGGACTCGCGCGGCAACCCGACCGTCGAAGTTGAAGTGGTACTTGAAGACGGTTCGTTCGGCCGTGCGGCAGTGCCATCGGGCGCTTCCACGGGAGCATTTGAGGCTTTGGAACTGCGCGACGGCGAGGCTGCGTACGGCGGCAAGGGCGTTTTGAAGGCGGTCAAAAATGTCAACGAGACGATTGCGCCTGAAATCGAAGGACTTGACGCCACCGATCAGGTGGAAATCGACGAACTCATGATCAAACTCGATGGTACTCCGGACAAGAGCAATCTGGGAGCGAACGCCATTCTTGGCGTTTCTCTCGCCGTGGCAAAGGCAGCGGCGGAAACCTGCGGCCTGCCACTCTACCAGTATCTCGGTGGACCGTCCGCTCGAGTTCTCCCGGTGCCGATGATGAACATCCTGAACGGCGGGAAACACGCCGTCGACTCGACGGACCTTCAGGAGTTTATGGTGATGCCGGTGGGCGCTCCTACGTTCAGTGAGGCGCTCCGGTGGTGCGCTGAGACGTACCAGGCTCTCAAAAAGGTGCTCAGTGCGAAGAAGTACAACGTGTCCATAGGCGATGAGGGCGGATTTGCCCCTTCGCTGAAGTCGAACGAAGAAGCCATCGAAGTGATTCTACAGGCAATCGAAAAAGCGGGTTACAAGCCCGGCGATGACATCATGATTGCCCTTGACCCCGCTGCCAGCGAGATCTTTGAAGACGGGAAATACGTTCTCGCCAAAGAGGGCAGGACGCTTTCTGCGCCCGAAATGGTGGATTTTTACGAGCGCTGGGTTGCCAAATACCCGATCATCTCAATAGAGGACGGGATGGCTGAGGATGACTGGGATGGGTGGGCGCTTCTCACGGAACGCTTGACCGACAAGATCCAGATTGTCGGCGACGATCTTTTCGTCACGAATACGGAGAGGTTGCAGAAGGGGATCGACGAAGAGGTCGCGAATTCAATTCTGATAAAACTCAATCAGATCGGGTCGCTTACCGAGACGCTCGCAGCGATCGAGATGGCCAAATGTGCATCGTACACAGCGGTGGTGAGCCATCGATCGGGCGAGACCGAGGATACCACGATTGCGGATCTGGTGGTGGCTACCAATGCCGGTCAGATCAAAACCGGCGCGCCCTGCAGAACTGATCGCGTAGCGAAGTACAACCAACTCATCCGGATCGAAGAAGCGCTGGGAAGCGTTGCCAAGTTTGCCGGGAGAAGCGCGTTCTACAGCATCGGGTAAATCGCGAACTGAGTATTGTTCTGGAGCAAAGGAGAGGGGCGCGTTGTGCTCCTCTCCTTTTTATGGGCTCAGTTCCCCAGAACACGGCGCAGGCGCCGGGCGTACGTCGTATCGGCCACCGCGAGGCTTTCGTATTGCGCGTGCGCGGCTACCCACTGGCGCTGAAACGCGTACGCCAGTCCCAGACCGTACCGCGCCTGAGTATTTCCCGGGTAGGAATCGAGCACGCGACGGAAGTCCCCCGCAGCACGGGAATACTCGTTTCGCCGCAGAAACAGGAACCCCCGTTCCACTCTCGCGTCCGCGTAATCCGGGTGAGTTGCGAGCGCGGAATCGAGCTGGGCCAGCGCTTCACCGAACCGTTCGGCCTTTCGGAAAAGAACAGCCAGTCCGTATCGCGCGGTTGGATGGTCGGGGTGGTCGCGAAGCACGCGGTAGTACTCGCCTTCGGCAAGGTCAGGCCTCCCTTGCAGGTCGTAGGTGTACGCGAGATTGAACCGTGCCTCGGTGTATCCTGGGTTTATGCCCAGTGCGGCGATGAAAGCCGCCGTTGCGTCAATGTAACGAGCCTGAGCGAGGAATACGAGGCCGAGGTTGCTGTATACATCGATCTGCCTCGGCGCAAGGCGCAGCGATCGTTTGAATGCACGTTCGGCTGCCGAATAGTCACGGATCCGGTAATTTGCGAGTCCAAGTCCGTTCCATGCTTTGGAGGAATCCGGCCAGAAAACGGTCGCAGCCTCAAATGCCTTCCGGGCGGCGGTGAATGAAGCCTGGGCATATTCGGCGGTTCCGATCGAAAAGAGGAGGCCCCCGCAAGAAGTGTCCGGGAACACCGAGGCACGGGAAGCGGCTACGATTTCCGGGGAGCTTCCGATTTCCGACAGCGTGTCCAGACAATCCGAAGTGGCGGGCGAACAACTGGCACACAACAGTATCAGAGCACCGAGAAGAAGTGGCATCTTCCCTCCCTAATCACATCAGAGCCGGCCTTTGCACAAATAGTACGCAAGTCATGTGTTGCGGCAACAGGGAGTGCGACCGAATGTTTTGGAACAAGACTTTGGTTACGTTCTTTTGGTGTGGAGTTCTCGAAAAAACCGGAGTGACAGAATGCCGGCCGGAACAAGAATCATAACGAAAAACCGCAAAGCGTTTCACGATTACTCCATTCTTGAGACAACCGAGGCGGGAATTGCTCTGGTGGGGACGGAAGTGAAGTCGCTCCGGCTCGGCAACGTGAACCTGAAGGACAGCTACGCCCGCGTGGAACGTGGCGAGCTCGTTCTTTACGGGCTGCATATCAGCCCGTACGATCACGGGAACCGGTATAACCATGACCCCGAACGTCCGCGCAAGCTCCTTCTCCACCGACGTGAGATCGGACGCCTGAAAAGCCGCACCGAGGAAAAAGGCTTGACGCTTGTGCCGCTGTCGTTGTATTTCAAAGGTGGCAGGGCGAAGGTGGAACTGGGCCTGGCGAAGGGGAAGCAGATCCACGACAAGCGGGAAACGCTTCGAAAGCGCGAAACAGAGATGGACATGGAACAGGCAATACGTCGGCAAAGCCGCGAGCAACTGGAGTGATCAGGAAATGGACGGGCGCGAAAAGCCAAAGTTCATCGTACGGACAACCGAGGGTTTGGACGAGGTGAGGTCCACCTGCGGCTTCCGGAAATCGATTTTCACGGAGGACGATGGCGCCGGTTTCTCGGTCTCCCTTCTTCGAATCTCCGATTCGAAGAAGCACTACCACCGTGCCACATGGGAAACATACTACGTGCTGGAAGGTGAAGGGGAGCTGGAGCTTGACGGGGAGATAGTCGCCCTGTCGCAGGGAACTGCGGTACTGATTCGTCCCGGCGTGCGGCACACCGCACGCGGGAACGTGATCGCTCTCATAATGGGGGCGCCTCCGTTTCGCACAGACGACATGTTTCTCGATTAGCACGTTCGCGGGGAAGTGTGCAGTGCACGAGGCGATGTTCTACGAGCGCCTTGCGGGCAACTCTGTTCGTTGCCAGTTGTGCCACCAGCAGTGTGTGATAGCGGACCGGCATCACGGATTATGCGGAGTCCGTGAAAACCACGGTGGCACTCTTTATTCCGTCAACTATGGCCGCGTGATCGCGGCGTACGTCGACCCCATCGAAAAGAAGCCGTTGTTCCATTTCTACCCCGGGTCCCGTGCATTTTCTGTGGCGACCGCAGGATGCAACTTTCGGTGTGCCTTCTGCCAGAACTGGGATATCTCGCAGGCGAGCAAGGGGGAGAATCGTTCCATTGGTGGCCATTATACCGAACCACAGGCTACAGTGGAGGCCGCGCTACGCACATCATCTCGCGTAATCGCTTTCACGTACACGGAACCAACAGTGTTCTATGAATGGGCTCTGGATGTGGCACGAGCGGGGGCGGAGAAGGACCTCAAGACTGCGTTCGTCACAAATGGGTATATCAAGGCAGATCCGCTTGATTCCATACAGCCGTTTCTTCACGCGGCAAACGTGGACCTGAAGGCATTCAGAGACGAATCGTACCGCCGCTTGATGGGAGCCGCTCTTCAACCCGTGCTCGACACCCTGATTCGTATGAAGAGACTGGGCATCTGGGTTGAGGTTACCACACTCGTGGTCACGGATTTGAATGATTCGGAGGACGAGCTTCGAGACATCGCGCGCTTCATCTCAGGTGAACTTGGCCCGGAAACTCCGTGGCACGTAAGCCGATTCCATCCGGATTTTCGGTACACAAACGTGCCACCCACGAATCCGCATGTGCTGAAGCGGGCGCATGAGTTGGGGCGAGAAGAAGGCCTTCATTACGTGTACGTAGGTAATCTGCCGGGAACGGATGGGGAGAACACCCGGTGCCACAGGTGCGGCAATCTTCTGGTAAATCGGATCGGATTCCATGTCGTGGAGAACCGGATCGCGACTGGTAGCACCTGCCCCCAATGCGGAGAGCGCGTTGCCGGCGTCGGGATGGAAGTAGTCTCTCAGCGGGGGAATTCGGGCGCCGGTACCCGTTGATTTCGTGTCGGTTATCAGTCCTGCAGAATCTCTTCCAGCGACACGATGCGTTGTTCCTTGTGTGAGATGATCGCAGCGTCAACTACGGCGAGAGCAAGTATGCCCGCTGTGGCGTCGGTTTCCGGCTGTACTCCGGATTCTATGCAAGCGGCAAACTCACTGATTTCCTCCAGCTGCGTGTCGTTTCTCGGGAATGGTGTGGACACAACTCCGTGGGGCTCGCGCGTGGTCTTGTCAAGCCGCTCCCATTCGGCGTATACGTTTGCCTCCGATCCGTACGCCGCCACGAAGTTCGTCCCGGCAACCACATAGTGACTGTGCAACGTTGCCAGCACACCGTTTTCGTACTCCACGAGGGTAACCGTCACGTCGTCATTCTGTTCCATGATTCTGGAGGACATGAATGAACTGACGCGGACGGGCGCCCCGGCGAAGTAATTCATCGTGTCGACGCAGTGAACTCCGAGCTGCATCAAAGGTACGGCGGGACAAGTTTCCCGGCGGTAACGCCACGCGTCAGGCGAGACACCCAGGCCGCCGGCGTGGGAGAAGTTTGCCTCCATGGCAACCACCGTCCCGAGTTCTCCGCGGTCGATCATGTGCTTGACCGTTCGAAATGTCTGCGCGCGGCGCGTATTGTGTCCCACCATCAGGATCCGCCCGGCCGCCGCCGCATAGCGCCGCATTGCCATGCCGTCCTTCACGCTGTTCGCGATGGGCTTCTCCACGTATACATGTTTTCCGGCGTCCACGGCGGCTTCGAGCATCCTCCTGTGGAGAGGGTTGGGAACAACCAGGATAACGCCCTGCAAGGAGTCATCGCGCAGCATCTCCTCGTACGACGCTGCCACCTTCGCCCTGGTTTTCCCGGCTGCCGCTCGTGCCCTCTCGGGGTCGACATCATAGACGACCGCGAGCCTCACGTTTTTCGCTTCATGTGCGGCCCGGAGGATCGTCGCACCGTACCCACCCACACCAACCATCCCGATAACAGCCATGTGCCTGGCACCTCGTCTGCGATGAATGAACAAGCGGAGGAGACGTGTGTCCCCTCCGCGTAAGGTAGGAATTGCCGGACCGGACAGCAAGCGCGCTGGACGATTTACACCATAAGGTCTTTGAAGAGGTCGGTGCTTAGATACCGTTCTCCGAACGAGGGCAATATGACGACTATCGTTTTGCCGGCATTCTCTTCCCGCTTTGCCACGGCACGTGCGGCAAAAAGGGCCGCGCCCGAGGAAATCCCGACGAGGAGGCCCTCCTCCCGTGCCGCCCGGCGCGCCATTGCCATCGCGTCGTCGTTCTCCACCGGGATGATCTCGTCGACAATCTGCACATTGAGATTGTACGGTACGAAACCGGCTCCGATTCCCTGTATTTTGTGAGGTCCTGCGGTGCCTCCGGAAAGAACTGGAGACGCCGCGGGCTCAACAGCCACGGTGCGGAAGGATGGCTTTCGAGCCTTGATTACCTCCGAGATGCCGGTGATGGTACCACCTGTACCTACGCCCGCGACCAGAATGTCCACCTTGCCGTCAGTGTCACGCCAGATTTCCTCTGCGGTCGTCTTCCGGTGTACTTCCGGGTTTGCAGGATTTGAGAACTGCTGCGGTACGAACGCGTGTGGTGTTTTCTTTGCCAGTTCCTCGGCTTTATTGATCGCCCCTTTCATGCCTTCTGCGGCCGGGGTAAGAACTACTTCCGCGCCCAGCGCCCGCAAAAGCGCGCGGCGTTCCATGCTCATGCTTTCAGGCATGGTGAGGATGAGACGATACCCTTTTGCGGCACACACGAACGCGAGGGCGATGCCCGTGTTTCCAGATGTCGGTTCAATCAGCACCGTGTCCCTGGTGATTTTGCCAGCTTTCTCGCCAGCTTCAATCATTGCTGCACCGATTCGATCTTTCACGCTCGCCAGAGGGTTGAACGCTTCAACCTTGGCTACCACCTCGGCAGCAGCTCCATCCATAATGCGATTGATCCGAACAAGCGGCGTGTTGCCAATCGTTTCGATAATGTTCGCGTAAATCCGCCCCATCTGGGTACCTCCGCAATGTGGGAAACGACCGTGACCACGTATTGGGAATCAACAAATCCGGGCTTCTTACGGTTCCCGCGATCCTGTCAACTTTTCTTTGCCCCGCACACAACGTATTCTTTTGCAATGCCGTTGGCGCATGAACCAACGCTGCGGTTCCAGTGTTTTTCATCTTGCGCATTTTGCGACTCCACGCAGGAGTACCGACACACACACGGGTGGACTCGAAGAGATGGGTATCGAAATGAAGAACCTTTTCAGACGTGCAGGTTTGACTTCCATCGCAGTTGCCATCGTTATTGCCGCAGCAGCGGACGGGTGCTCCAAAAAAGAGAGTGACCAGACTGCCAGCACTGAAATCAGCAGCGAGACATCGGCCCCGCGATTTGTAAGCATGAATGCCCCTGCACCGGATTTTACACTGAAGAACCGCATTACCGGAGCAGATGTGAAATTGAGCAACTACCGCGGTCGAGTAGTCATGGTGAACTTCTGGGCGCCCTGGTGCCCGCCGTGCCGTGAGGAATTGCCGGACCTTGTGGGGCTTTACGAAGCGAACCGAGGCAAAGGATTTGAACTCCTCGGCGTATTTGTGAGTGGAGACCCCGGTGAAGTCGACCAGATGGTTCGTCAACACGGAATCGATTACCCGGTTCTTACCGGCGATGAAAGCGTGGCACGCGCATGGTTGGTCAACGGAATCCCGACGACGTACATCATTGACAGAGAGGGAGTCGTGCGCGTCCAGTACGTCGGTGCGCAGCCGCGCGCGGTGTTTGAACAGGATGTGACCAGATTGTTGAACAACTGAACGCGAGCCAGGAGGGACAGATGCCAACGCTTTTCTCACGAATCGCTGCGGGCGAAATACCGGCAACCGTCGTAGCCCGAACGTCTGACTGCATTGCCATCGAGGATATCAACCCCCAGGCGCCGGTGCACGTGCTGATCATTCCATTGAAGGAGATACCGTCGGTGAATTCGCTGGTGGCAGAGGACGAAGCCCTTGTCGGCAAAATGGTCCTTCTCGCCAGGGAAATCGCAGCTCAACGGGGGCTTCAAGAAGGGGGATACCGGCTGGTGTTCAACTGCGGACCGGACGCAGGCCAGACGGTGGATCACCTGCATCTCCATCTTCTCGGCGGGCGCTCATTTGGCTGGCCGCCCGGCTGAACGGCCGACCCAGGGTGTGGACGTGCCATTCCGGCCTGTCAGAAGACTTTGAGGTCGATAGGGTCAGGCATGAAACACGCCACGAGGATGGCAGCGCACACGTACCCCAGAATGCGCCTCTTCCTGTCAACGGGTGTGTACGAATCAAGCGGAGGTGGATGCGTCTGCCCGAAGATTCCCGCCATCAGGGCAAAAAGAATCCAGACGGGCGACACAAGGATGAGGGCGATCAAGGCGGCGGTGACGAGGCGCACGACCAGGCGATAGTGTTTCTGGTGGAGCGCGTAGAGAACGTGCCCACCGTCCAGCTGCCCGATAGGAAGAAGGTTCAGCGCGGTGACGAAAAAGCCCACCCACCCGGCGCGGGCAAGGGGATGAAGGAACACGTCGTACCCCGCGGGAACCGGCCCGAGTATCGCGTACCTCAGTGCGGAAAAAAGCAGCGAATCGCCAAACACGTACATGCCGGTACCTGCCGGAAGCCGGTCAGGAACAACCTCAATCGTTGAAAAATGGAGCCCGACCACCACCACTACGAGTGACACCACCATCCCGGAGATTGGACCGGTTGCGCCGATATCCAGAAGGGCACGCTTGTTCGGGACGGGGCTTTTCATGGAAATCACGGCGCCAAGAGTTCCGAGCGGGGATTCAACCACACCCGGGATGTCCGGGAATGGGAGAAAAAAGGGAGGAGTCGCCCGCACGCGCCACCTGAGTGACATGATGTAGTGCCCCATCTCATGAGCGAGGAGGATCGCCATCAATCCGATGCTGTAGTACCATCCAGCCGCGCGATAGCATGTCCATGCGGTAAGACCAAATAGAAGGCCATGCAGCCACCAGTTGGGCCGATCCCGTTTGAGACGTTTCGGTGTGTCTGCATCAAACGTGGGAGCCGCCTCATCGAAAACAGGCTCCCAGATGGCGTCGGTGACGTCTTCCCGCAGTTCGCGCCGATCGGGCGATTGCATAAAAACGCGCCCTTCTTCCCCGGTGACTAGTCAAAACGCGGGAGGTAGTCCCGCTGCAAGGACAGCATGTCATCCAGCAATCGTTCCGCGGCGGACACACTGTTCACCACCGGGTCGAGCAACAACGCTTGAAGCAACAGCCTGCGGGATTTCGTCCGGTACGCTTCGGTCACCAGTTCCACGATCGCTGTCTGGGCCCGCATATAGCTGGCGAACGGTTCTGGAATGGCTCCGACGTGAAACGGCGTGATACCTTCACGACCGATGGTTGCCGGCACTTCGACAACCGCTGTTCGCGGCAGGTTCTCCACGTAAGCTTCTGTGTTCAACACGTTGACCGCCGGTCGGGAGGATTTTCTGTCGAGTTCCATGTCGCAGATTGCAGGAACGGTAAGTTCCCCTGATGTTCGAAGAATCTCCGCATCAAGGGGCACTTTGCCCGATGCGTAGTCCTCCAGCGCCGGTGGCCCCCCGGTCGGTGGCACGGGGGGAACTGGTTTTGATTCCCACCCGTAGGGCCATTTGACACCGCTGAACTCGGTGCCGAAGGACAGATACTCGCCGATATGGTCATCGGACGGGAAGGTGATCACCCCGAACACTTCCGCGATTTTGCGGAACAACGGCGGCGCATTCCGATCCGATGCGGCCCGTTGGATCACATGGGGCAGCAGATCAGCACCGGTGTTTCTGTCACGAAGTCTCAAAACGCAGTAGAAGTGGTTGATTCCGGCTGATACTACTTCCAGATCCTCGAGCGGGCGATTGAGTATCCGGGTCAGGTACTCAAGGACGGTGAACACTCCGTGGCAGAACCCGGCGGCTTTTACGTTGGTCAGATGTTTCATTGCATGCAGGACACGGGATTCCGGGTTGGTGAAATTGAACAGCCACGCGTTCGGACAAAGCTCTTCCATGTCGTGACAAATCGGGATGATCAATTCAAAGCTCCGCAACGCGTGGAACACCGCGCCCGGTCCTCCGTTCTCGCCCAGACAGTGTCGGAAGCCATACGCCAGCGGAACGCGGAAGTCCTGCTCCCAGAGCTTTGCACGCTCCCGGGCAACGGCAATCATGACATAGTCGGCTCCGGACAGGGCTGCGCGGCGATTACCAGTGGCCGTAACGATCACGTCGCTCCCGATGTGCGCTTTCACACGTTCCGCGAAGCGCGTCATCGTGTCGAGGGCTGCCTGACGCGCGTCCACGAGACAGAGTTCAACGTGTTTTCCCTGCAATTCCGCGGCAGACAGCACGTCAACCACCTGACCGCGACCGAACGAGGCGCTTCCTGCACCGATGAGAACGATTTTCAACGGAGAACCTCCACATCGGGGAGTTTGTCGACATCTGGTACGTCAGCCAGGTACACGTTTCCGTAACCCGACATGTCGCTTGTGAAAAGCACCTGTGTGCCCGCGGGGTTGAACCTCGGGTGCACGTGGAGCTGCTGGATGTGGCTGCTGCAACGGTGGCGGCATAGAACCCTCGGCGGGCCGAATCCCTGGTCCTCGAGCCGCCAGATGCGAACCACGTCGCCGGCATCTCCGACGACCAACCGGAAGTCGTTGGAGTGAATGTGGCCTGTCTCGTACGGGAAGGCGTACTCGACGCAGTTCTGATTATCGAACCGAATCACGCCCATACACTTGTTGCCGTCGGGGAGAGAACCGTGGTAAGCAACATGCACGCCGTCGGCAAGCCAGTGTTCGTGCCCCACTGCTTCGCCTTCCACCCTGCGGGCGCGTATCTTCCACACGCGGCCCGCTTCGAGGTCAAGGCCCCATATCCGGCAGTCTACAAGCTCCCAGGGGCCTTCGTGGCAGAACGTGATGAGGTTGGACTGGGTGGGCGATGCGTTGGTATGCCCGATCCAGTACCGTTCCTCCCACACGGTGTCAGATCGGGAATCGTCGGTTGCGATGGCGATGATTCTGCTCAACGGTTTCGCCGCCCAGGTCTCTCTGAAGCCGACGTAGCCCCGAAGGTAATCGACCCGCAGTCGAGCGGAAAGATCCTCATGGATCCCCAGTACAACTCGTGCTCCGTCCGCAGTGCAGTTTATCTGTGACGGAACAAAGCCCGCCGCAAGTGACCAGATTGTCCGTTGTGCACCCGTGATGAGGTCGAGGGCTACCACGTCCCGGCCGTAGAAATAGTAGGCTTCGTCTCGGACGGGGTTCACGCAGCAACGGAGGAACTCAACCTCATGGGGTGGCGGCAGAGGGTCGTAATCGGTCAGTTGTGTGAGAAGACCGGTTTCCAGGTCTATGCCGAAAAGGTTGGTCCGATTCATGCGGTCGGAGCTGATGAGGAGCTTCCTTCCGTTGTCGTACCATCCGGGATTCGTGAAGTAGAGGTGGTGACTGTGACCGCGGTAGTTTGTGAGCTGGTGAATGCGCGTGCCGGACAAAGCATCAGTGAATTCGCGCAGTTCAGACTGGAATACCGAGCCTACAGGCATTCTTCTCCTTTTCTATCTTGGGAAACACTCTGGTCGAAAGAGGTGCAATCAAAACATAACGGGCGCCCTGAAACGGACAAATGCCCGCAGGAAGGGCTGCGGGGAACCAAAACTGCAAGAAGGATGTATTGTTCGTGTGAGAAGCAGGGAGACATGATGAACAGGAGAGGACCATGAGTGGAGTGCCGAGGTTGACTCGGGGCGATATTCTTCGCTGGCTGAAAGAAAACGATCGTGTGCGGCTTGCGCAACTCTGGGAATGGGCCGACGCGGTGCGGCATGAGTTTGTCGGAGATGAGGTTCACCTGCGAGGATTGATCGAGTTTTCCAACTACTGCTCCCGCCAGTGCGCATATTGCGGGCTGAACGCTCGGAACGCCGAAGTCGTCCGATACCGCATGAGTGCGGATGAAATCCTTGCGTGTGCCCACCAGGCAGTCGGGTTCGGGTACGGAACCGTGGTTCTCCAGTCAGGCGAAGATTACGGAGTTACCAGGGAATGGCTGGGAGAAGTAGTGCGCCGGATAAAAGCGGAGACGCCGCTGGCCGTAACTCTGAGTGTAGGGGAACGAACGGAAGCGGATCTGGCGTACTGGAAAGATTGCGGGGCGGACCGCTATCTCCTGCGATTTGAAACGTCCAACCGTGCGTTGTACGACCGTATCCATCCTCCGCGCGCGGGCATCCATTCCGACCGTCCCGCCTTGCTCCGGTACCTGCGGAGCATCGGCTACGAAATCGGGAGCGGCGTGATGATAGGTATTCCCGGCCAGACATATGAGGACCTTGCCAACGACATCGAGCTGTTTCGGGAACTGGACCTGGACATGATTGGCGTCGGGCCGTTTCTGCCCCACGAGAAAACGCCGCTCGGCAAGGAGGAAGAGCAACTCTGGGCGCCTCTTGGAGAGCAGGTTCCTAACAGCGAGTTGATGACGTACAAGGTGGTTGCCCTTACCCGGCTGGTGTGTCCGTATGCGAACATTCCGAGCACTACCGCGTTGGCGACGGTGAACACGAAGAACGGGCGGGAACTCGGTCTCAAACGAGGGGCCAACATCGTGATGCCGAATGTCACGCCGCCGCAATACCGAGAGAAATACGAGATCTACCCGGCCAAAGCCTGTATCCGCGAAACGGCAGACATGTGTCACCAGTGCATGAAACACCGGATCGAATCGATAGGCAGGCAGATCGGCAAAGGGCGGGGCGATTCACCCAACAGGACAACCCGCAGGGATTGAACTCCAAAGGGGGGAAAATGGTCGGGGCGCCCGGATTCGAACCGGGGACCACCAGACCCCCAGTCTGGTGCGCTAACCGGACTGCGCTACGCCCCGAACATCAAACCAGTGAACAAGGGGGATGGTGAGCTAGGCAGGATTCGAACCTGCGACCTTTGGTTCCGGAGACCAACGCTCTATCCAGGCTGAGCTACTAGCCCTCCCGTATCACTTACCGCAACTTCTTCTTATGACGGTTCTTCCGAAGCCGTTTTTTCCGCTTGTGCGTGGCGATCTTATGCCGCTTTCGTTTCTTTCCGCAAGGCAATGGCATCTCTCCTGAGAACGTGGTGTGTTCAGCCTTCTTTCTTGTGGCTTGCTACTGCTTGCCGTAATTCCCGGCAGGGCCGGAAAACCGGTGCTGCTCGTTCGGGAACGGGAACCCGTTCCTTCGTTCGCGGGTTTCTCCCGACGCGGGGCGCCCGCTTGATAATGGTAAATGTACCGAATCCGCGCAACTGAACGCTGCGGTGCTCCTCCAGCGCCAGCACGACCGCCGCAAGAAACCCGTCGATGACAGCCTGGGTCGCGGTTGCCGTCAGCCCCACCTGATCCGCGATGGTCTGCGCCAGTTCAGCCTTCGTCAGGTTGCTCTGATCGCTCATATACGCCTCCTATGGCAAACGATAGGAGACCGACCATGAGGACGCATGCCACAGGTCGTTCACGTTTCCAAGCAGCCTTTGAAACAGGCTCTTCTCTGCTGACGGTGCCCTGATGACCTTCGCTCCGTCGCTCAGGCCTGCCATCCGTTTCGCAAGGCGCAGGGCGTCGTCGTAATTCCCCAGCGCGTCTACCAGGCCGAACGCCTTCGCCATGCGGCCCGTGAAAACCTGTCCCTGCGTCAGCGAGTCCAACCGCGCCTGCGGGATGTTTCTTGCTTTTCCCACCGCTTCCCGGAACTGCAGATACGTATCGTCAACCACCGACTGGAGCAATTCCTGTTCATCGCCCCGCATCGGGCGGGTGGGCGAACCTGTATCCTTGTAGCGGCCGCTCTTGACGATGTTGAACGCCAGCCCCACCTTGCGCAGAAGAGTATCCGCCTGCGGAAACTCTGCGATCACGCCGATGGACCCGGTGATGGTGCCGGGGTTCGCCATGATGGTATCCGCGGCGATGGCGACGTAATATGCCCCGCTTGCCGCCACGTTGCCCATCGAGGCGATTACTTTGATCCCGCGCTGCCGGATGAGCTCGACCTGCCGGTATATTTCCTGCGACGCCCCGACATATCCGCCAGGGCTGTCAATGCGCAACAGAATCGCCGGAACCTTCTCGACATCACGGAAATGCCGCAACTGCCGATTGACCGGCTCAGGATCCGTGATGGCGCCTGTTAACTCGACAAGGCCAATTCGTTCGCCGGGCACCAGTTTCCGGGCACTGAAGCTGCCGGCGGCCACGGCGAGAATCATCAGCACGCATAGCGCGATGAGGCCCACCACGATGCCGTCAATGATCTGATCACGACGACTTTTTCGGGTCAATGCGGGCATCAGGAGGCCTCACGGGTGTTCGGCAAATGAGATTTACAAATATACCCCCGCATGGGGCAACCGTCAACGCGTTCGGCCGTTGCCAAATGTAGTGGTCGAGGAAATTGGACGGCACCCTCCGTCACGCTCGCTATCCCGGTCATCGAGTGGCGCGGCGGTGACTGAGCCTGCGCACCTGGCGCAGGAAGCCTGTCGAAGTGCCGACGCGCTGTATCGAGATGACCCACATCATCCCCCTTTCCTTCCGCCAAGGCGTTCCCTGAGCCTGCATTTTTTTCCCCACACACTAGCTGAGGCAAAACGTCGTCTTCGTGTCAAGCCTTTTCGCGAAGAAGTTGCAAATCTGCACCAGGATTTTTTTCGAAGGTTAAGCCGAGGACGGTCTCCGAGTGGCGGGAGGACGAAGTCC